>Ga0065711_1043178_pt1 | contig 14887 bp, 6 predicted proteins | sample Hoacrofraction12_FD_59098 | JGI IMG/M metagenome (GOLD analysis project Ga0065711, IMG submission 59098) | Hoatzin crop microbial communities from Cojedes, Venezuela - Epithelial fraction 12 v2 (version 2) | ecosystem: Host-associated > Birds > Digestive system > Esophagus > Crop | place... | reverse complement strand
TAGGTGACTCTGCTTCGGCAGGGGGGTTGGACTAGATGACCCACAGAGGTCCCTTCCAACCCCTACTATTCTGTGATTCTGTGATTCTGTGATTCTGTGATTTATTTAAATGCTCTTACCTTAACGTTAAGAAGTTGAGCCTCAGTTAGGACATCCAAATCATTTGCTTTAAAATTTCTGTCACACCTAAAATTTCTGTCCTTAGCGGGGCACTGACATTTCAAATGTAATTGAGTTCTCTGCTTTTGAATATATTCCTTGGCTGAGTCAGGTTGACAAGTGCTTTTCATCTTGAAAATGTTCCAGTTGTTAGACTTAGTCAATTTGACATGGAATTCAGAAAATGAACTGAAGTGGAGCCTAATGCCGTCTGCATAAAGGTGCACCTGTGTGTAGGTTAACTTGCCATCACCTGACATCTCCTAGTATTATTCCTCCATTGTATGTTCTTACAAAAGTATATTGTCTCCTTTAACACAGTCTCTGCTGTATGCTAGAGCACAATGTGACTGCCTTAATATATGTGAAGAAACAGGGAAGAAAAGAGAAGTCAGATTTTTTTTTCTGAGCAGTTTCCTCCGAGCGTTTAGGAAACACAAATATAAGATCCTCAAGTTTTTTCTTGAGGCAGCTCATAACCTTGTTAGTAGCATCTTGAAATAGCTTTTGGAATCCAGTCTACTCCATTTATGCTGTCTAATTGAGGCAATTACCTCACCTGAGTTTTTGGTCTGGCCCATGACAAGGTAGATCCCCCCTGACAGACGTATCAGCCTAAATTTCTTATAGGGTGAATTGCCAAAAGTGGGTACCTTGGAAGAACTGAAGGATAATCTGATTTATCTAGCTCAGATTCAGCACAGTCCCCATTAGCTGCCGCTTAGTCCCACAGGGGACTTGAGGGAACCAGTAGGAAAAGTTAGGTTCTTCCATCTGAATATTTGAAAGCTGCTGCACTTGGACCATCTCCTGAAAAACAGATGTAATTCACAGAGTCTAGCACTCTGAGTCTTACTAGTCAAGTATTCTCATCTAGACTTTGGAGAAAAAGGGGGCGCTATGTGGTGTGATGTCAAGCCTAAAATTAATCTCATTTGACTTCATCTAAGTTTCTGAGCTTCTCTGAAAGATTCTGTTGATAGTCCTGACCTTGCCTGCTAATTCTAGATTATCAGAGCTCAATGCAAGGACACTGCAGGACACACATGTGTAGCTAATGGGAAGTTCCCAAGGAACTTCTAGTCTATCTAGGGAGCTGCTTGATCATTTTAGATGCTGGCGAAGGTAGGCATTCCTAGAAACTATGTAGACCAAATAGCTATTTTAGTTGTTAAGTGGACTCTTGGTAGACCAAGATCATCCAGAAATTTCAAAAATTTTATAAATACGTCATTGATTCAAATGTATTGAATCATGTTGGTAGTGTAAAATCATATTCGAACTAAAAACTTGTGAATGAATACTCAAGATTATTTATAAGCTTTGATGACAAGACCTATAGTGTTGGATGCCTGATACTCTTCATACTTAGAATATGTAGTATAGAAAAAATTAAATAAGGTCAGCACAGTGACAGGACATAATCAAGGAGGTCCTAAGTCTTTAATAAGTTCTTACAGGTGTAATTAACATGTCAGTTCTTCAGTAATGTTGTCATGGATCTGTTGACAGAGAAGAATTTGCATGTCTTAGAGAAGAAGTTTGGTTGGTTTTTGTGGTTTTTTTTCAAAAGACCATTTTACACTATGCAAAATTAATTTTTAGTTAGCCAGGGAAGGAATCTGTGCTGCAGGACAGGATATTACTGGGATATAAATGACAAATTAAAGTTTTATTATAAATGCATGCGCAAGACATCTCCCTAGACTTCTGTCTTTTTCTTTTCAGAAACAGGAAAATTTAATTTTATACTGTTTCCTTCTTCTTCCTTATTTTATATTATTTTCAGTATGGTACTACTTTTATTTTCTCACTCTTATTCATCAAAATAAATTCTTCTGCCAGTAACCAAACTGTCAGATGTTATAGTAAAATTAATATTAACTTGAAAGGCTACTAAAGGAGTAATCCACATTAAAGTATATAAAAGCAGTTCAATATTCAATTTGTATATGAAACTTACATGAGAACTCATAGATAATACCACCTCTGAAGCTACTGTTTTTATTATAACACTTCTTGATTTCAGAAGAATTTTGCTTTAGATTTTAGTATACACAAATTAAATGTAGTGCTACAGGGCTTCAGCATCAGGCAAGTATTCAAGAATAAAAATAATACTTTGACAATTTATACCTGTTTAATTGGATAAATACAATAACCTCCTAGATAAATAATGACTGATAGATCATAGAATTCTCTGATGTTTAGTTATAGATGAACTGACATCACAATGATGGCACAGATGTGTGACAAGGGCTTAAGCAGCAGGCTTCAATTTTATTAAAAAGCACTTTTAAACATAATTAGTCATAAGCAGTGCATGGATGTAGGTAGGGACAAAAAATTTCCTGGTCTGTTTAGAGACTGCATGAAGCAAATTCCTAGGAGGCTAGAGGGGTAGAGCGTGAAGGTTTCCTCCTCCTTTCCCAAAGCTTCTGTTGTGTCTTGTTACTGGCTGGACCTGACCACCTCTCTGTGCCCACCAGCTTCTGTCACACCTTCCACATTTGAGAGGTGGCTGTTATTGTTCTACCACACTAGACTGTTGGGAGATTTCCAAAGTCACAAGTTATGACAAAATTTTAATAGTATCCATCTTGTGCAACATCATTTTTACTGATGCAGCGAAGAGAGTAGAAAACCTAGTCCACGCTCCTCCTCCCGGGAAAGTTCCTTGTTGTTCCTGATTGTTTCAGGTAGATGGCTATCCTATTTGAACTACAGAGTGCTTTGCTATCCCTTTGCTGCAGGCAGGTTGCTGAGCTTTCTCTGATTGAGGGAGACAAACAGGTGAGGTCTCAGCCGAGCTATGGCTTATCTGTCTTCCTGCTTACCAGATCAACTCATGACTGGATGATTTAAGGGCTAGTGGCTACTATAGGGGAATAATCCAGTCCATCTGTGTCTTTTACTTAGGCTGGTCAAAGCCTTCATCTGTCCGACTGGGGAAGCAGTTTCTGTGTGTGACAAATAACGAGGATGTACAATATGTGGTTGTCCTGTGCTAGTGAAGCTGGCTTAAAGTGTACGATTTTGATTGCATCCCTTTACTCTTGTACCTAGACTCCAAAGCTAGACATATTTCTCTCCTTGTGACCTTTCCAAACATTAGACACTTCTGAAAACTGGGTATGGTGAGGCTGATGTTTTCCTTGCTTTTCACTGTACAAATGTGATTACGAATGGAGTACCTTGTCTTCAGCTGTGAATAGGTGACCGCTTGTAGACATAAAATACTCTGGAACCTTCATGAATCCATGGAACAAGATACCCCCTGGTCCTCCCAAAGACAACACAGCACTGCATTAATTGTGTCACAAGTCAGTGCCTGGTTGGGTCACTCATCTAATCTGATCAGTTAGGCATTTATCTCACCATGGTATGCTGGTACATGCACCTATTTGAGTAGCTTCCTGCTCAAGCCTAGTTCAGAACAAAGAAGTGTTTTCTGTACATATCAGGCATCAACTTGGTTGATGTCATTGGCCAGCAACTGCTCATTAGCCAAATTAGTATGGCTTTTGCTAACAAAAGATTCAGTCTTAAATAAAATACGTTTTGTCTGCATTCAGTCTTCAGGGAAAAATACTTCATGAACTGAAAAAGCAGGTAGTTACTAGAAAAAAAAGTCTGCTAGAGTTGCTTTGAATTCTGAGTTAAATTTATTTTTAAACTGTGAACGCCATGACTGGAATATTTATACATTTTCTTTTTGGCTCATAACCGATTAATTAACAGTGCACACTTTGAAATAAAGTTTTTCTTGCTTTTCTATTTTAATGTTTCTTATGTCTTTCTTCCTCACACCTCTAGCTGGCTGAGTACACCCACTGCTTTTGCCTGAAGCTAATGCAAGAATTTAAAATTCAAATTACTGACAGACATGGATCACTGTTCAAACAAGGCATCTAAATGTTCTTAAACACCTTGATGAGTTATGCGTTCAGAGGGCGTTAGATCAATGAAATATATCATATGTTTTCATTTATAGTCTCTTTCCCATCAATGGAATTGTCTTTTACATAATCACCAAAGCCCAGTCTGACAATTACTATAGTGTTTCAAGTATTTTATATACCTCCCTCTGAAATACAAAGAACAGAGTAATAAATATTGCGTTTATGACATGTGGTCCCTAGACTTATTAATCAACACAGGAGGTTAACTGTTTGCAGTTTACAATTCTCTCTTTACATTCAGAACACAAATATTTTCTCTTTGAATGCACCACAGATATCTTAGACTAATTTTATTGTATTCTAGTAGTCTATACAACTATTCATGATATTAAATGATGCAAAACTATTATACAGATTATATAGTGCTTTTGTAGCGCTAACTAGAGAGTGAAGTTTTCTTTCGCATCGATTTGCTGTTCTAGTAATGAAAAAATTGCATGCAGCTTGTTGTCTGAAAAAAAGACATACTTAGCAGAATACTAAGCATTAAGAGAATGAGCCTATAGAAAGGGGATCACTTGGATTAGGGAAAAAATTCTTCCTAGCAAACATGATGAACATCGTGTGATTAAATGGATGAGTGTAGGTACTTACTAACTCTGAAATAAATGTTTTTCCTTTGATATATGGACTCAGCCTCCTCACTTAGTCTTATCAATTGTAAAAATCATTTGGAGGTGGACCCACGTTTAACCTTTGAATGAGTTGTTTGTACACACATCAGTCAGGTGCATACTGAGCTGCTGCAGTGGGCTTACCTCCTAGAATACTTTCGCAGAGCCTCTGGTTTCCTCTTTCCACACTGTGTTGTTGTGTGTATGCCTTTCTGAGATTTTTAATCAGAAAGACGGTGAGTGTAAAAATGCTAATTCTGGAGATTGGATCCTCTGTTTTTTCACTGTGCATCTCTTATGTGGGGCAATGCCATAACTACATGGAGTTAAACTACTATATTTTGACTTTTGTGGATTGAAATTTAAATTTCTTAGTATACATCTCACACATATTATTTTCATAGGTGATTTTTCTATGGGAGAAAAATTGTGACCAAAATTGTAAGATCACAGTTCTTAGATAACCTGCACGGCTTTGGGAAAGAAAGCTCTTTTTTGGATGTAAGCAAAACTTCATCTGTATTTCTGTTACATAGCCTTAAGGGTTTTGTTTGGGAAACAAAAAGGCATGTTGTTCTTCCATGTGAAAGAATAATGATGGAAAATATAATTACTAGTCTCTCTTCCTGTGGTCACACAAACCATTAGGACTTTCATCAAAAGATAACTTCATAAAGCGGCAGTCTGCAAAAGCTTAAAGTCAACCCAAAAGTTAGTGGCAACAACCTAATTTCATCCTGATTAGGAATTCAGCCTATGACATCCATTCAAGCAGATGGAAACAAGAGGAGATAGGAAGCCACTGCATCCTGTGGCTCCCTGAAAGACTGCAAGAATCCAGCGACAGTGTGAGATGAGAACAGTAGGTCTTGTGTATAGTGGCGTAGCAGAAATCCGTCATGTCCTTGGAGATTGCTCTGCTGAGAAACCCCACCTTCTCAGGAAGCCACTGTTGATTTGGAAGGGAACGCGTCTCCTTTCTAAGGGAAAAGTTTTTATGGCAGAATATTAAAGCGTAGGCTGCACTCTTGGGGTAAATGGGAACAGTTTCAGCGACAACAAGAACAGGATGCTGGAATGTGATGCTTCGGTCTGGTGTGTGGTGAAGAAGTCAGCACCAAAGTGATGTCCCACTGAAACCACCAGTTTGAACTACACTGGGTGTAAATATTTGCATTGCTACTTTAGGTTAATGAAAGCATAATATTAATAGGAAAAGAAATGATCAAAAATGCTGATGACAGGCAGACAATACTTGCAATGCAGCTGTGGGGAAGTACTAAATTCTCAAATATGGATCATCTTTGAAAATTTACTTGCTGGTAACCCACTATAATTCCCACTAAAAGAGCATTGTGAGCAGTCTATTGTTTTTAGAGGAGTTGGATGAGGATCTTAATGAATTAAAAATGTAACATGTTTATCTATGGAGAAAAAAGCTTTCATCTTCATTCCCTGGGGTCCCTGTGCCTTCCTAGGGAGAACGGTCACCTTCTGAATTGACCAGAATAATGTGCTGAAAATTGCTTAATACGAGCAGAAGCAATTTATCACTAATCTGTTTCAGGCTTGCCAGAGGTGATCTCTCATTTTGAACTGTAGCTGCTGAAGCTCAGAGGGGTGGTGAGTGAAAATGGGCAGGTGGAATTATTCATTGTAAAAACGGTTTGCCAGAGGCTGCATTCCTAGGAGTGAGGTTTTGGAGAGCGCAAGTACTGCTTAGGCATCTAACTCCCCTTACTTATCAGTGGAAGGAAGATATCTAATCATCCATGACTGCCGAGTTTAAAAACCTCTTCCTTCACCTTCCTAAGAAAGTGTCAGAATAGGAAGTTTGCATTTCAGCAGAGTGAATGTGATGAGGTCAGAGCAGCTGCAGAGCACTCATCATTCTTCAGAAAAAGGCCACTCTGCTCTCGGTGTGGAACATTTCCCGTCCTCAGACATGCATTTTATCCCCTTTCCCTCTCTGGCTTTTGCAAGTGGACGGCTTAGTCACCCTGGTATTAACAGTTTTTGTATTCTAGGCCTTGCTGTAAGCTTGATTACGCAGCCAAATTATTGCAAAATAAGCTATTCATTTAATAAGTGAATTTAAAGAGCAGTGGTATTGCACATGTCCCTGAATGACACTCTCACTCCACAGCTATCCCTTTTTGTTCTCCAGCTTTCCCTAGCTCCAGAGGAGGCAAAGCTGGACCGTGGGGAGGTAATCTTAGAGCCTGAGTCTCCATCTGAGGAACTGGTGTCCTGTTGCTCTTACTGGGTGTTTAAAAAATAGAAAAGTCCTGACTATTTCAAGACCTTTGAAAAATGTTATTTTATCAAATAGAAACCCTGCTCTAAAGGCTTGCTGATAGTGTTAATTTCTGGGAGGTAGCTGAGCTTGCTCTGGAGCTGAGAAACCTGAGCATTTCACTTATTTGGAGCCAAATGAGCTAAAGTAATCTGATGTAAAATTTGCTTTATTTCAGCGCCTGGGTAACATTGGTAAAGTTATCCATTTTGTGCATACACTGGTATTATGTTTGGCATTCAGCTATCTGATCTGTATTTTTTAATATTTCTGTGGCTTAACCCACAAGACTGAAGCACCAGCTAAGAGTAAGTAATGTTACGGAGCAGGATTTCTAGTGCCGCTCAGTCTGTACACAACACAGCTGGAGAAATAATGTGAAAAGTATTTAAAACTGTTGTGGAAAACATGAAGAGCTCTTATGAGAACTGCAGACTTCTGAAGCTCAAGAAACTGTACCGTATGTGGGGCTGGCAGAAAGTGTTTTTTGGGGGAATATAGTCCTTGGAGGAGCTAGTCCTGACAGTTTATCAAAGGCACAAAGCAAGACAAACTGGGAAAAGTAAATAGACCAGCCAAGCTGCCTTTGCCAGGGCAGGTTTGGGATACTATGACCTTGTGTTGTTGCTCCTTCCTTTTGTAGCTGCACAAGTGCCCCTGCCCCGTCTCTGCTAGCCAAGCACTCTTAGCGTGCCTGATTACTCCTCTTTCATCCCACTACTCCTCTCTTCAGCTGGGGTAAAAGATGGGGGGTGATGTGAGCATAAAATGACAGAGTTTGACCTGGAGCTGACGCTGTTGTGTTGCAAGCTTTTTCATAAAATGTGCATTTTCTATGTGTTTGTTTCACTGAGATGCTGTAATTCTGGTCAGGTCCAGTAAAGCACAAGCTTCATCAGCCCCCTAAGACTGCCATTTTTAATGATATCTGGGTTCCTATGGATGCAGGCAGACGTTTACTGGGATACTTGTATGTGCCTTGGCTCGCAGACTCCCAGGGGAAGGATTTGCTGTGTTCAGTCAGCATCTCAGAAAAGAAAAAAAAAAAAAAACCTGTAACATCCACAGTACAGTAAACATCTTGAATAATAAATTTTGGTACAAAGTATCGTTATAGGTTTTCTTCACTCCTGTAGGCCTCATCTTGGACAGAAATAACTATAAAGTCTTACATGCTCTGAGAAATGTGCTTGCGGTTGTTTTCAGCCAGTACACATGCATTCTTTAATAGTATCCATTATTAGAAATAGGCTCTGTTTTCAATGTTGAGAAAGCCTTAAAAAGGCAGAATAGAGCAAATTTAGAGGAAAAAAATGAGCGTACATTATATATTATTTACAGATCATCTGGAACGTCTTTGTTCTCTCCAGCAAGAGTAGAAATTTTCTTCCAAAATAATTTTGCTGTTTTAAGAATTCTTTTATGTCATAAAAATCTTGAAAAGCTGCTTGCTATGATTCTGCCTCCAGGCAAATTATAAAACGTATTGCTCTGAATAGAAAGAGGACTTGATATTTTTATACTTTCATGGCTTTGGTAGGGCTCACTTTGGTAAGCAGATTGTTTGAGTGGGATGCAGGGAGCAGTGGACAAAAGGAAGAGATGCATGTCCATCTTTTCTTCTTACAAGTGTTAGAGTTGAAGGCAAAAATCTAATAAAACATTATGTACCAATGGTAAGGAAACCATTTTTTATTTACTTGATCAGGTACTAGCTGCAAGAGGGCCGCTGCAAATTTGGTTCATGCCAAACTGCTTTACTCTGAGAGCAGGGAATGCAAGTACTGCAAACCTGTAATCTAAGTCTTCCACGTGGAAAGATTTTTTTTTTTCAGCTTTATTTATGTATTGGCTTGAATATTAAAGCTAATTATAATTAGAAAGTCAGATTTCCAAACGCATTAAATTTACTATAACTAGAATTTTTGGCTTTGGAGGAAGGACCAACCAAGTAATAACAGTCGCAATACTTCATTGTGCGGAGCGGTGCTCTGTAATCCTGTTCCTGTTTACTAACCATAGAAGCTGACACTGGGAGCTGTCTCCTGCTTGTTTTCTTTTCTAAAGTGCAGTAGTGAGCTATAAAACCAATCCAGTGAAAGCCCTTAAGGTCTAGTGGGCAATAACTGAAACAAAAGGTACAGTTTTCTTTCAGCACAACCAACACAACGTTTCTTTGATTAGACAGCTGAGGGTCCAAGTAAATAAAGGAAGAAGATCATCACTTGCTCTTACTTTGGGAGCAATTAATAGTCCTTTGATAACACACTATTTCCTTTTTTTCTGGCTTTTGCATTGCCCTTCCTTTCCTTTTGCTGGTTAAGCACTCTCAATAGAGCTTCATCTGAAGTTGTGGGCAGTAGAAATTCTTATGGTTTTTATCTTTTCCAGGTGGTTAGACTTTTGGGGGTTTTGTCTGTCTGGGAGACAAAGGCTACCTTTAGAAAAAGAAATATATCAAAGGTTTTCTCACATTACTTTTTACTTTGCTCTGTAACTAACAAAGTTAGGCTAAAACATCTTGTATATCCTGGATGGAATACTTAGTAATTTCATTTTGTTCTATTATACATTCATTTTTATCTACTTTAAATTTGAATGTTAGAAAGTTCCTCTGTATATTCCCAGATTACGGAAAAAGCAGGTGAGGGAGAAGGAAGAGAAAATTATAACTGGATACATTTCCAAAACCAGAAAATATCCTGAAAGTATGGGGTTTTTTTCTTTCCTAGTGAATGATTATTTTTTTTCTGAGAACCATGCTCTATGGCACATATCAAAGAATTCTGTTGTTCGAGATGCCTTAAAATTAGATATACTGTTGTTGCACTTGTTAATGATGATCATACTACTTTAGCAACAAACCCAATACTTAGCAATCATGCATAATTAAATTTTTAAGTTTCACCTGCAGCTGTACATTTGTTTACAGTCTTACCTTACTGCTATGTTTTAGATACCCAGGACTTTTTTTCCTTGAAACTGTTTGTGGGAATTTTTTTGAAGTGTCTCAAACAACTCTAGAACTGACCAGCTGAAATCTTTGTCACTAGCAAAAACTTATTTGCATACAGTTTAGAGTGACTTGTTTGGCTTAGTCCTAGCATAAGGACTATTTTCCTCTCATGGTGATGCTCCTTATCAGGTTGGTGTGTGTGTTTTAACAGTGTTGGAAGTCGTGGCTCAAAACAACTTCTTGCTTGGTAAGAAGGAACTGCAAGTGAACAAAGTTCTGCAGAAGTAAATTAAACTAGCATGTGTTCCTGCCAAAATGCAGAAATTTTTCACAGCAGACAAGCCCTTGGGCTGCAACAGGGCATTTTGTAATAGTGCTCTGTTTCTCTAGTCTTATTCTTGCAAACTTTTGAATTTCTGATCATTTTTTTAATGCCTTTGAGCCGTGCTCCATGGGTGTAATATAGTTTGTTTCCCCACCCTTCTGCAGTTCTTACCTTACTTGGAAACATTAAGTCACAGAAGCAATCTTATCTTTAAAATTAATGAAGATCCACACTGGAATTACAAGGCTTTACACCGAACACCTGACATAATCTGCTGAAATCAGTGTAAGGATCTGGCTGATGGTTCTTGCTGAACTGTAGAACGCTCGTTAGGCATGAGGTTATAGGTCTGGTGTATCCAGACCCAGGCTGAAACGTAATCCACATCTGGTTCAACGGCTATGGTCAGGTTTGGAGGTGCTTCCTGCCCACTTTTCTTGCGTGTGGAGGGCCAGGTAGTCTTTTGAAAAGGTCCATGCCGTGCGAGAGCATCCACATTGGTTGCCCTTTCTTCGCTCTTTTATCCTTTTCCTATTTCTATGGCTTTGTGTGTTTATGACAAAGAGTTTTTAATGTTCTGTGAATTTATTGCCATCGGATGACTAATGTTACAGCACTGCTGAGACCAGATCACCCACCTCAAGGGTAAGACAGAAGGTGGCTCTCAATTCCCCCTGTGCCGGCATGACAGCTCTTTGAGTCATGGTCTGACTCATCTTTCACCCCCTTGGAAACCCCAGACCTACAGCACAGGAGGTACAGAATTCCTCATCCGTTTCTGCTTTTTGTTTTTTTTGTCCATTACTTATCAGGCATAAAATTACTGGTCCCGTAAAAATAATAATTATAAACAGATTTGTTTCTTCCCTTAGTCTGTACAGAAGGTCCCTTCTGCTACTGCCCTCTCCTTATGTCAGCACTTAAAAACAACACTGAATCTTTCTGTTTGGAGAGGTTAGACACAGTGACTCCCAGTCTGTCCACTTCTTTAACTACGAGAGAACACAAGCTTTTGCTGATAGCCTTTATCAACTTCTAAAAGCCTTTCCAAGCAGCTTGCTGTTTTTTTTCTTTTTTTTTTGAGTGTGTGCGCGTTGGTTTTGCTGTTTCCTGGATGAAGTCTTAGCCAGCAGCTTTTAACCAAAGCTCTGTTTCCCAAATGCTGTATTTCATCAGCTTATTGCAGCGACACTGATTTTGTCTAGTGTTTTTAATATTTCTTCTGTGAAACAAGGCTCAATTCTTTTCTCTGTTCCTGACAGGTAACATCTGATACCTTTAGGGAATGAAATGGTTCTCTTAATCGAGTAGAAGGAATATTTTTTAACTGCTACAACAAAAAATGTCTCTTTGAAAGGATTCAGTGCTTTAGGGAAAGGCAGTAGCTGAAGGCATATATTTGAATACCTGATGATATTAGGTTACAGCTGACTGTTATAAATAGCATTTGTTTCACTGTCCCAAGGTGTTATGCCAGCAGTGATTTGGTTTCAATTTTGGTAAGGAAAATGATTTTTTTTTTTTTAAAGTCGGTATTTATGAAATTACTTGCCTGGAAAGGAGCTGTGTGGAAGGGAAGGCAGAATTGCATGTCGTGAGTCACATCTCAGTCCTTAAGCTCTTGATGGAGCTGAGAGCTCACATGCTTTCCTTTCTGCTCTCAACACCAATGTTCGCTTGATTTTCAGAATCTGAACAGCTGAGACACTGGACCCTGTCCATCCATTTCCCCTGTTTAGGTCTGTTTCTTTTTCACATTGCAGCTTTAGCTTGCAGAGATCATTGTTGAAAAATTAATTAATTAATTGCAAATTTTTAAAACTCAGAAGTTTAGCAAGGGAACTGAAGAGTTTTGATAAGGATTTAGTTGTATATGTTCATAATGACCTGGAGCTGCTATTTAATTCATATTTCTGAATTTAGGCAAACTCTGTGCTGTTGTGATGCTGTTTTGATACTATTCAGGAAGGACACATATTGCAAAGATAAGGACTAGTTTTGTGTTCATCTGTTTCAGAATTATGTGATACAACTATAGTACCCTGAGAAATAACATATCTTAACAGACATGCACTAACAAGCCATATGCGTATCCTGAGGTATTCTTATTCTTTATGGTGCTATCAGTAAAGTCTCCGCAAAATCTCCCTAGAGGTTATTCATACTTTTCCCTTAATTCCTAGCTGGGTCATTCCTCAAAGCCATGTTCTATATTCAAAACTTAAGAAGATCATGCTTTCCTACTCCATAAAAAGGGTAAAATACACCCATTTGTTTTTTGTTTTCTTTTTGTATCAAAATAGGAAGAATGAGAAGTGAGAGCAAATGGTATCTTTGTGACTAAAGCCTGTACAATTCACATTGTCTGAAAGTCTACAGTGAGGTTAAGAGAACAACACACAAAATCTCAAAAAGAGTAATTTTTTTTCTGACCTATATTTTTCTATGCCATATTTCACATACTTCCCAAGATATGCAGAGCTCTATTTTAGGTTAAGGAGGGGGAATAGTATCAGAAAAGCCGAATGAAAAAGGATAAAATTTACATGTCAGGAAATCAGTAGGACTTGCTGAGACCAATCTAAGAATACCTAAAAAAGCAAAACCACTTCTGCTAATCTAGTGGATTTGTCAGAGGATAGGCTTTGTGCACATTCACTGTATAATTATAATTAATAAGGCTATCTATAATATTTGAATTACAGTGTGCACCCAAACCTCAAAATGTGCTTGCATATAAAATCAGCATACTTGACATATAAATATTTAGTTTATTTTAACTGCTTTGACAAAATAAAATTAACCTCAAGAAGAATGGATGGAAAGTGTAGATTAAAATTATATTATATTCAGGATTCAATTTCTTCTGCAAACTGGTCTGACACATTCAATCCTACATTGTCCTCTGCTGAGGTTGCCAAGAATTGTGTGAAAGAGCAGTTGCAGTGGTGCCCATGTTATACAGATACCCACTACATTGGTCTGGAGTTGAGGCGACCAGGTCTTTTGAGGAACACCACAAAGAATCTTTTACTTGTATCCAGCTGAGAAGAATTTGGTATTGCAATTGCAAATCTGATTGTTTCTGTGAAAGTGAAATTCTTGGTTAGTACTTTTTATTACATGTTTCAGGAGGCAAGAAATCTTCATTTCAAAGGTTTCCTATTACGTTCATGCCAGGAACTGACTCTTCATAGCTCTGACTCTTCCACTTGTTGTGTATATTTTTGTGTGCATCAACATTAGGGAACGTATTTTCATCAGTGTTAGGAACTGTATCACCTGCTATAGTTCTGGTTTTGTCATCAATGATACCTATTTTTCTCACAGGTTTTATTGGTTGAATCTTCTGCAAATGTAGATTACTTCTCAGTTATATAATAAAAATATTTTTGTGAGTGTATAGGAATTTAAAATAGCTTTGTACCATCCTAACAGTGCCTTTACTTGTAAAGTGTTAAGGAGTAGTATAACAATGATGATTCATGCTAGTATTTTACATTTGTACATCAGATGAAAAGTAGTATGGAGTGTCTTAAAAGGCAAAATGCAAGTGTTAACAGTATTCAGGTCAGTCTGCGTAGGGCTTTTGATTTTTAAATTTGCAATGTTGGTAACATAAGACACTTTGATTTAAAAGAAAAAAAAAAAGCTAAATCTCTTTGTTTTATTTCTGCTTCCTCATTTGACCTGATACTTTAGCTTATATAAATTTGTGAAACTGAGGAGTATTTAATTTGTATCAGCTGAATCCTTTGACCTGAACCCTCCAAATAAACTTTAAAAAATTGCGAGAACAATGAGGCAGGCGGATAACACATTTTCAAGGCCATTTCAACTTCATTTCTGACAGTTCCAGTGCTACTCATGGCAAATGGAGACATAAGTTCTTCACAATATTATACACCTCGTACCCAATTAATTTTCTGCTGCCAGGCTCATTAACACAGTAGCTGTAGCCATTTGTTTCCTCTCTTTTTCTGCTAAACTATTTTATTTCTTTGATCATTGCCCTACAAAGCATTATTATTTCATTTCTTCACTTTGTGAGTCCCGTGGAAACAAAGATGGAGTCAATATCTGTGATTTAACCTGGCTTCTTAGTGGTATCTTTCTCTTAGTGAAACAGCTCACATATGCACACTGAATTTCAGTGCACAAATTTTGTGGATTATCCCCATCTTTAATGTAAAGGAAAAATGCAACTTAAATTCCAGGTCTGCAGTAGTGTAAGTTTTTGGAAGCTTTGTATAAGCTAGTAAGCTAAGTCTGACAGATAATAGAAATGTTTCTGATTCATCATAAGAGTTCAAATACGATGAAACGGGAGACATTATGTATTATAAGGGATTAAAGTGGGACTAGAACAATGCATATACTCTATAATCTTCATTGGCTCAAGGTGATGTCACTTACTCTCTGCAGATGTCTTTGAGAATCATTTTCATCCATCCAAGACCAAAATGTATACTTCAGGATGTACAAAGTATGACCATACCTAAAGGCATAAAAATACTAATTAGTAAGAAATTGCCAGCGTGGTTTTTTTTTTTTTTTTTTTTTTTTTTTTTTTTT
>Ga0065711_1043175_pt1 | contig 14887 bp, 10 predicted proteins | sample Hoacrofraction12_FD_59098 | JGI IMG/M metagenome (GOLD analysis project Ga0065711, IMG submission 59098) | Hoatzin crop microbial communities from Cojedes, Venezuela - Epithelial fraction 12 v2 (version 2) | ecosystem: Host-associated > Birds > Digestive system > Esophagus > Crop | place... | reverse complement strand
AGCCGTCTCGTTACACATTATTCTGTTTACACACAAGCTGTTGTGGATAGTTAGGGCTTGGCGGTCAGAAGATGTTGCGCTGTACAGAAAGGTAGGCCCCCCCTCCTCTCCTGATAGCCAGTAGCGTCTAGCCCATGATGTAAGCAGACGGAAGTGACGCGGTAAACCTAAGCTATATAATACTGTGCTACTTATCAATAAACGCCATTTGCTGTCCACCACGTTGGTGTCTGCGAGCTGATGGCCTGAGCGGCCGGGGGGTAGGTCGCCGTGCCATTCCTGAACCAGGTCGCCACGCCAACAAAGGCAACACTTAAGGCCTTGAGCATTTGCCTTGGTTACTCACCCCTGACAGCAGGTTTGCCAGTGACCTGGACTGGCAGCTTCACGCATCTATGAGTAGTTACAGGTACTTTGCAATGAAACCTGCTATGCCTCCTTATATGGTAACATTAACTTCTCAGATTTCACATCCCTGTCTCATGCTGAAATGTCATTAGGAATATGAACAATGTTTTTTTCCCCTTTTCTTGGCATATTGTTCTGCACAGGAACCTCAAATAGACAGTGCGTCCAGTGCTGGCTATAAACCGAACTGCGTTAAGGGGAATTTGGAATTCCAAAATGTTTACTTGAATTATTCTACTAGGCCAGATATTAAGGTATTATGCATGGAGATGATGCAGATTGCTTTTAAGACAACTTGATTACCTTACAGAAAAACAGTTGCTAAAATTAAAAAAAAAAAAACCACCCTAGAAATAGTGGAAACTTTTGCTTTTATCTAGAACTGATAACGCATTTTAGCCAGAACTGGTTAGTTAACTAAATTAAGAGCCCACCTTTTAAAATAAAATGTAACTACAAGAAATTTCCACTAAAAGCTAAAAGGTTGGAGGTCCTTGTAAATCACAAATATAATGAAAAGCTCCAATTGTCATAACACATTTTAACCCAGTAAAAATGTTACAGCAGTATACTGATCTCCCAAATTGTCCACACTGTAAGTCTGGTAAAAGTGTTTCTCTGAGAAATTAGTAGCAGATCAAACACCTACTTTATTGCATTTACAGTGCAAAACCTGCTCTTTGAAGGAAGAGATTGTTCTGTTTGAGAGCTCTCATGAAGGTAAGTCTTAATGGAACTAACTGTGGAAGAGGTCTGAATGATTTCTGAAAATACCTTTATGAAGAATGTCTCAGAGAATCTTCTTCTTTTCCAGCATGAAGGAAGTCTACTTTCACTCATGTATAAAAGGGGATCTGTTCCCATTTTGTTCAGGTAGAACGTGACAACAGGGAAGAACAGAGCTTTCTTAGTCAGGTTTTAAAGAAACAGACAAAGAAAATATTGCAGTTCACCAGTTTCTAAAGAGATCAACTGAAATCATTTGGCACTTACATTAGTTGCCATTAGAATCAATAGCAAGACTATAAAGACTACCATTCTCAGTGAATTCTCCATCAGGTGGCTAAATGTTTATCTAGTATTAGAGAACAGCTTTGTTTTTTACTTCTTCCTCTATCTATTACAGAGGTCACCTTTTTAGCAGGTAATCCTGGTGAGAAAGGGCAAAGGATGTTGCATAACAAATGCAAACGAGAATGATGAGCGGACCACAGGATGCAAGGGAACAGAATGTACTCATGGAAATACCATTGCATGGTGCTAAGTTGCCTTTGTCCACTGACAACAGTAAGGTCTATGAGGGTAGTGCATATCAGAACACCTCGCTCTGCATTCACAGAATTATAGAGTCATAGAATGGTTTGGGTTGGAAGGGGCTTTATAGATCATCTAGTTCCAACCCCCTGCCATGGGCAGGCACATCTTCCACTAGATAAGGTTGCTCAAAGCCCTATCCAAACTGGCCTTGAACAATTCCAGGGAGGGAGCATCTGTAAAGCAGGCATTCCTAAATTTGTGCAGATGTATGTGACATCAATGGTTGGGAATTCATCCTGTGTGATAGCTGCAGGAAACACTTCTCCATCAAGGGCTGCAGGTGCTTGTGTGTGATGACAGTTCTTCTCTAATACTAGCTTGTGCTAGGATGGAGACAAAACCTAAGTAATGCCCTCAGATAGGCCCATTCTACCTTTTAACACTTCTTATCTTGCATGTTTATGTGTAAAAAAATACTGTGAAGAGATTTTACTCTTATCGTTTTGGTAGATGACAAATTATTTGACCCATAGTTGACTGAAATCAATGAAATGTTTCCATTTGTATCTTCATGTTTTAGAACAGGGATTCTCGTAAACAGAGGAAGCTGTTTTCCACAGCTGTGAATAAGCAGAGCTATGCAGAGCTTCCTCATAACTTTTGCGAATAATGTTAATTTTAAATATTTAGGTTATGACTTAAGCATTTGAAGAACTACTAGAATTCCAGGGGCACAAATGATTAGGCAGGTGTATCCAAGTGGGTGTTTATCCTGTAGTCTTTTAGAGGAATGAGAAAATGCTGCCGAGGCTACTGACACCAATGTGCCTTTTCTTTACGCTGCCTTTCTTTGGGGAACCAGCTGTGCCACTGAGTGATTTGGAAATGTGTGTCTTTGTCTTGTAGAAGTTTGAAACTGTGGTTGGAGAAAGAGGGGCACAGCTGAGTGGCGGCCAGAAGCAAAGAACAGCAATTGCCCGAGCTCTGGTTCGCAATCCTAAAATTCTTCTGCTTGATGAGGCAACATCAGCTTTGGACACTGATTTCAGCAAGAGTTAGACTCTTTGTCCATTGCTCCCAGTTCCTGATAATTCACACTACTCTGTGAAACTATGCCAGCTGGCACACACAGGGATTCTTCTCCCAACCGATGCCCTGTAAACTGAATCTCAGAGACAGGAGGGCAGAGAACTGCTGATTGAGACATCTTTGGTGGGATCCCAACTAATTACTGCAATATACAAGTTACGCTGCTAGTTTGAGCAACTTAGCCTTTCACCTCCCCCACCTATCTTTAATAGATGTTGTATGGTGAGATGAATCTCCCTGTTGGTGTTTCTGGCAGAGCATGCCAGAAAGACTTGCTCAGACTGGACTAGCTCTAATTGCTGATGTTAAGCAAGCCGAAGGCAAGCTATTGTGTGCCAAGTGTTCATTTGTCGTTCTCTTGCCTACTTTTTCTCTTCCTCGCTGTGCGGAGCATGTAGCTTTGTAGAAGGTTCACATCAGATCTGGAGTAGACCACCTTCCTCTGCCAGCTTTACCAAACCTCTGCTGAATTTCTGTTTACTGTTTGTGTGGATGGGGCTTTCTGCTTTTTATAGTGAAGGACCTTAACTTGATTTTCTTCTGCATTTTGATGTGATTTTAACTTTTTAAGATCATCTCAGACATAGTGAAGCTTTCAGACTACCAAGAAAATGTATACCATTTTTTCTAGGATGGTTTGAATGGCTGTCATTTCCAGTTCTTAAAATCACGTGACAGTAGTAAAATATCAGGTTTAGCTGGAAATTCATTGCGAATATTCCACGTATTACAGTTTTCTCTTTCATTTCCTAATTGTAAAACACTTATTAAGACATTAGTCTAGCAGTTCAAAATGTTAAGTGAAGATTTTTAAACTGAATTATATAAAGCTTGGATTCACTTTTTGGGTCATTACATATTAATACCAATTTATCCCAGTGCACACTGTCACAATATGACTGTAAAAACATCTTTGTCATGTCTAACTATGTTGGTTAAAAAGATGGAAAAACAATATGAGTACTAGAAGTGTGATTTTAAGTACAATTTTAGATAAATATTTTCAGCGAAGTCAAACAAGTAATATAGAGCAAGTAAAATTGCGAAGTGATTAATTTTTAATATTTGTGAAATTGTCTGAAATAGAATTGTCACTGACATGCTCAATGGTAGATAGTCTTTTTTCAGTGCAAAACGGATACATAACCTTGGAAGACATTAAAGGGGCAGTTTAAAAAAAAGAACCTTTAGATATTTGTGTTTAGAAAGTAATAGTCTGACATGAAAGAAATAGAGATCCTTAATTTATAGTTTCCAATATGTTTTGCGATATTTAAGTTATATTTTTGCTTTAGTTTACCTCAGAGGAACTGAAAAACACTATTAAATTCAAAATTTCTTAGTTGACAACTTTGATCTTTACTAGAACACCATTTCCAAGGAAAATTTTTTGGTTAATATATTTTGTTCAACTCTAATATGAAGACGGGAAATATTATATGTGCCTGACAATGCTAATGTGGAGCCATCGTTACGCTGTTTCCAGGTCAGGAAAGGACACACTACACTTATTATTGCTCACCATTTCTCAACAGTTTGCAATGCTGATCTTACAGCTGCCCTTGAAAATGGTGTCATCACAGAACAAGGGACTCATAATGAATTAATAGAACAGAACAGAATTTACTATAAGCTTGTTAATATGCAGGTAGGTTTTTCACAAAATTTTTTTCATAGCTTTTATCATATTATGTGCTATTGACCTAACTGGGTTGAATTGGTCCCAAAGGTACCTCCAGCTTTGCAGTGTTTTCTCAGTAGAGAAACTCTAGGGGAAAAAAAAGCTTCCCTGATGAGTGCTAAACTTCAAATTAAGAAAACTTCATATTAACTGTAATGTGTAAGTGTCATTCAAAGTTGTGAATTACAGGAATTCTAAGCAAAAAAGTTTCTTTTGAAGTACAACATTAAAAATAAAGAATGTGACAAGCTAAAAATGAAGATTGTGGCAAAAATGAAGTTCTGGAGCTGATCAGTTCTCAGACTACTTTTCCAAATAATTGCATCATAAAATAGCTCAGGTTGGCGGGGACCTCGGTGGCTCACCTAGTCCAACCCCCGATGAACACAGGGTGGCCTCTGAGGTCAGAGTGGAATGCTCAGGGCTGTGTCCTGTTGGATTTGGAATACCTCCAAGGATGGGGACTCCACACCCTCCCTCAGGTCACCTGCTCCAGTGCCTCCCACCCTCATTGTGAAAACTCAAACTCTTTTACGCAAGTACTTTTGCAAATCACCAGCATCTTAGTGACTCAGGCTCCTGAAGTTTTGTCATTCAGACATGGTCTATGTTGAAAATTTCTATGATCAGTCAAGCTGTCTCCTGAACTTCCCAAGCAATTTCTCTCAGGGCTTAACTTTGAAGCAGCTGGAAGTCTTGCTCCTATTCTTCATGGCTCCCTCCTCACATTGATAGTCCCTCTTGTTGTCTTTCTGATTGTCTTTTGTTTTAAGGCCATTTTACATCATTTTTGTGTTTTAAAGAGGCTTCCTGGTGGATCTTTTCAGTTAACTTAGTTAACTCTCCTGTATGTTTTCAGAACAGTTTGACATGAAAAAAAAATGAGAAAAATAAGTCTCTGGCTAAAAAGTTCCCCCTCTTTATAAGTGTCAGTGTATTGACAAGTTTTTTGTGGAGTACGGAGAGGACTTAATGAAACTTCAGCATTTGATTGGGCTTTGTAAAATTACTTAGGTGTAAATTTTGTAAACTTGTAAAGTTGCTTGTGTGTAACACCACAGCCTGTGTAGGAAAACCCAATACTGACAGCACTGATAGTACCGAGAGTAATGTTGGCACCACAGCCTAAGATCAGATTTTGAATCTTCTGTCTTCAGTAAATGGTTGCCTCAACATCTGCTTTGAGCTCTGTGCAACACTCCTGTCAACATCTGGCCTGGCTGCACTGAAACTACTCTGCATGTACCTATATGAACTCAACCCCTTGGACTTGTAAGAAAACATACCAAAGTAACTGAGAAAGACCACCTCATATGCTTAATTTCAGATTACTCACAGCTCCATACCATGAAAGTTAAATGAGTTTTCAAATCACCTCTTAGTCTATGGGATGCATCCTTCTGTTTGTGCAGGATCAAATAGTTCTTACCACATTTTCTGAAACAGAGTCTAAATTCCCATGTACACATAATTGTTCATATGGGCATGTATATTTGCCAATGCGTGGAATTACGCGTATCACAGGAGAACAGCCAAGTTCATATATAAATCAGCTCACTTGTCATGTGACTTGATGCACATCTCATTTACATGCACAAATCCCTTCAGTTATTGCTAAACATTTAGTTATGTTGGCCTTGCCCAATCATCTGTAGACTTCTGAATGCCACCTTGCTACCCTCTGCCTGGTGCCCCTGAGACAACAAGGTACCTTTTCTGAAGCGACCTCCAGCCCTTACCCTCTCTTCAGACAGAACCAACCTCAAAATTGCTACTTCTGTGACATCCTCAGAAAGGAAAAGAAATCGGTGGTATAGCTGTTATGGATATTTCTCCACCCAAACGTGTCTGCCTGTCTCCCTCATCTCATTGCTGTGTAGTCTGACCCTGCATGGCCCTGGCCCAGGAGCGACAGATTCACCAGCACCATTTTGTGCACGCTGAGTCATGTTGTAGTCAGTGAGTATCTGCCCAGATTCAGAGGCTTCCTCTAGAAAATAACCAGTAGCACTGCAGTTTTTGGATTGTAAGCTCTTAGAGAGAGTGAGAGAGAGAGAGGGAAATCTCCGGTATTTGGTGACAAGTAACTGTTTGAGATCTGGTGTGATAAAAAAATTCCTGCTATTTAAACACTGGTGGGGCTTGAAGACAACAACATAGTATACACCTGTTTATTAAAAAACAAAGTCTCATTCTTTGCTCTACTGTTATAGGTGCTAAATTTAGCTTTTAAAAGTTTCTATTACCTCAGTTACAGCTAGAATATTTTTTCTTAGCAATACTCTTTTTAATACTGTATGCACATAGTCACTTAACTATCTGAAAAAGACAAAAACTGTGATTAGGTAATAAAAAAGCTTTTTTTTTTTTTTCTTAAACAGGTTTTCACATTTGGCAAAACTGGAGAAACCCTTACAATGAGGCTTCAATCCATGGCATTTAGAGCAATTCTGAGACAGATAAAAGCATTATATATTTAGCTTTCTGGACCTTTAGAAATGCTTGTTTGTTTACATGCCTTAAATTTTCTTTGTGTTTATCTGCAATCATACCTATAAAGATACCACACTGATTTCTTTAGCTCAGTTTAGATACTGGCTGGACTAAATCTTCACAACAGGTCCAGGGAGATACTTGAAACTGTTTTAAAACCTTTTTCTTGATATAATTATAGGTCAAGTCTAAGAAAGCTCAGAGGTAATGGCAGTGTTTACTTAGCTTATTTAATGAAATCAACGCATCTTTGGACTGAGGACCAGAGAAAGCGAGCTGTGCTCTAAGAGACTGAACCTGAAATTCAGATCAGCCTTCACGGTCAGTATATATAACTCCATGTGTAGGCTAGGATCCACAAATGATTACTGGTGAAGGTTAGAGGACCTCGACAAGTCTGACTGGCTGCACTCACTAGACTGGCGGCTGCTCCTACGTAGCAGGCACAGAGCCAAAGACAGCCACGACAGAGGTCAGAACAAGAATCTGCTGTCAGTAGGAGTACATTCAGCAGCAGAGTGAAAACTTTTTAAAATAATCAGCCCGCAATCCAAGCACAGCAGTGTGTAGTTTCTAAGCAGTGAGTAGGATGGCAAGGACCCTAACTGCATGTGTAACCAGCCTTATCACCATCGTTTGATGGCTGGCATTAGCTGCTTCGTGGAGCTGGTGCAGCGGCAAGCGGCTCAGTATCCCTTCTCTCCTGCGGTCTGTGTAATGTACCAGTGCAAATAGATAAGCCCTATCTGGAAGGCACAGCCTGCACTGGTACCTGCCCTGCAGGCTTCCCAGCCTTTCCAGTTCGTTTTTCAGCACAGCTAGAACCAACTCAGGTATTTTTGCCCCTCTTTTGCTGCCACTCTTACCCTTACCAGTTGATTTCCTCCCAAGTATTTTTTTTAATTCATCACGTATTTCAAGGAAATGTTGGTATTCCATGTCTTACTATCAATCCACAGCAAAAATTCAATCCTTACCTGAATTTCTACTGAATTGTACTCACAGCTGACCCTGCTGTAGACATGCATGCGATCCCTGAGTTAGTAGAAAGCAGAGAAATGTAAGACTAGACCCATCATTCCCTTGCCTTTCACTCACTGCAGACTGTGGTCTCTATCCCAGCCACGCTGGTCTGATACATAAGCAAATCTGGGACCAAAGAGGAGGTTTCCAGACAGGCACAACCCCACCACTTCTTCAGCCCACAGAGCTGAGTGAAGTTTTCCTGGTCTCCAGAGAGGGTCGTTTCCTCCTTGAGAAGTTCCCAGAGCCAACCTGAGCCACATCAGCTTCCCTTTCGTTAACCCCTTTCACTGAGGGCCCTCATGGCCCTGCTTTCTGGTTTATATGGGAAGGCATTATAGGTCATCTCCTTCATCTCCTTGGAAATTAAGTCCCATGAGACTATTTTGACTAGCCCAGGAGGAAAGTGAGTTCTCTAAGACCATGCTGAATCTCAGCAGATCGCTGGAGGAAGGGCTTGAAAGACCCTAAAGGTAACAGAGAAGTTTTCATGGTCTGAGGAGTGAAGTCAAGTCATTATATTCATTTTTCTCACTGGAGTGAAAATCGTGTCCACCTGGCACCATGTTCAAGTATCAGGCACTGCAGCAGTGGAAGCTGTATTAGCACCAACACTTGTGATGCATTTCTCATTTCATGTAATGCCAAAGCAGCCATCTGGCTATGTGAGCCTACGGCCAGATTGAAACTAGTTTATATCTTTTTTTCTTACTGTAGTTAAGATTATATTACTTTACTCCACTTAAAAATAATCCCTCATCCTCCATAAAAACCCAAGAAATCAGAATGTAGCATATTTGTTGATGTCTAATGGTAATGCATTTAAGCACTAATGGTAGGAAATACAAAAGCTCTTAAAGTAACCCTATGAACAGTTATTACACAAAAATACCATATGGTTTATAAGAAATATGTATGTATAAAGCAATACAAATGCTTAGATCGTTTAGTTACAATGATCTTTTGGTTTTGATATTTGGTGAATCTGGAAGAAAGATAATGTGAATATTTTATTTTTACTTCCTGAGTTTAAATAAGACAAATGTTTTGCATTTAATTCAGACATTTTACTTTTCAAATAAGTACTTTAGAGTCATTGATGCCTCTGACCAATTGATCTCAATTGCTAATGAGATACAAAAGCATATGATTGACAAGATCTTTTTTCCCTGAAAATAGTGTCTTTCAGATGAGGAAGAGGGTAGTCTGGAGTAATCTCCCAGCACTGCATATCATTTTGCATTATGTCTTCTCAGACACCACAGAGGTTCTGAAACACTTCACAGCAGGCTTGTAGATTTCACAGTACTTGTAACTGACAGAGAATTAAGATGTATTTTTAGCTTTATAACAGGAGAAAGTATATTGTTTAGTAGTCTTTGCAGATGCATGTTACCCAAGTAATTGTTCCTAAATGGCAGATTCCTTAGTATTGCTATTTAGTGAGCATCTGATTGTCAAAACTGTGTTAAAATCAGAAGAAAAAAAAATCTTGTAAAGCTAAATTTAATATGAAATAAAGTGGTGGTTCTTGTGCTACTGCAAAAAGGATATATGGATTGTTAACACAACGTCGGTTTGAGTTTTGTGTCCCCATATCTATATTAAACTTTCAGGTCTACTGTATTTATGGTCACATGTAAAGAACACCATATCATGTGTGGCATCCCGTTATAATCCGAAATGTTAAAGTTCACTCATGTAGCCTAATTTGGTGATGTGCAGACTAAAGTTTTTAAGATTATAATAACTCTATTTCATGTTGTAGGAGATCAGCTGGTTTGATGATCCTAAACACAGCACTGGAGCATTAATTACAAGACTTGCTAATGATGCCTCACAAGTGAAAGGAGTAAGTAACAAGCACTGGCATTTTTCATATCTCGGTTAGCACAGAGTAAGTTACAGGCTGGATTTGATAGGTAGAAATCCCACACATACAGTCTTCTGGAAGCTATTATTGATTACATAATATAACACTATTTATTAAATAATTGTTTATTAAATAATATTTTGTGTGTCACAGAAAAATACAATAGCATAATAGTAGGTAAGATACGTATTTTATAACTTTGCTTTTAGTTCATATTAAAATTCAATCCTGTTATCACTAGTATAAACGAGTCATCCAAGGAGTCTGTTTATTTAAAGTTATTTATCCAACCTGCTTAGATGTCTAGAGAACATTGTGTTTCCAGGCTAAACATTACAAAGCACTAACAAGATGCCTAAGTGTATGCCTCAAAATCAGGATTGCTCTCATTGCAGCACTGTGCCTGTTCACATGCTTTAAGTTAAAAGTGATTAGAGAAAACAATAGTCATCTCAGACTCCAAGTTAGGAAATGTCATGTTTCAGGAGACCTGGCAAGTTTGAAATCATGGTTCTACTTAGCAAAAAAACGAGATTTACAAAACGTTGTTGTGTTTTCTTGGGCAAAACCTCAAAACAAGGACTGTTAAGTCTGAGTGAATAGATGGAAACAGGGGAGGAAGACTAGATAAGATACAGAATACTTAAGGGAATGATCTGTACAATAGAATGTATTTTCGAAAGATAAAGCATCCAATTCTGCAGAATATTTAGACCAAATTAAGCACTTTCAGATGTCCTCTGGTGAACAAATCTCTGTTGTCTGGGTATCAAATATTTCCTGTCCAGTTTTCAAATAAAACAGAGTAATTTACAACGGTTTCATTCTTTCCCAGGCTACAGGTTCCAGACTGGCACTAATTGCCCAAAACATAGCTAATCTTGGGACTGGGATTGTTTTCTCATCGGTCCATGGCTGGCAGCTGACCCTTCTGCGTTTAGCCTTTGGGCCAATTATTGCTCTATCAGGAATGATTCAAATGAAGATGCTTGCTGGACATGCAAGAAAAGAAAAGGAGGACCTGGGAATGGCAGGAAAGGTGGGTTCAGTGATATTTTTGTCTGTTTTTATGTTGTACTACACAGTGTTGCTTAATAGGGACATTGATGATGGATCAAGAATATACTCCTCGAAGAAGTCAAAGTCTACCTTGCTGTATTGTTCTGACAAAATGGTGGTATAACAAATATGAAGCTGAAAATTGAAAATATGAGTTTTAAGTTATGTTCTCAAAGAGTTTGTAGCATTCAGAGTGTATTAAGCATTTTAAAAGTCCTGGGTCCCTCATGCCTATCGCAAGTCTGCATTCGGGTTCCCTATTCTTGCCCAACACTCTGCTTTTTTTCCTTCTCTTCATTACTTTTCAGCTTGTTCCCTTTCAGAGCCCATCTCTTCTGCCTGTCACATATCTTATCCTTCTCTCACAGTTACCTCTGGGCTTAATATAAAAAGGCACAGTACAGAAACCATCAGTAACAAGGATGCATGAAAGTATCGCAGTGATGGTGCACCTGACCATGCTCTGCAGTCGCTTACTCTGATTTTCATTCCTTCTGCTCTCTGCTGGGCAGGGAAGCAGGAGCCTGGGAATCTGCTTCAAAGGAAAATGTGAGCGTGGCAGCAGAGAGGGAGGGTGTTACGCTAGTTTGTAACTGTGAGAAGTGTTTTTTCCCTTCCCAAGACGTGCTGTCTCAGGACAGACTGTGCTTTGTAGGGACTGGGGTTTTGACACACTCCATGCAGCCCAGCACCTCTGTGATTTTCTCTTCTGCCCTTTCCCTCCCGGCTGTTATACTGTGCTCAGGTGTGCAGAGGATGCTGGGTGCAGCAAGTCTGACTCTCTCTTTCCGTGGTCTACATTAGGAAAGTTTCTCCAAAGCATTTCTGTGCCTCCGGGCCAACTGGAAAATGGTTGTGGATGTTTACTCCTAGCCCTTTTCACACTGAAATAAAAAGAAAGGAAATTCCTCTTGGTTTTGCCTGCCAGGCATTTTGATGTAAATCCACATAGCAATAATTCTTTGTAAGGTCGAATCACAAGGCATTCGCAGAATACTGTCCCCTGACACACATAAATGAGTATTCCCTAACAATATTTTTTACCAGTAAAAATGTAACAAACAATCAAGAGAATTCAAGGGAATTAACTCATTTTTTATTTACCATGAATTCCACAACAGTTTTCGGCTGAGGTTTACAATGCAATTTGAATTTAACAAACAAAGTGTCACAACGCTCTTTTGAAACAAGTATCCAGTGCAGTCATTGCATGATCTGGCTAAAATTGTTACCTGTTTTCTATCACACGATGGTGGCACTGGCTACTCACCAGCCTTGGCTGATAACTGTGGCTGGGAAAAGCCAAGAGAGGGCAATGCAAGGACCAGCGGTGAAACTTGGAAACCTCTGTGAGGCCACAGACTGACTGTTAGAAAAACAAAGAAATGGTCCAAAACAATCTTGCTTCCAAGAAGAGCAAATTTATTGAAGGTTGTTAGTGAGACAACTGTAAAGCTTCTCAGCCTCCAAGCATATTTAAATTGGCTGTGCAGAGAAAAAATTTCACTTTACCTGTCCATAAAACTATTTTTACCAGTAATAAAGACATAAAGAAAACATGATATTTGCCTCTGTAGGGGAGCCAGATAATATTTACATGCAGTTATGTTAGTTTTTCCACGTTATTTAATTATTTCTATATCTTATCCCTCATGCTAGTTAGTCTGCTGTGTTTCTTATTTGTAGATTGTCTAAGCATTTATTCTACTTACTATGTAGAAGTAATGATGGAGAAAGAAGGTTTTGTTAAATGTATGGGTATAGTGAAGTTTCTGGAGGTTAGCTCTCCTGTTCAGAGCTGCTAGGCTTTTCCTTTTTCTTACTGAGTTAAAGGCTGAGAGTCATGTTTACTTCCAAGATTTTCTACATTTACAATAAAGCCTAGAGGTATTTTGTTACACATTAAAATAAGAAGTTAAAAGAAATTTATTTTTTAAAGAATATATGGGTTGAAAAAAAGAAACCTGTTCTTCCTTACATGATGGGTTGGGTAACCAAGAAAAAATTAAAAATACTGTCACTAATTATTCATGAAGTTTTGCCAAACAAGTAGCCATGCTGAGTGCATTCTGATGCACTGAAATATTTTAAAGTTCTCTCATACTCAAGCTGTTTACAGCTGATTATCATTATAGCATGCCAACTTCCTTGGAGACTGTTTGTAAGAAGAGTTACATGTTTGTTAGGCAATGACCTGAATATCTAGTTTTGGCAGACTATATTAATCAAAACAATTTTTTGAAGATCCCCAGTTTCTGGCAAAATTTAAAACACATGTATTTCCATGGTAACTCAGCAAAATGTTTCACTCAACATGTCAAGCAAACCAGAAGGAAAACAAGTCCCAAGCATCTATTTTTAACTCTAGGTAAAAATTTGCACTTGTCTTTAAAAGAAGGGTTCTTCCTGGAAAAATACCTATGGAGAAATGCCATATTCACTCATGAGAGATTCAAATAAATACTCTTATTGAAAGGTAGTGTAGAAACTACATAGCTAAAAGAGAGTGAATGTATTTCATGCTTGCCTTATGAGCAGCAGAATTTTTCATATGCTTATCTAACAGTCAGTTAGCTCCCAGTACAACCCACAGGCACATGATCTGGAGTGGTGCAGACACTACAGGGGCTTCTGTGGAGGCGGTGGGACTCCACAGTGTACAGATCTCCCACTGGGTGACAGTACATGAGAAAGAATTGAGCTTGAGTTCCAGGTCCGAGGTGACTTTCTAGACAGTGGATAATTTTTAATTTTCTTTTCCCATAAAATGAGTACCTCAGAACTAAATGATGAGCTGGAATGGGTAGAGTACTCCATGTGTATACTTTACAAAATCACTTTCCAAGATGCTTTGCATTTTGAATTTTGATTTGCTGGATTCTTGACCAAGGTTAAATCAACTGTTCTATTAAAAGATTTACTGATGATATTAATTAACTACAACTAAATCTCCTTAATATTTGGGGAGCATTAAAGAAAATTAAGCCATGAGCTTCCACTATTTTTCATTCAAGACTGGGTACCTTGCATCATTAATCATTTGAAAACTTCTACTATTTTTATTTCTGTGGGAAAACAGGAAGATTTTCAAAGACAAAAAATTAACAGGAATCAGATGCCAAGCTGCCATATGGGCCAGGAAAACCTGTCTCTACATTTTTATTAATAGCCAGTGGTTTTCATTTTCTCCATTATGAGTTTTGAAAGACTCCTGATTTTCCAAAAATGCTGGGAATGCATCCTGGCAAAGGCCATTTCTTTATGGGTGAGCTCAGAAATCCCTAGTTGCTTTTGAAAATGTGGACATATGTTTGCCCTGCAGTTCCAAATGCATTTTCAGGTGATGTAGGCTTGTCCAGTTTATCCTGACTAGGTTCCCACAGTGATGACAGTTGCACGGCATCATGCTCATGATAGGTTACACAAGCCCACTGTAAAACAAACTCCCATTGCTGGCTCATGTTAATATGTATGCTGTCTCAACTTCACTGCTATAATCCACATTAATTGGTTATATTTAACAGCAGCATATCTACACCTCTTGCAACCATGTTTTCAATAGTATTGCAGACATACTTCTATTGCAGTTATTCCATTTATCAGATTATGTTTAAAAATGTCCATATAATCTTGTTTTTCTGCTGATGAATATCTGCTCTCCAATACAGATTACTTCAGAAGCCGTAGAAAATACTCAAACCGTTGTTATTTTGTCTCAGGAAAGCAAATTTGAACTTATGTACACAAAAAGTTTGCAGGCATCATATAGGTAAAAGAATGCGTCTTTATAAAAGTTATTGAAATATTCATTTTTACAATGAACATAAATTAACACCAATAAACTTAATCACAATTTATCTCTGTGAGCGCATCATAAAATATTTCATTCCAAATTCTGCTGTGACATAAAAAATATAGTTTATCTTTCTCTTCAAGCTAATGTTCTTGACATTTCAGGTAACGTTCTAAAGTTAATGTTCTTAATGACCCTCCCCCCCCCCCCC
>Ga0065711_1043177_pt1 | contig 14888 bp, 5 predicted proteins | sample Hoacrofraction12_FD_59098 | JGI IMG/M metagenome (GOLD analysis project Ga0065711, IMG submission 59098) | Hoatzin crop microbial communities from Cojedes, Venezuela - Epithelial fraction 12 v2 (version 2) | ecosystem: Host-associated > Birds > Digestive system > Esophagus > Crop | place... | reverse complement strand
CCCCCGCCCCCTTTTTGGGAGGAAAAATACTCTGGTGTAGTTCTAAAGGACACAGGAATCTCCATGCAGATGCTGCCTGTTGATTTCAAACAGCCTTTTGACCACCAGGTAACCACTGTTTCATAAAGCACTGAGAGATCCTCACTTTTCCCAGTGGCTACTTCCAGCAGTGTTAATTTGAGAGAGCAGAAGGATAAACACTGCAGGCAGGCAGAGAGGTGTTAGAAAACAAAACACACTCAGATGTGCCATGCAGTTTCAGAGTAATCCATAACATTTCAACAAGGTATTTTTGCTTTGTAAGTAACAAACAAGGCAAATGTCCACCACCTTCTACTAATATAGAGGTAGGAGCAAGACGATGAAGGCTATACGTCATCCCAAAATATTCAGGTACCAGCTATTTAAAGTATTAGAGGAAACGGAATAGCATAGTACTATGCATCTCCAAGCTTCTTAAGCTTGAGAATAACTTTATGACTCTGTTGAAGTGTTTTGTAACTAATAACTAAATCTTTGAACATCTCTTTGCAGTTAAATTTGTTTCTGCAATACAAATGGTAAAATGGAGTCACAAAAAGGATTTTGACATGCTCCCACTGAAAATTTGAGAGCTGGGATTAGCCTTGAAACATCCTCACTCCCAGCCCTGTACGATCATTCATGATTTCAGACCAAGCTGCCTGGTTGGATGGTTTAGCCATATTGTTGCAAATTACAGTGACTCTTAAACAATTCCTTTGTGTTACTGTTACCAACTACATAGATTAACATTTAGAACAGTGTTAAAAAAAAAATTATACATGAAGCAGGGGATCAGATATATGTACAAAAGAATATGCCACATAATCCAATGTTAACCTATGTGTTCTATAAATATTTTAATGCAACTCATCTCCGATGAGCTGTGGGAGTAAAGAAGAAAAAAATCAGAAAGACATAAAGTACAAAAATATAAGCACAGAATTTAAGCATTGTTCCTTGTAGTAAGATGTAGTAGTTTAAGCACAGGTAGCCTAGAAATTATAGCGGGTCAAGGAACAGTGCCTGCCAAGAGGAGCTTGCACTTCAAAGGAAATTACGTTTTGTGGAGTCAACCAACAACAGGCATTCACAGTATTAACATATGAAATCAAGGCTGACCACAGAATAGTGTGGGCTTTCACATGGGATTTTGGCTAACCTTGTACAGAATCTCATTTTACTTTTGATTGCGCAGTTGAGTGTTGTTAATCTTAAGAGTCTTTGCTGTCATTGAAATCTTTCTGCATCCTTCAACTACCAGTATTAGTATTTCAGACATGCTATGAATTATTGGGAAAACTCAAGCTTTGGCAAATACATGCCAAACCTTACTAAGCGCTCTTTATCCATGATATTTTTAATTGTATTGCAGTGTTTGGGGGTTGCTGCTCTCTTGCTCTTGCCATGTTTGTAAGCACCTAGAAAAATGAGGCTTGATTCTCAGCCAGGACCTGGGAGTCATCATGATACAAATAATTCCAATGGGTAAAAAAAGAAAAAGACATTATGATTACTTGTCAACTCAGGGCACTAAGCATCTTCTCTAGCAAGTCCATCCTGTACTGTTGGCCAACCCTGAAACTCTTAGGTCATTCTAGAAAACTCCTCCTGTCCCAGGCACAAAATATTCCGGTATTAATTTATGAATTGGAGTCTTTGCAAATGTATCTGTATGCCATCACTCCAAATGCATCATAGGGAAGAAATTTTTGCTTTTGCAGGATTAGGCAAGGTTAGTAATAAAAAACATCTTCTCATACTGTGGTTTTGACTATAGGTAGTCAGTCTCAGAAATAACCATATTCTATGGCAGCTTTTATGCCAGGAAGTGATTTAGTGGCAGATTTGGAATTCAGATCAAATCCTGATTTCTAGGTTTTGCTGTGAATACTGGGAATATTCTCTCTTTAATGGGAAACACTTTAAAATTAATTTTTTGTAATTACTTCTGGCTTTAAAACATCCCTATGTTGTGAAATAAGTAATTGTTACTTATAAAGAAAAATCAAATACTTAGCACAGGTTGCTCCTTCAGTCCATAATCATAAGGTAAGATCCAAACTATCTACTTCTCACATCTAAGCAAAAGCAGGAAAAGATGTCATGTAGTTTCACTGGCTTCACTACTATATATGTATGGATCTTTGAAATTAGTCTGTGGTATACGGAGCTTGAAGGAATAACAAGGTTCTTCCTAAGACAAGATTTTCATGCCAGTAGTAATGGTCAGGCTGGTCAGGTCATGTGGTTTGACAGACTTTTGAAGTTTGTGTTGTTCGTTCTCCAGGTGAGCCACTAGTAAGCAATTATTTATGTATAGAGTACAATTTCTTTTTCTTAACTTTTAAAAGCATTAAATTATTTTACTCTCCTGTCTGCCCTCCTGGCCCTGCTTTTGTAAGAGAGCTGTCATCTTAAGAAATGGTATATGTATTTTTTGTTCTTGCTGTTTTTTTAAGAATTGTTTATAAAATGAAGCTCCAAGTTCTTTTCCAGGAGTAACAAACACACAGAAAGTATTAAGATGGGGGAGTTTTCATACTTGTAAAATAAATTGTTTTGGGAGTGACCTGTGGAGGTCGTCTAGCCCAACCCCCTTCTCAAAGCAGCTCCAGGTATATCGGCTTGCTCAGGGCTTTGTCAGGTTGAGGTTTTAATATCTCCAAGTCTCTCTGGGCATCTGTTCTAGTGTTCATATTACAGGTTTTCATCATAAGGGTGGTCAAATCAGACTTTACCGTGTTGCAACTTGTCTGTTGCCTCTCATCCTATTGTGCACCAGGAAGAATGCATTCCTATTAGGTTGCTGAAGGTGTGAAAAAGATCTCCCTAGTGCCTTCTCTCCTTAAGCTGAAAAAACTCAGTTTTCTGAATCTCCTCTTATATGCTGCATGCTCCAGCCCAGTCACCAGTCATCTGGGTCATTATGCTGGACTTGCTTATTTCCTTAGCATTTTGCTGCAAGTGAACTGAAGCCATTTGACTGTTCTTCACATCTCTCACTAGTTTCGATTCCAACCGAGCTTTCTATTTCCAAACTTCATCCCTTCATCCACTTTGTCAATGTACTGGTTTTCTTCCCAGGCAGCCAGTCCCTGCATCCACCTTCTGTGTACTTGTGCTCGATTGCAAGCAGAGGCTGTTTCATCTGTGCTGGCCTTTGGCCATGCTTGCTCAGCTTCTTTCACATCTGATTGAAAGGTTCTTGTGCTTTTAAGATGTTGTTCTCGAAGCTCATCTGGCTTTTCTCAGTCTCTTTGCCCTGCAGAGCAGTCTCCTGCAGGAACCTGCTATGCAGATCTTAAAAGAAGCCAAAGTCTGCTCTCCTGAAGTTCAGGGCTGTATTTCTACTTTTTGTCTTTTTTACTTCTCTCAGGATTTAAACTCTGCTCTTTGCCGTAGTCACTGCAGCCAAGACTGACCTTGGCCTTCATATCCAAAGCCATTTCTTTCCTGTGAGGAAACAGATTCAGCAGAGAGTTTGTCCTAGGTGGCTTTTAGAGCAACTGCATCAAGACATCACCAAGAGACTTAAGGAATCTCTTGAACTGCTTTCGCAGCTGTATTGCCCCTCCAATAGATATTGCTATGTTTAAAATGCCCTGTAAGTACCAGAGCCTGTGATCAGGTGGCTTCTCTATTTCAAGTATATTCTGAGATGTTTGTACATATGCTCTTAGGAGAACAGAAAGGAATATAAGGTCACCTACAAAAGTGTTAGAGGCGTCCCAGGTCTTGACTTAGGAGTTGAGAGTCAAGAAAATTTACATCAGTCTGCCACTCTAGTAGCTGTGGAATAATATATCAAAGCCAACTAACAGAAGATGAATGCCTGTGAAAGAGATCCTATGGTTCTGAGTTCTGTTTTGGAGAGGACATCATAGGTGTCGTAAGGGAATTTTAAGAGGATGGCAATTTAAATGAAAACCTTTAACTGGCACATTCAATTCACCTGCGGATGAAAGAAAGATAGAACATGGATTAGAGGGATTAGTGGAGTGCAAGTTTTGGGTGTGAGAGGAAAATTGGGAACTCGGAGGGTAAGGACACAAGGGACAGACTGAGAAGATGCATGAACCATGGAATAGAATTGGGGCTAAACAGAGGAGTGCAGAGCAGAGGAGGAAAGCCACATCTTTGTTCCCTGTTTTTCTCTCACTCTTCTGGAGGGAAATTAAAGTCTTGCATGGAAAGGTAAGTTAACATGAAAAAGCATTGGAGAAGTGTTATAAGATACCTGGAAATGCAGATGTGGGGTCTCAAATGAGGGCGCATCTGAAAGAAATACTTTGTAGGGGAGGTAATTATCTTATCATTTTGAGTTATTTTTCATTTCCATTTTCTCTCAGAACTGGTGTATAGAGTGTATGAATGCCCTCTGTGCATACTAAATTTTTTTTGAAAAGGCACATTGTACAAGTATGGAAGTGCTTAAAGCATTTTGCTATTTTTTTTCCTCATTGTTTTTCATTTTTTTTACTTAGTAATTAACCATTTAGTTATGGAATACTTGATATTGCTCGCATCACTGAAAATGTTGGGTTTTGACAGCTTAGGCGGATCATATTCTGGACTTTGCTTCCTCTTGATTTTTAACAAACCTTGCTTTTTATCTTGGTCACTTTAGAATTTTTGTTCTTGGTTGCTTCAATAACCAGCTTTCATCCTTGTGTGCTTGTTTGATGTAGACTGCATTCTATGTCTGAATGCATAGTTCTTTGATATACTACTACTACTGTAGTATGTGACAGAGTCTCTGTGTATTTTTGAGGATCGGTGAAGGGTGTACTGCTGTTGGAGATGAGACTTCTGAATGTTATGAAGAAAAATATGGGAGAAGTTGTGATACTAGGACATTGAGAGGCAATGTTTTTAAAAAAACATGGCCAAAAGTGACAAGTTAAGAAAATCAGGGTGGTTAATTAGGTAACAACACTAAACTAAAGCAAAACTAAGTAGCTTTCCTAACCAGCTGATCGTTATTTCAGAAAAAAATTATATGGATTAACTGATGCTGCTGTTAGTCTGAAGAAAGATAAAGGACTGAGAGAGTGAAGAGTGGTTCCTCTCATGTCTATAAGACATGACTATTATATTCATTTTAGAAAGTATTGTCTGAGCAATAGAGAAGATAAGTCTGACACGGTGACTGTAACACTTTTGCGTGTTCTGTGGATAAATACGTGTGACCCACTTTTCTGTGGATAAATAGGTATGACCCAATTTTCTGTGGATGTCGGTCTTGAAACTTCAGAAACATTGAAAAAACCACTGCTTTCCAGAAAGGATGGGTCTGGGGTTTTTTTAATTAACCATACCAAGTTATGTACATATTTGAGGCCCATTTCATGTTCTCTTTTACCCACTTTTTGTCTCGCAAGCAGCAATGTTTTGGTGGGTTTTTAATGTAACTTGATGGGAACAAGAGCTTTTCGATTATTTGCTTTGCTGATGCTCCATTCAAGCACTGGTTACTGTGGTTTATTGTTCTTGGGCATTTTCTCTGGACTGCACTTTTCTTAAGAACATGTGTCCAGATGAAGAGTAGCTTATTTTTCCTTAAGCTAATAGAAGTTGGGGGCCATATAGGAGTAGACAGGACATTAAATACAAGCACAAATACACAAGAGTCGGTTCAGTCCATTTAAAATGGGAGGGGTAGAGTACGACGACACTGAAGTGCCTTACAGCATGTTGGAGTTACATCAATAGCCTGGCTGAGTAATGCTATCATATTCTGTTCAGTGCTGCATGAAGCAAATGTTGCTTCTCTTCTCAGGAGAGGAGGCTAGACTGAGGAAGTGGTGAATGTAACTCACTCCATTCAGAAAGAAACAAGACTCATCTGTGGTTAGCTCCATATTCCTCAAACTCTTGTATTTTGAAGTGGGTACATTTATAAAATTTACATCTGTGTTCTCAGCAGCTGAAAAATAACTTATAACTATCATATTTCCTTTCAAACAGACGTCTTCTGCTTTCTTCTTGGCTTTAAAACTGGATTCCAGGACAGCTACTGTTTAGCCAAAACCCAGCTGTTCTAAGACTGAATGGATTTTATTATTCTGCGGGATACTTAGAAATAGTGTTTCTTTGCATCATATGGCAAGCAGGGAAAGGAATTTCAATCCTTTTAGTTAACAGCATGTCTGGTATACTTGCTATTTTCCATGGAGCAATATTAATAGGTGGGCTACATTAGGAGCTATCGCAATGAAGCTGAGCTCTCATCCAAGAGCAGCTATTTAAGGACACTTCTGTGTGCTTGATTAGTGTAACTGTAGTGCCCATTATACGGATTTCACTGAGTTTTAGGCATACTGAAATCAAAGGCTTAGAATACTGTCCAAGAATTCAACAGATCATTCAGAGAAGTGCTTTTCTACAAAGTTCAGAGGCCTGTTGAGAAACACGTCGTACTTGCCAGAGGTGGGACTACTGTTGACTAAGCTGTCTGGTGATGTTAGTCTTACTGATCAAGAGTGAGAGACTTAGGGCTGAGGTATCTCAGTAATGAGTTTGGCCTTAAAGATACCGTAGCTGTTTGGTTTTTTTAATTTGTGTTTTCTAAGGTCTGTGCACCATTTAATAAATTCAGTGACAGGCATTTCAAGCTAAATCTTGATTCTTAACTACCAGTTTTCAGTGTTTCAGCTAACAAATGTCAGATGTACTGAGGTTCTTATATTTCATTGTTGGATTATGACTTAAAACTCCTGGAAGCAAAAAAACCCCCTTCTTTTACATCTAATTCAATTCAATTCCTTTAGATAAATCTCTTAGCAGTATCATACATTATTAACTTTGTACATGACTGGAAGATAATTTGGAAAAATGTTCACTGGTCCAGAAATAGACAACCAGTGGCCATCTAAAAAATACTGCTTCTAAAATCTGTTTTAAAAAAGAAGTTGGATCAACTGTGTTATCCAGTTTGGTTTATTTTAAATTGGTCTGCATCTAAGTGCATTATTCATAAGCAAACCAGTTTACTTTTGTCCATAAACAATGCACATTTGATGAAATGGTATGCTTTGGGGTTAACAAGGGGAAGAAGCACACACACTTCCAGATCAGCCTTACACACTCACTTTGGAGCATTAACAGTTGTGTAACAAGACTGAATATAGGATTTTACTTGGGAAATGCTGACAGGGGCTTCAATTATTGTGGTAGCAATGGCACCATTATGACCTGTTCTCATCAACACTTGTATAAGGTATGAAGGCAATAAAAGTGTTGTCCAGGAAAAAAAATGTAGGGCAATTCAGCACACAAGGCTGATGATATCAATGTACCTAAGTTTATAGTAGCAGCAATTAGCTAAAACACCTGATATGGAAAGAGATGTGACTATCTACTAAAATGCAAGTTCTGAGGGAAGAAATTTTGGTTTGTTTTGTTTATAACTTCCTCTTTCCTTTCTTCCGCTCCTTGTTAGGAACTTCATAAAAGGTTTTTAGACTAGGTAGGAAATGTGGGCCATAGGGTAGATTGCTTTGTTCAGTTAATGTTGCAAAATGGACAAAAATAAGAGTACAAGTGCAAGGTGTTCAAATCGTGATGTTTAAAGTTATTAGCTAGATATTTAGGGTCACATTTACATGAGCTGTTAAGAATTCTTTCTTTGAGTTGAAGATACTAAGCCTAACACTGAGACAGGACATGTGGTCCTTGTCATATTGCAAGTTCTATGGCAGCCGAGACTTTGCCTCAACTGTGTGCCTGCATGTTTTCTGAAGAAATGGAAACTTTGTGGCTCTTGTAGGCTTATTGAAAAATGAGAAAAGTTTAACTGAAAGAAACTGAAAGTTTAACAGAAAGAAATGGAGAACTTTACTGAAGATCATATGAACGTGGTTTTTTTCATAAAAACATCAGGATGATACTATTAGGAGCGCTGGAATTTTCCTGCAGATTTATTAGTTGATTTGCTGTCATAATTTGACTACCCTATTGACCCTAGTCAACTATTATTGGCTAATACACTTTAATTTAGAAAAGGTCTTCGTTGAAAGAAGTAATCTTAGTATATGCAGTGACCTAGAGTATTGGAGGCCTTATCTGAAACTTAGAAAGTGATTTGTCTGACATGCTGTGGAAAATAAAGACCATAGTAAACTCATGAATGAACATATTAGGTTCTTCAGCTGTGTATTTGAATCAATGCTACGGAAATAAGTCATCCAGCAACACTGCCGAATAACAGCAGTCATTTTACAGTATAATAGGCTTAAAAAATGTGACACAGAAATTGTTAAGTTAGTGTTTGCATAATTTATGACCAATTTAGGTAGAAAAGGAATTTTGTGACAGCCAGACGGTGTGGGACTGCAGACTTTGCTCCAGTACTGAAGCTGAAGATTGTGGTTGCCCATAAAACTAGGACCTGGTAAAAAGCGCAGCTTGGATGTTGAGGATGCAAGAGCAAGCTAGGGCTATGCACTAGGCAGTGCTGTGTCAGTAAGGCTGAGAGGGAGACTGGTGCTGGCAATTCAAGCTTAGCTTTGAAAGTTTGAGCATATAATATGAAGGTTTTATGATATTAAAAGCAAGTTTGGAAGAGGTAGAAGTTGCTGGGTTTTGCCACACTTCATCTCAAAATTCCCAAATCTGATCACTTCGTCATGGGTTAATTGTGTACACACCCAGGTAAAAATAAGTGCACAAAATGGTGATGTAAACTTCCTATCTCATTATAGCATACCAGATGTGTTGTATTGGTACTAAACAATTTTTCCTCATTGATGTTCGATGTTTACAGGTGACTCAGGCCATAGCTGATCTGTGCCCATCAATGTTGTGTGGGAGTTGTACTGCTCAAATGTTTTCGTTGTTTCCTATCTCAGATGCTCATAATTGCTTTATTTCTGACTTTTAAGAATTTATGGCTTTTAGAAATGTTATATGAGTGGGGGAAAACAGTGCAATGTAGTGCATTTAGTGAAAGAACAAGGGGTAATGGCTTTAAACTGAATGAGAGTAGACTTAAATTAGATATAACAAAGAAATTCTTCAGTATGAGGGTGGTGAGGCAGTGGAACAGGTTGCGCAGAGAAGGGGTGGATGCCCCCTCCCTGGAAATGTTCCAAGGCAGGCTGGATGACGCTTTGAGCAACCTGGTCTAGTGGAAGGTGTCCCTGCCTGTGGCAAGGGGGTTGGAACTGGATGATCTTTAAGGTCTCTTCCAACCCAAAACATTCTGTGATTCTATGATTCTGTGACAAGCTGTCTCCATATGAAGAACAGTAAGACCTAGAAATATGGCAATCATTTTACAGAATTCAAAGATCCAGTTTTAGGCCCTTGTATTTTAATCACTTAAATATATAATGCATTTTTTTTGCTGAATAAATATACTGAAGTTAAGGTCCTGTCTTCTTGCATGCATGTTCTTTGGCTTTAAACCACAAGCCAGGCCTTGAGAACACATCCAGTATTCAGCTGGTGATCTGGCCTAAAATTCAAAATATTTCCAAAATTCTGATGTTGCAGAGACAGTAGTTCATCAGTTCTCTTCACTGCAGTGAAGAGGGAGTGTCTGTGTCACTATGTGTGTATGTATGTTCTTTGGGGTTTTTTTGAATTTTTTTTTTTTTACAGCTTCTTGATAGTCTTGCCCCAGCGAAAATCTTTGTGGCAGCCGAGAGGATTTTGTTGAGTCTACATTGGGCAAGAAATGCTATAGGAGGACGTATAGAAATATCAGATATTTCTACAAGTATATAAGCAGTATAGAAATAACAGAGCTGGATAAAACTGCAGTAACGTAATACCACTAGGAGTAAAAATATAGATGACGTTACTGTTAGTGCAAATTTAATAAAATATTTCAGATGTACTTAATGTAAGAAAATCTTGAGACATAGGATTTTGAAATGTACTGTGCACCAAAAAACTGCTACAGTGCTGTTCTCTTTTTTTTTCTGATTCAGATACAGTAGGAATCTAGTACTCCAGTCTAGCAGTTTTCTTGCCTGGACTTTGACAGTCTTAGCTTTCCCTGTGCTTTAATACTCCTGCTGGAGTGAGAATGGTTATACTTTTAAATATGTGGGTATTGTTTCCTTAAGTTACTATAGTTCTATTTATGCTTCCCAGTTTTAGTGCCTCAGCTAATTCAATTGCTATTCATACGGCTGACTGGAGTTCAGACCTTTGAGGAAGGGTCCTCAAGGGTCCAATGTGTTTCTCATTCATTATGGATGATGTTCACTCTGTCACTTTTTCGTAATTTCTTCATGGTGTCATTTGTAGCAGTGGTTTCTAAGGTTAGCTGAAACTGAGCTAGTTCTGGGTACTCCTGTTTAGGTGTCAGTTCTGTTTTAACCAAAACCAGGACATGAGGATATACCGTAGTGCAATGTAATCATGCTTTGATGCACGGAAGTGCTGCTAAGCTCCTGCTTTGGCCTTGAAGTTCAGAATTTTAAAACTCAAAATCCACGTTTAGGTAACAAAGTACTTTTTGAGGCGTCAAAGTGATGGCATACCACCGGCTGTTTCTGCTGGCGTTCCTTGCGTCTCAGGATCTGGTTTCGACCATGGGTAGAAACACCTCGTTCTTGACAAGCCCAAGCAGCAAGTAGGCCTTGCTTGTACTAAAATCATATCCAAATATTTCTGTGATCCCCCTTGCTGACATACGGTTGGCATTCTCGGAACAAGCCTCACAGGTCGTCTGAGAAATGACCTCCTTCAGCAGTTCTGCAAGGCTACGGGAACAAAGAATTTATTTCCTATCTCCACTAGAGCAGGTTCGTGTCATATACATAAGCAGTTGTACTAGGGACTAAGATTTTATTTTAGATATAAAATGTTATACTTCTGCCCTCTCACGTTTTCCTTCTATCCTGTGAATGAGTCATGTGAATGTAGTGTCATGAGTCTTTGTCCCCTCAGACTAAAGTTCATAAATCCAGCCCTTTTCTTGAATTTAAGACATGTTTGCTTTGCAGCACTGGTTAGTTTAGGCTCTTAGGGTTAATTTATAAGACACGGGAAGAATTAAGAAACACGCTTAAGGTAGTGAGATTTTTGCTGTGTTTAGTTTTGCAGTGCACTACCACTCCTGAATTCTTCTGCAGGTTTAGCACAAAGGCAGGTTCTTCAGCCGTTGCTCTGCAGACCACATCCATTACACCGAAGTTTAACCGGTAATTCCAAGTCAGTGTAATAAATTCCCATTAAAAAATAGTCCTTTCTAGAGTGCTGACTGAAGGGCCTGGCCTATGAAAAACTGTTACAGGTCCATCCTGTCAGAGAAGGAACATGAAATAACTGGGTGTTTGTATTGCCATAGCGTTACTGCTGGTTAGATTAAGCGGTGTGGCTGTGAAGAAAGGACACGATGTGCTCAGAAGTAATTACTGGGTGCTTAGACTCAGCAATGCTGCTCCCTTGACTATTGAATTGGAGCCATGCTTGAGGAAAAAGGAGGAGCCCTAAAAAGTCTGTACAGAGTTCTTAGACACTTTGACACACACACAGAGGTCAAACACTCTGGAGCATTTGTGGATACGAGAGAGGCATGCATTCTTTGATGGGCCTGGTAACGTTATGGGGTGATAGTAAATGATGCTGAACTTCAGTGCTGGCATGCTGGGAAAGCAAATGTTTAGATCTAGAGCTGAGCGGCTGAGTCCTTGTGGTAAATCTGGAAAGAACTGAAATACTTTCCTCAAAACAAAATTTTAGGTTATCAATTATTTATACTTATATATTTTAAAGTTATCATGATAAGGACATATCATAGACTTGCTAGAATAGCTAGAGTGTACTGGTGAAGTCCCCACTGCCTAGGGGTAGCTTAGGTCTTACCTTTACTTACTACAATCTTTCTTGAAGTTGCCAAGAGAGTTATACTGCAGCCTCTCTTAAACAGCAAGACAATTTTAATTTCACTGTTAGCAACAGGTTTTGAAGTTTTGTAGCTTTCTGGAATACTAATCTTTCTGTGCACGTGTAGTCAGCTTTCTCATTAAATGTTGATAAATTTAAAGGCTAGAAGCAATTAAAGAGGCATAGAGTTTGGAGAAATCAGCATACAAATATATACTGTGATAGGCTGGATGGAAAGGAAGTGGATCTGGTTTGGGTTTCTTGCTTGGGCTTTTTAAAATTTTTAATCCAAGATATTTTTTCATCTGGATTTGAATCTGGGGGCGACTTCTATCTGGGTACTATGCATAGCTGTCTTGTGCATTTTAAGATGGAAGAGCATAATGCTGCCTTTCTAGTAAAGAGATAAAAGTATTTTTTGTACTTTGCACTTACTGTATGATTAGTTAACACAGGTGTTATCTGATGACAGTTTCTTCTTTCAAAAAGAGGCTTTAAATCTACTAAGTGTGTGTAGCACATGCAAATAATCTCTGTCTACAGAGAAAATTATTCAAAACTTGTAGCCTCAGAGGAGTCATTGCTAAGACTGTTGCTACTACTTTCTCTCCTTTTTTGAGAGTTGGCAACAAGGACTATCATCTACTGGGTTCAGTCTGTTGGCTTTTCTGGCAGTAGGTGTTTCCTGGAAAGCTGCTATTTTGGACAAAGAGTATCCTTCCTGGAAACTAGCTGTTAAGAGTTGTTAAATGTGAAGTCAGTGCAGTGCTGCATGTATTTATCAGACCTCTAGAGGTCGTCTTATTTCTGAAGACGTTGGTCATTTTACCCAGAAGCAGCTTTGAGTCATAATGAAACTTGCACAACCATATCTGAAGAAAATATCAAAGAAGTCTGGTTCCAGGCAGTTTCACGTTGTCTTGTTTAAATGGATACACTGATAAATGTCAGATAAATCTGAATACATATGTAGGCTTCAAGGAATATGCAAGGCAAATAAGTCCCATCAAATAAATCTGTAATTACGAAAACAATTACAATGCCATAATTCCTGATTATTTTTTCTGGAATGAAGTTTAAGTGTGTGATTCCTTTAAAAACTTGTATTTCTTTTAGTGCTTTATGAATATTTCAGGGAAAAGGAGAGGGACAGCAGGGTGGCAGAAGTGTGTTAGCCTGGATCTTTGAAAGCATAGGGAAGAGCAATTTTATGCCAAAAAAAGTTCTTAAAACACTTAAGATGCATTGTGTATCCAGTAATTAAAACTCTTAGACCTGCAACTTGGCTTTTAATGCAATTAACTCGTAAAGTGCCACTCCTCCAGAAAAACAGCAATAGAATGTGTAGGGCTAATTCTGCTGATGCAGACTGTCTAAGTCTTGTATTACATTCGGAAGCTAAAAAGTACATCTAAGACAAGCATTTTGCATCTTAATTCATGTCTCCAGTTTCCCTTTCTGTGGCTATCATCATTGCTATGACAAAAATACACAGTCAGTATTGGCTATTACTTAAACAGTGATCACCAGTTTAACTCTGAATGGAATAAAAAGACAGTGTAGCTTACGTAGCGAGGTCTTTGCAGAAACCTTGCATACTTTAAGAAAACACATTTTTTTGCACTGTTGGGTCTGACTGTGTACCTAATGTAAGGCATTCAAGGAAGGAACTGCCAGCAAGCAAAAGTGCCTTCATTGATGGTCTTACCAGATTTCTGTTATTCAGGTAGGATAGAGGTTTTACACTCCTACTCTTTAATGTATGGGGACATTTGTTTTGCAGCTGAATTACCAAACTTAAATTGAGATGGTCCTTCCGTCCTCATAACATGGATAACCAAAACCTTCTGCAAGGCCAGCCCCCTTCAACCTAGTATATGACAGATTTTGAGAGAGCAGAGGCAGAGTTATAACTTTGTAAGGAAAGTTTAATTCCTGTGTTTCAGCTCTGACACGACAGAGAAACTAAGTCAGCAAATGCTGTATAACCTTATATGTGAGTGGAGAAGAGTTTGCACTGTACCAGCTGCTCCTTTTTCACTCTGAAATCCTTCAGATTTACAATTAGATGTTTATTCTGTGTAAAGAACACAGACATTTCAAAGAAATTACTCCAAAATAAGCTTTATTGCAAGAAAATTGTTGTCTTACTGATACAGACCTTCAAACAAAACTTTTTTTCTTACAAGCATTTGATTAAAAATGTACACAGTTTCTTTTTCTTTTCAAAATCCCCAAACTCAACAAAAGAAAAGAAAAGAAAAATCACTGAGTATAACTTGATATAATCTTTGGTCAGCACTGATATGTGACTGAAACAATCCTGTAGTCAGCATGTGCTTTGGCTATTTTCACATATGAGATTCTGTTACATAACTAGTTACAGGCACCAGCTGTCAAAAAAAGCACCATTGTGACATACATTTAACACATAATGGTACGACATTTAAAAAAAATTACTAAAGTAAACTAAATGTCAACTCATGGTACAAACATCTTTCTTACAAAATAAGCTATGATAAAATGAGGCGTATGGTGTATAACTACAGTATTAATGAAACTTCTAACAAATGGATTTCAAATACACATTTTGCTTGTCTGCGTTGCATAATTAGTTTGCACATATGGCAGTCCTGATACTGCTCTCAGTATTTAGTAAATGCACCATTAATTCAAGCCAGCACCAAACAGCATGAAACATCACGCGTTCCCTTCAGAGAGAGATTGTCTTCAGCTGCCTACAGTAATGCAAGTTTGTAGAGCACCTTTCTGAGAATGAGGTGTGGTTGCATGTGTGGTTCCTTGAGGTTACTGGAAGGATGTACAGTACAGTTTGGTTCTGCAATTCTAATGGCATTAAAAGCAGTCGAGGTATTTTGCTACAGTAGTTGTGTCTCTTATTCCATTATTTGATGTGGCTGATTCAGAATATAATCCTATTGAGCTGCTGTGAAATATGATCTCTGCAGAGAATGATATAGTAATTTCTGTCCTTTAAGACTCTTTTTTTTTTTTTTTTTTTT
>Ga0065711_1008199_pt1 | contig 14888 bp, 9 predicted proteins | sample Hoacrofraction12_FD_59098 | JGI IMG/M metagenome (GOLD analysis project Ga0065711, IMG submission 59098) | Hoatzin crop microbial communities from Cojedes, Venezuela - Epithelial fraction 12 v2 (version 2) | ecosystem: Host-associated > Birds > Digestive system > Esophagus > Crop | place... | reverse complement strand
AAAAAAAAAAAAAAAAAAAAAGGGAGAGCGAAAGGTTTAATTTTACATGGCTTGTCAAATTGTGCACTCAGTGACCCAATAGATGTGAGCTGAAAATCAAATTTGTTTGGCCAGGGGCAGCAGCAAGCTGAAGATGGACTAGCTGCACACATGGAAACTGCAGATCTTAAAAAAGATCATTTAGGCAAGCCAGCTCACCTGGAACAGCAAATGGCATGTGTGATGTGCCAGGGAGATGGTGTAGCTGTGTAATGGCTTCACCAAAACCTGGTGGCCCAAGTAACCCCCATAGACCATGCGAAGGGCACTTATCCAAAAGCCTGCTGGGAACTGTGTATGGCAGTTGCCAAGGGTTTGCAGGAAAACAAACCTTAAGAAGTGCCCAGGGAGGTGCAGCTCAGAGGAGCTGGTCCTGCAAAAATTACCAGAGTTAGGGAAAAGTCGCGCCACGAAACCTTGCTTTCATCCTTCACCCTATGACACTTCACCCTGCTCTGATGAGTGTCGTATTTGAAAAACATAGCATGGCCAAAGGCAGGGCTTGGAATTATTAACGCTGAGTTCAAAGCTTGTATTTGAGGACCCTGAAGCCAAAGTGAAGATCTCACCTTGTGTTGCACCAGCTGCCTGTTGGGAAGATGGATGAAGGGCTGAAGACTGGCTCCATCCTTTTGTGTGCAGGGGGCTAGAGAGGCGAGGAAAGGGAGCGGGCATGAAGAGAACACCAGAATGAAATTAAATCCCGCCACTTTTACTGAGTTTAGAGGCCACAGTCTGGTTTGAGGGAATGCTGTATTATTTGATTACAATGTTTGGCTGGCAGGCAGAGCTTGAAGAGACAGAGCAGTAACAGCCACTTCAGCAGGATGGAAAAAAGAGTGACATGTTTTGAAACTACTGTGATTTTATTCTTTTTTTATTGCCTTACTCAAGTTCGAAGATGTCACTTGGTCCCTCACACCTGATAATCTTTGAATTTTTGACACGGAAACTGTTAGCTGTTGTTGGTGGCTTTGGAAGCGTTGTGGGGCTTTGAGGCAGTGGTGCCGGGTTTTTTGCAGGAAGAGATTTTAACAGCAGATTCCAGCTATTTTTTTGGTCAAAAACTTACATAGCTTGGGAAGGGCAGTGCTTCATTCTTTTATATGCATTTTTGATGGGATTCCTGCTGATTCTGCCTCAATTGAGGATTATTCTCTCCCAGGCTACCATGCTCACAGGAGATTTACTTACGTGGCTGGCAAAAGAGACAGGGGAGGTGGCAATTCCAGGGTGTGGGACAGAGGAAGGATAATTGTACCCAGATTTAGGTGGGAGCAGCCTTGGAGTAGCAGCTGGAGCCGGTTGTGAAGGTGAAGTACAGGCAGCCTTCTCATTGCTGTCCTGCCCCACCACACGCCGACGGCTGCAGAAATGATGTGGTTGTAGCCCAGAACTGCTGAGCTGTATTGATTTGTTTTTTTCCTGCTGTTGCAGCTCGACACTTTGAACGCTCCACTATAAGAAGCAGATCTTTTAAAAAAATCAACAAGGCGTTCAGTGTTCTTCGAAGGACAAAAAGTGGAAGTGTGGTTTCCAACCAGGCTGACCGGCAAAGGGAGGCTGTTGGAAACCCTGCTGCTGGAGAGGAAGGTAATGCTTTGTTCTCCTGGTCTTATCACTTCAAATGGGGCAGGAGATCCTATCCGTGTGGGAACTCAACGTCCGTGGCTGACACGCCTTTCACGTGGTGGGCTGTGCATGATTAAAAAAGCCAGAAAACCCAGTCTTTCCTTATTTTCTTTAAAATGTTATTAGTGGCTGGCAGGCAAGAATATTACTGGGGTGTATAGGACCTGATGTAGGGCTGTTCTGGTAACAGCCTGTGTGCTGCAGCCAGCCCAGTATCTAGCACGTGGGATGTGGGATCTGGGCGTCTGGGATCTGTTACTGGAGCTGTCATCGATTCGCTCCATCATGTTGCTGAAGAGGCCTCACCAGCCTGTGTCTGTCCCCGTAAAGCAAATGGATCACAGCGATCACACGTTGTAGGAAATTCGTGAGTTTTGGGTCATGTTTATGAAGCACTCAAAATTCCCAGTGGGAGGATGGAGTGGAAAGAGCCAAGTGCTGTAATTATTCCAGCATTTCTGTGGGATCCTTGGTGACAGACCTGTATTACCTCAGCCAGGCAGGTGCTGAGGTAAGAACGCCGTGCTCTTAAACAGCGGGGAGAGGCAGGTTGGTCTGACGTACGTCAAGGATGAGGGGTCTGGCAGGCACCAACGCTTCACATTTGGCAGTCTCAAAGCAATAAGCAAATGTTACTAATTGCTCTGGACTGTAATTATGAAGCCAATATTATCATTCATGCATCAAAAGGAAGTGATGATGGAGTGGGACTCATTGTCTTAATCAAAGTCTTCACCGAGCTTGTGATTCCTTTGCTTGATGCCTCAGCACCTCATGTCTCTTCCCAGATCAGATGCCCAGGGTGAGGGCTTTAAGAAGACAAAATATCCAACTTCCCAGTGCTCTGTATTTCAAGCTATCATTGAAGCCACACAAAGGAAGGACAAAAGGCTGCCAAATGCTGTGTTTAGGCATCGTTATTCTTGAAGCGGCGAATCAGAGAAGAGTGTTTAATGTCTCTTCTGCTTTATTTGCTTATTCCTTCAGGAGAGTTTCACTGCATTACTGCGTTCTTGGTACTTACTCTCTTAGTCCAGGTACTTGCTGAGGTAGACAGAATAAAACCTAATAATTCATAATTGTGAAACTTTTCCACAAAAATAATGTGAACATGCTCCTTGGCCTGGAAAGATCTTCAATAACTTTACTGTCCCAAATATTCCCCCCCCCCAAAGCAAAATTTTGCAAATAATTAGTCTACAGCCCTCTTTGAGCAGACAGAAATGTTTCTCCTTCCCTAGCAACTGTTCAATCCCTTGTAAGCAAAAGCTTGCCCTTCTTCAGCTGGAGTGAAATTCTCCATGTCTTTTCAAAAGACACCTCTCCCGGATGGGAAGTGGACATTTTTGTGACCGCTTTCTACCTAGGCTTACAGTTGACATCACTAATTGTTCCACTCAAAGCGTGGTTTCATGTCCAGAGTGTGTGAGGATGCTATGGATGCCAACAGCACCTGCCCAGCAGCCCAGCACAGTCTGGATGGTAAGAGAAGGGAGTGTGAAGGTGGCACTGGCCTTCACGTTTCCAGCAGAATGGAAAGCTATGTTGTCTCCATTTTAAGGGACATATGATGGGGCCCTGAAGTGATTGCTGCTTCAGGGTCCTATTCACAGTGCCAAGGTTGTCATTCTGTCCTTTACTCTGCGTGCGGTTTCATGCCTGCTTGTAAACTTCCAAATGTATTCTACTGCACTGGAAAAACCAGATAGCCATGTAAGTACTTAATGAGCAGTTATGCTTAGGCATGAGATCACAGTGATGGGTACCTAAATTACTGTACTAATTACACATGCAAAGAATGCATCTTGATTACACAGGTCAGGAATTTGGTCTTTCAAAAAAACGCACGCGAGTAGCTTGCAGCAGAAGAGATACAACATCAGCAGGGAGCTCTACTCAGCCCTTTGCAACCGGTGCTTTGTGTAATGGCATCTCAAAGACTCTCTCTGTTTCTTCTTGTTGGCAGAGCAAATGAATAAACCTCTTTCTGTAGCAATTATCTTCATCCTGCCAGCTGGAGGCTTGTTTTCTTCTCCAGTTCTGTATGTTTTCTTCTTTTATTTATTTTTTTAAATGCTTAGCTGCTCCGAGCAGACTGCAGTTGGTCTCCTGGCTAGAGCTGCTGGCTGATCTTTAGGGATAGCTGCAGTATGCTTGCCCAAACCCACTCGGAAAAGGCAGCCCCACGTGTCTGTCTCCCCATTGCCACTCCGCTCTCCTGGGAATGGAGATGCTCCTGGCCTTGGAGGTCCCTGCACCCGGTGTGGAAGCTGCTGCTGCCTTGCCCCACGTTTCACGGGGTCATGCCTGGGGCCCCCTGAGCACCCACCTCAGCCAAGCTTCATTGCTCCAGGATCTCAGAGGGCAGCCCACCACCTCTCCGCTGGTTTCTGTCCTCTCCAGGCTTCCGGAACAAAGCCAAGGCTGTGCCAGCCCCACCGTGGGCACAGAGTGAAATAACCCCTGCTTGTGCCAATAACCTCCAGTTGATAACGAAGCTGTCGGATCATTTGGCAAAACTCAACGAGTTATAGTCCATCTGTTCCCAGTTTTCAGATTTCCCTCATCGTAGTTCAGATGTCTATGTTTAATCTGCATTTTGCCTGTATTTTGGTCAAAAGATCTCTGAGAACGAAAACCATAGCACATAGCTATGTATTTGCCCTCAGCATCGGTAGCACCAATGTCAAATTAACTATTTGTCCTCCGCAGAGTGTGTAGGTGCCTTTAATCTGAAGCTGATACATCTGTTGGGCCAGCCCCCAGCTGCAGTGTGACTGCAAGAGTACAAGAAAAAATAATAATTCCTGATGCGGGGGAAAAAATACTCAGATAACCTTGATTCTGCTTAATTTGAAACTGAATGCAGTACCGGTTTTGGAAAATGCCATTGCTACTCAGGGACACTGAAAAATATGATGTATAATGGCAAATGTATTTCTATTATAATTACAGCAGAGAAATAGTTGCAGTCTAATGCTGTCTTATGCCTGGAGCTGGTAGCAGTCCTGCACTGTGAAGATTACTCCTTGATTTTGGTTTGCAACCTGTGGTTTGATTTGTCTAAACAATGTCATACGCACCCATTTTGGGTTTAAATGATTCAGGCTTTCTTCGTTCCTCTGTTTAAACATCTTGGTGACGTTTTCAGCAGAGAAATGTTCATTGTCCAAACCAAAGAAACTGTTAGAAGTGAATGAAAAGTGCAGACACTGACGAGAAAATGCTTGGGGGAAGGAAGCATTAAGATTTTCTCATTTTTAACAATTTGGTCATTTGTAAATAACCCATGTAAAGAAGTATTTGTCTATAGTGCAGCACCCAAGCTTGTGGTATCTACCTGAGCGTAATCTCCTTAATAGCACTGACAGCTACAAATAGCTTTCCAGGTCTGAAGTAGAAGTTAGGAAAATTTAAAAGAGATGGTTTCATTCTGAGACATGAGGGAAGGTGACAGGGACATCCTCCCAGCTCTGATGCATTTAAGATGTAATGTCTTCTGACTGGATCTACTAGTGTAAATGACCTTGACAATCTACTTAAATGATAAAATACCTCCGAGCAAAGACTGCTCCAGCTTTGCTGTGCTTATTTGCATCACTGTGCTCTTAGTTTGGCATCACGCTCTTCAAATTCACTTCAAGAAAGACTATGTGTATATATATATATATCTACTCTTTGCTCAAACTGATCTACAAATACAGGTTGTAAACCAGCTCACGATTTAGGAGGAAAGAATTTGGGAATGCAATTCAAAAACCTCTGCACAGTTTTATAGTAAAAGGGAGCCATGCTTCGGGTTTTCAAAAACGTTCATCAGTTCCACTTTGCAGTCAAGCCATTGCGAAAGAAATTGAATTTATAATTGCTTGAGGATGTCAAATGTTGTTCAAAGTCACTCATTCTTCTGAGTCTCATGGTGGGCGCAGTTCTACCATCTGTTATTGCTTTGCAGCAGTCAAGACCAAGGCAGCCCTGGCAGGCACTGGCAGGACAACAGAACAGACTTTTCTGTTGTATGGCTGTATCTCATGTCTCCTGTTTGGTCTGAGCCCATCATATTTTATCTAGATACGGAACAGATAGATAGATACTATAAATACTTCAATGTTTGGGAAAGGTACATGAAGGAAAAGAAGGTAAGTGAAACATGGATGGCTCCAGGTATCAACTGTTTCATGACATGGAGGTGCTCCATGTGCAGAAAAGTGGCTTCTCCAGCCCCAAGACAAGACAGGGCAGCCCAGCGCCTGTCTCAGGAAGGCTGCATCCCACAGGAATCCCACACGGTTCCTGTTTCTCTCAGTTTTGGCTCAGCTGCAGTTCCAGTTTCCCAAACCAGCTACTGGAAACCTTAGAGGACTGGTTCAAAGCACTCTGCTCCAGGACGGTGAGCCAGGCAGTTTCCAGGAGAACAAGATTGGCTCTACAGCATTTCCTCCACTGCAGACCAATAAATTTTGCCTGCTGTAAATGAGATCCACAACTCTTTTGAGACACATTCAACTCTACAACAGTTCCATTTTAGTTCTTTTGGGACTCCTCTGGTGAAAGGAATGTCCCGAAGCAAGAAGAGACTTTAGAGCTGGCATTGCCTTCTACCTGCCCCCAGCATCTCTGGAGAGTTAATGGAAGGCATTAAATCAAAATGATGCCAAACCTCTGGGAGAATTAAATGTTCAATGAAAATCAGTTGGGAAGGAAGAGTTGCAGAACCAGGTACCACACTAGTTCAAGTGCATGTGACATTCACAGATGCAAGAATTTTCCAAGACGACGTTACACAATCTTCTTTTAAATTCCGGTGACCGGGTGCCGGTAAGCAGGAGTGTATATTCCTGCAGATAGCCTTGTCTGTGGAGGTGGGCTGGCACCTCACGTCAGTCAGACCTTCTGATCTAAATAAGGACTTGGAACCCGAGACTCAAGATTCATTTACAGTGACCTTTGGTTAATCTGGACTCAAGAGTCACAGCAAACACTGCACGGTTCTTTGTCACGCTGGATGCTGGGGATGAAGGCAGAAGTTATCCTTACGGCAGTGCTGTCGGAAGGAGCACGATGCACACAGAAGTCAGCCAAAACCTCAGCACTGAAGGAACACTACCATCAAGTATTATAAGCAGTGGGGTTGAAATATTAAGAATACTTAAAATTTTGTGTTACAGCCTCATGGCCAATATACTAACAAGTGCTCGGTGTCCCACATCATACCAGACAAGCGGATTTTACTGAGTAAAGCTGGTCTCTCCTAAGTTATTTGTTACTGTAATGGGATGTCTGAAAATATCAATAAAGTTGCGCACTAACATAGGGAAAATGTTGCTTGAGGAAAAAGCACAGGCAATCTTTCTGAATGCAGATGACATTTTATTATATTGACAGATTCAGAATGCTCCACACAACCCTCGATGACAAAAACACAACGCTCTGTGGGAAAACCTGCAAGAATCACCAAAAACAAGACAGAAAGTTTACTTCTTTCTAGATTCAGCACTTCGTCGGTATTTAAGGACTGGAAATTTAAAATGGTAAAGAAAGGTATGCAATACTCTTGGGTTTTCCTGCTCTGGAAAACCTGGGCAAAGAGAATGGAGAATGCTAAATTAGAGTGTAAGGGCTCTGAAACGGGGTCTGTGCAAACGGTTACTGCAGCCTCACACCAGGCTGTGTATACGTGAACGGTACAAGCCCTCCACCCAGTTGGAGTCACTTAAACTGGGCTGCCGCGGTCCCAGTCACTGTACACAACCAGGTGCTGGAGCAGGATCCACCTCTTCTGGGTATGGCACATACATTAGAAATATTCAAGCTGAAGACGTTGCTTTCCAGACATCTCATCTTGAAATAGGCGCGGTAGGTTTTGGTCAAACTGCACACCATGTATGCGGGCTGTTCGGTGAATAAGTTACCTTAATTTTCTGATTTGAAAAAAAATGTATTCATGTATTTTATGTATTTAGTTTGTCAAAATTACTGTTAGTTTACAAAAATAGGCATTGGCCTTTCACTTGTGATGGTCTAGGTTGTTGGTAATACAAATGTCCATGCATATGTCCAGGATGAAATGAACAGGCAAGTCTTCAATGAAGAGAGCAGAAATTAAGGGCTCATGGAGTTATTTTGGTTGCTTGGCACATCTGAGGAGAGAATGGTGCGATTTATTAATTATATTCGATAGAGAAACCAAAATGAAGACAGGAGGTGAGGCAGTACATCCTGCTAACTACAAAAAGAGAAACCTTGGTAGCTTGCAGACTGGCGAGAAAAATTTCTTGGGAAGATTTTTGTTGTAGACTGCACACTTCAGAAGGAAATTTGGTATTAAAAATTCCTCTAAATGAATATGCTTAACGTCGTATTGAAAGTCACCAAGTGCCACTGCAAGACAATAAACAAGTTAAGGCATTGTTCAAGATGCAAAGAAACATATATGAGTTTATACCTTACTTAAAGATATATGTAAGTCTTAAGTAAGTGTAGAGACTTGTTCACTGCCATTTTGCTCTGATTTTGCCCTGCGATAATTACAGAATGAAATGACGTGGGAGTGTCAATAGCTTGTTCAGTCCACAGTTCACCATGGTCAAGAAATGTAACTGGGCAATTCCTTTAAAAAAGATCTCAGCACGAGGTATGGGAGGACGAGTGCTTGAGTCAGAAAGCACCGTTTGTTAGGACATGAGCTGAATCATCATCCAATGGGAAATGGGAGTAGTTCTGCTACAGGACTGCTTTGGTAGTCTGCAAAATATACGAAGATATTTATTTACACTATTTCCGTGCAGAGAAGATCTGGGGGTCCAGATTATCATTTGCATTTTTACATATAGATACCCTCACAGGCACACTGAAAGCGTAAAATGTGTGTGCTTATTCTGATGTGGGGGTCAGGCTCTTGGTGATCTGTATGGCCGGACTTCAAGCTCCCCATTGAGATGCCGGAGTTCCTTGCCCCTTTCCTCTTACACAGCTGAGGAGAGAGCTCAGCACCTCCAGGGGTGATCTAGCGGTGGAGCGGGTGTCGCTCCCTTTGGGTGCCCACGCACTGTAAGGGAAGCCAGAGCAAGCAGATCACCAAATTCCACGTTTGTCTTGGAGCCCTGGATTTAGATGGAGCCAACACAACCTGCAGGCTAGAGAGAAGCAAACAAGCTGCAAGCTGGGCAAATAATGTTCAGAAAATAGAGGATTATGGGGAAAATAAAGAACCTTCCATTCCCAAGATATTAAAGTTGCATGCAAAACTGAAGTAAACCCATATTAGCGCAGAAACTGCTACTACAAGAGTATAAACTAAGTGAATACTTGGATATTAGGTTGATAAAGGCTGTATAGTTATCTAGATAGACTTTTATTGCCTGTCAACTCTCTGTAAAACCCCAAAGTGGAGTCTGTGCTACCGGTAGGTGCTTTTTACAGACATGGAGGAAGACAGCTTCTCGCCCCGGAGAGCATATGATCAAAGAAGTGGTAAGGGATGCAACATGGTGTTTCTTCATGGTTTTTCCCTGTTCTTTCTTTCCCCTTGCTCTCTCCCAAAAGGTTTTGGTGCCTTGCTGGTTTGTCACCTGCTAATCCTGTAGTAGAAAATACTTATTCTGTCTCCGATACTGATCTGTTAATTTTCCTTTAACATTTTACGGCTATTCAGTAACAGTCACTGTACTTTCATTTCTAAAATAGGTTATTGAAAAAAATATTAGCACTGAATTTTTTGACTTACAGGTTTTTCATATATGCGCTGGGTTGGACACACACACAAAACATTCAAAAGATGTCTCTCACATGTGGGGGATTCAAAATAATTGAAGGGTCATACACCTGTGCGAGGAAACTCACTGGTGCTTTTACTTCAACTTTTCTCACTGTTGAATGAGGATTAAAATTCCGAATTGAACTAGAAGGAAAGAAAGCATTAGTGATGTGCTGTGAAAGCAAACGTGCCTGTTGAAAAGTAGGGTTTGGAAGAGGATGCTTTTATCCAGCACATTATAAATACAAAAAGGAGCCCTGCCCGCCATTAGTCCCTCTGCCCCACGCCCAGATTGCCAGCAGAGAGCTTTCCCTCCAAGCACCTTGAGCATACTTTCATTTTAATACAGAGCCAGTTATTTCTGCTTCCTAGAATGCAAGCAGTGATGAAAGGAGAGGGTTCTGGTAGGGCAACTACTATTTGCTTTGGGATGCCCAAGAAATCTTGCCTTTCTGGTAGCTGAAGGTAAAAAAAATCCTTCCTTGGATGTCCAAAGCCAAACGCCCAGTCCCCAGCTATGGCACCAAAAACGGACTAGAGCAGGACATTCGCTGCCCAGGCCAGACTGGGATGCGACCAGTGAGACCATGGCAGGGATGGACGTCTGTCGAGGTGTCCATACCCATCTGCTCAAGAGCCAGCAAGGAACCGTGGTCTGGTTCAGAGGGGTCTCTGCTGACTAAAAATGTATCTTGTTCCCTTAAAATGTTAGGACATGTAACTTTATAAGTACATTTCATCTGGCTGGATTACATCAAAGGTTTGGGACAGTTTTTAGTGGGAAAAAAAAGGAAGTTTGAATATATTAATTAAAAAAAAAATCCCTTCAAGTCCAGTCAGCAAGCATACACATCCCTTCCTCCCCACTTAGTGTAAATCACATCCGTGCATGAAGCCTGGTTTGGATAACTGGCAGGTACCTGAAGTTGTGCGGCGTGTGTTTTAACAAAGCAAAGCTATGACGTCAAATAAATACCTGATAATGTGCATTCCCAGGTTTTCCCAGGCTGTATCACCTGATTCCAGATGGGGAAATTACCTGCATTAAGATCAACCGTACAGATCCCCAGGAAAGCCTGGCCATTAGGATCGTGGGAGGCAGCGAGACTCCTCTGGTTCACATCATCATACAGCACATTTATCAAGACGGGGTGATCGCCAGAGATGGAAGATTGCTGCCTGGAGACATGATATTAAAGGTACAGTACTGTGGAGGTACGAGATAAAAGTATCCCAACAAAGAGTAAAGCCGCGTAAGTCAATCACGAGGTGAGATTTGCGACGGTGCCTGTTGGCGTGGGTGGAATAATGCGTGCGGAAAGACGTTCGGTTCCTCCGCATGCTGTGATGATTTCACAGATCTGTTTATTTTTCCTAGTCACTACTGGGCCTCTCTGATTTCTACCCAAACGTGGTAGATCTGAAATGCAACGTAGCGCGATAGAGCGTTGGCGTTTCTGACCCAGAGGCACAGAAGTTTTTTTCTGAGAGCAGAGGCTGGGCTTTTCGCCCAGTTTGTTTCTACCCTACTGTGGGCTTAAACCTCATTGAGCGAGGTTTCCATCGCCTCACACCCCACTTACACCAGGACAGGTGACAGGGGCTGGATCAGGGTTATTTATTTCAGCACCCAGCTGAAGTCCTGCATGCGAGGTGCTCAGCACGGCAGAGGGTGAGCCGCTGCTCGCTCTGCTCTGGGAGTGTTGCTCCACCAGCAGCCCCAGGTGAAATCTCCAAGAACAAACATGGACAGCATTCAGGCTTTAACCGTTGGCTGCTACTTCTGCTCCTGTTTCTATAAAATGTATAACAGGTGAACAAGAATTAGGCCAGGTGATTAAATATCATGTATCTTGCAAGCAGTGGCTTCAGCAATAGCTTCTGAATGAGAACTGCACTCTTAGCTGCCCCAGCGACACGGAGCCCTGCAAAGATGCTGAATTCTATTAGATCTTCAATCCTTAGAAGAGCAATAACCGAAACCCTAGTTCTTCTCCTCGCTTCAGTGCTTTGACGCTGTGTAGCTGGAGTGCAGGGGTACATTCACATTGCAAGCTCACCCAGGTATACCCAAAGCAGCTTCAATCAATTAGCTCAAATAGTGGTGACACTGTGGCCAGTGATGGCAAAGAGCCCAGCAGAGGTTTTCCAAATTACAGGTAAACACTTCAGCCAGCTGCTTTGCTCACCACGGGCCGTGCTGCCACGGATAGACTGGTGCTGGTCTAACCAGTGTGGGATTAGCTGGGATACGGCCATGGGAGCTGGAAGTGGGGTGGGCTGCAAGGCAGGCATGTCCCACGTGCCTGGGCATGCGTATCTCGGGATGGTCTTCCAGGTGGGACTCTGGATGTCCATCCTGGCATGCCTGGATGGTAGGGTTAGTGAGTAGTTCTCCCAGCCTTACTGATATCTACTAAAGACTCCGTGTGAGTCATTAGCAAGGATGCTGCCCCTTGAAGTTCAGAGCACCACCTGCAAGCCACCGTGCTTTCCTAGTTTTCGCAGACCCCAGTGGCAGCTGAGGATAACTGAGATGTGCCAGGGCCGTGGCATGCCTTCTCCTTCATGTCTGGCAGACTGCAGCCAAAGGGATTTCGCAGGATCGTGACGTGGGCATACTTCACCCTGGCGCTGTTTAACCGTGCCTGTGGATTGCGTTTCTGTGTGTGTCACCCGGTCGTGCATTTCAGGGAGGCTTTTCATCCTGGTGCCAGCACAGAGCAGCAGAATTAGCAGCACCGGTGAGCCAAAACTGTTCCTCCAAGGCTTATTTGAGCTGCAGTGGGAAGCTGTGATTGCAGCGTGGACCGGCTCAGCTCTCCCTGTTCATGTCTGACCCCCCCCCGGGGATTTAGCAAGGATTCCCAGTGATTTCGGCCCCAAGCTGGTGCAGCTCGTGCTGTTCGTTGTACCTAAGCTGGCAACTTAAATTCAGCTGAGCTGCATCTCTAGGGGTGCCGTCCCCCCGTCAGACCGCAGTGGGGACAGCCCCGTCGTGCCCACGCAGGCAGTCTGCAAAACCAATGCCTTTGTCCATGATAGAGAACATTTCTGTTGCAGTTTCAAGACATTTCTTAATATTTAAATGGTTCAACCTGTGCATTGGAAACCTACATGGAAATAACTTGCTTGACTCAGGTTTTCCAGCCAGCAACGAATTGCAGCCTTGCAACTGGTTTTCATTTAAGGGTGATAAAGCGCAATGCCGAGTCACTCTTACACACACGGACATAACGGGATTGACTGGAAGCTCATTTTTTTCTCTTTTTTTTCCCCAGCCAAATTAAAGAAGTGATGGTCGTGCAGTTTTACCGCCATCTGAGCTAAATCTTACCTGGAAAACACAAAGAAACATAAAAATCCCGATTCTCTGGTGCAGTCTGTCAGCATAATTGCTAGAAAATACCCAGGGTATTTGAACTTCTACTTGAGGCTCTTATCTTCATTTTAATTAGAGATTCATTAGTGCAGAACATTTTTTTTTTACTGTACATAAAACAGCTGGGAGATAATGAAGCAGAGAAACAGCAGGGAAGTGGTGGGAGTGAAAGGAACGGCTGGCAAGGCGAGGTGAAATCAGAAGCTAGTGAAATAAAACTAAGATATATGAAAGGATATTGGAGCTTGGGGAAGAGCGATAATAAAGCTGAAAAATAATGGTTATGTCTGGAGACTATCAGGGAGAAAGGGGGTGAAAAAAAAGGCAGAAGGCGCCGGTACAGCACGTCCTTTCCTCGGGGGGAAGACCGTTCTGCACCCCAAGCTTGGCCTCCTGCGCGACATGGTTTTAGATAGCGCACGTCACTTCGTGTGAAGACATCTGTGTAGACAGATCTGCCCTCTCCCAGGCATTAGACCATCAGACGGTCTTTCTGCCGCTGATTCACGCTTCTCTCTTCCAGGTAAATGGCATGGACATCAAAAATGTGCCTCACCACTACGCCCTGTCCATCCTGAAGCAACCCTGCCACGTGCTCCGGCTGACGGTGCTCCGAGAGCAGCGGTACCGATGCCGGAACAGCGGGCTGTCCCTCGACGCTCACTGCAACAGGGACGACAGTTTCCACGTTGTGCTAAACAAAAGCAGCCCGGACGAGCAGCTGGGAATAAAGCTGGTCCGCAAGGCCGACGAACCGGGGGTTTTTGTTTTCAACTTGCTGGAAGGCGGCGTGGCTGCCCGGGATGGACAGCTTCAGGAGAATGACCGGGTGCTGGCCATCAACGGGCACGACCATCGCCATGGCAGTCCGGAGAGCGCAGCCCAGCTGATACAGGTTGGTCACTGCCACTTTGACCCCAGTTTATGAACTTTGCAAAAAAACAAGTGGCGTATTTTCACCATCCATTGCGAAGCCGGGGCCAGACTCATTGGGAGTGTATTTGGGGGAGGGAGGGAGACATGGCGAGTTCAGGTGGGAATTTCCAGCTCTAAAAGCTCCTTGGTTTCACCATGGGTAGAAGAGTGAATATGGGCATGAATTCTCACAGTGATGCTTGCTGTCATCAGGCTTTGTAACGTACAGATCAATGCAAACACCCATATACTCTGAGCATCACCGAAGAGTGATGCTGTCTGCTGTCTGGAGAAGCAGGGAGACCTTATTGCTCTCCACAACTACCTGACAGGAGGTTGTAGCAAGGCGGGTGGCAGTCTCTTCTCCCAACTAACTAGCAATAGGACGAGAGGCAATGGCCTCAAGCTGCGTCAGGAGAGGTGTAGATTGGATATTAGGAAAAATTTCTTTACTGAAGGAGTGGTCAGGCATTGGACCAGGCTGCCCAGGGCGGTGGTGAAGTCCCCATCCCTGGAGGGGTTCAAAAAACATGTAGATGTGGCACTTCAGGACATGGTTTAGCAGGCATGGTGGTGTTGGGTTGATGGTTGGACTTGATGATCTTAGAGGTCTTTTCCAACCTTAATGATTCTATGATACTATGAAAGGCGGGCCAGCCTGCAAACTGGGACCACTGGGTCCAGCTGGGGCCTGACTTCCCCAGCTCAGAAGGAGCTGCAGTGCTGCCCTGGAGCAAACCAGAGTCGCCTAAGGCGATGGACAGCATCTCTCAGGGTAAACATCACCCTCCCACATTCAGTGATTTCCCATGCGTGTGTTTTACAACTGAAGGTACTCCATAGCTTGTAGATATTTCCGACCTAAATCCAGCATACGGCAATCCAGATGTTCTGGAAAAAATGGATCTGTAGCTGTAGTTTTTATAAAACTCTATTCAGACTCATGTGGAGAACTCTGCAATGCACTAAACAGCCTTACCACAAAACTGCCAGAAAAAAACCTGTGCCTTTCTCAGCTACGAAATCAGTCAGCGTCTGCCTAATCACAGAATCACAGAATCACAGAATAGTAGGGGTTGGAAGGGACCTCTGTGGGTCATCTAGTCCAACCCTCCTGCTGAAGCAGGGTCACCTACAGCAGGCTGCACAGGACCTTATCCAGGC
>Ga0065711_1043176_pt1 | contig 14889 bp, 8 predicted proteins | sample Hoacrofraction12_FD_59098 | JGI IMG/M metagenome (GOLD analysis project Ga0065711, IMG submission 59098) | Hoatzin crop microbial communities from Cojedes, Venezuela - Epithelial fraction 12 v2 (version 2) | ecosystem: Host-associated > Birds > Digestive system > Esophagus > Crop | place... | reverse complement strand
AGAAGTTCTTCCTCATGTTCAGCTGGAACTTCCTCTGCTTCAGTTTGTGCCCATTGCCCCTTGTCCTGTCGCTGGGCACCACTGAAAAGAGTCTGGCCCCATCCTCCTGACACCCACCCTTGAGATATTTGAGTCCCCTCTCAGCCTTCTCTTTTTCAGGCTGAACAAGCCCAGCTCGCTCAGCCTTTCCTGAGCTTTGAGTGTTCCTGTAACAAGTTACTTTGCAGTAAAGGAACTCAGGCTGATATGACATAGCTAAGAAGTATATGGGGGGGGAGCTGATTTTGTTAATTTTTTTTTTTTTTGGGAGTAAATAAGCTAAGATCTCAGAAAATCTGTGCATCCTTTAGTGTCATGGTTACTTAGCAAGTCACTCATTGAAAACATTGTGCTTGACCTTGCCAATTATAATTTCCCTTCTGGAAAGAGATGGTCCAAAGTAGGAAATACAAGTTGAAGCACTGTTAACCTGCGTAGTATAGCTGTCCAGGATATTGCTACCACATTGAAGAGTTCTGAATTTGTCCTGCTTGCATGCCAAGAAGTGGTATTTGGCTGGAAAGTGAAATGTGGTTTAACAGTGGAGCCAGTGACAGGGAGGAATTTTTCCACAAACACAACCCAAGAAGCTGTAGAAGCATGCAGGATCGCATGCGATGCCTGTGGCTACACTGTCAAAGGAGCTGCACTTTGTAGGTGGTGGTTAGACTGACTATCACTTTTTCATGACCTGTGGCTCTTTGTCACTGAGAGTAAATGTCCTTTCAGAACTGAGGATTGTATCGGGACTGCAGTCATTCAGCTACATTCGTTGTACCTGCTGATGAAGGGAGAAAGATGTGGGACTGAATGAAACCGAGTCTCACTCAGACTAGTGAGACCTGGGAAGGCAGAAATAAACATGGGGAAAGGGTCCTAACCATTCCTTTCTCTTTGATTATGAATTGATGAAGTTTGGAGGAAGTCACATTGGAAAGTGACAGCTGCAGAGAAGGTCTCTAAACGTAATATATGAGAAGCAAAGCAGGAATTGTTTTGTGTTATTAGGGAACACAGAGAATTATCAGGCAACATAAAGAAAGGGCAAAAGTAATGCAAAGCATGTGTTGTAACAACACTTGGGGAAAAAAAATACAGAATGGCAAAATATGGCCAGCATTCATATCCATGATTCTTACAGCAAAGCTGTCTTTATGGCCAGGTCAGCAGGAAGAGTTTTTCTTCTATAGGAGAGGAAAGCAATGAGCGTGTGTTGCAATGTATTCACTAACAAACCTCAGGTTTACACAGTCCAGTAGTTTCTGCTCCAGAGGGCATTAGCTCAGGGTAGTAACGTGAGAGCTGAAAAAGGTTTGGGGTTTTATTAATGCTGTTATTTGGGAGAGAGCAAAAGAAATAAGTCTAAACTTGAGGATATTCATTAGAACCTATTTTCAAATGAATGAATTATGCATTTTCATTTTGGTTTATGTTTGTTTTAGTTACAATTTTAAATATATGAAAGCTGAGTAAGTGAACGTTGCAGCTTTGAAGTTCTTTGGCTCAGTGTTTGCCTTCTAAATGGTGCTATTATTGAATCTTGAACTTTAAAACCACTATATTCTGCAGGGTTGAAATAGCATTGTGAAATATAGTGTTGCAAAAAGCACAGGAAAGCAGTTGTAATGTTTATTCCTGAAAGAGACAAACACAGCAGCCCTTCTAAAATGCAGAAGTGTGTTTAAAATTGGCAGTATATAAGTGAATAGAATCATAGAATCATAGAATAACAATTACCAAGCACTATTTTCCACAGGCTTTCTACACTTTCAGGCTTTGTCTCTATTCTCTTTGGGAATGACCAAGTTCCATGTCTTTATAGCTGGTTGTGGTGGAACTTTCTTCTGTTTTGATGCAGACTCCTTATACAGAGAAGTTTGAGAACCAGTCACTGAATCTAGTAACATTAATAGAGAAAAAACAAAGATAAATGTATATTTCAACAAAATAAACACGCAATAAACTTTTTCCATTTTGTAATGAGCAATCCCAGTAGAGGTTGGGAAGTACAAATCTGTTTGGCTGAAGGCTGGCTAATCCGGCGTGACAGAGCTTTGGGTTCCCCTGCTGGTGTCCGGCCCCGGAGGCAACTCGCCGTCTTCTAGCTGGCAGCGGCAGGAGTGCTTGTGTGGGTTGGCTGCAAATGACTTCATTTTTCACAGCTGTCACCTCTAGGTTTGCTTTAAGCACTGTTGAAACACCTATTTAGTATATAATTTTGCAGGCCTTGGTTGATGAGCTTCTGCGAACTGCAGCGGAGGAGGAAGAAAATGGCTATTCAAAGGGTCACGTATTGGGGTCTGGTGTAAAGGATCCTTATGCAGCCGATATGAGCTGCAGTGGTGCGAGCTGTCGTGGCTTTTATGAGCGCGCTGCCGTCATTGCAGCAGCAGCAGGAGAGTTACAGACGTCCACCGCACAGAAAGACGCAGTGGACGGCCAGTAGATTATTGCTGCTCAGTGCTCTCCCTCCCCTGCTCAGAAAGATGTGCCAGATGATGGAGTGGCTGTCTCCAGATTTGGGAGAGCCAATTTCCTTATGTGACAGATTTTGTTTGAACTTCGGACAAATCATTTATGCTGCAGTTTGACAGAATGCTTAAAGTAGTGAAGGCTGCTGAAAAGGCAGAGTCTCCCCCCCCCCATCTTGGGCTGAGCCCCAGCCTCTTTTCCTGCATTAGCACTAATGCTCACCTGGTCCTGAAGAGAGCTGAAACAGCAGAAAACGTCATCTAGCAGCAATAACAAAAATATGATAAGCCTGAGACAGTATTTTAGCTGTTCTTTGAGAGAAAAAAGCCTATTTTTCTTCCCTAATTTACAGCAGTGACAAAAACTGTAGATCGTTATCTGTGGATTCATTGCATCTGGCACATTCCCCAGGCTTGCTAGGTCTTTCCAAAGTTTCTTGTAATCCTTGCTGGCCCCTGGTAATCAAGGGGATATAGTCATAGTCACCTTGCTGTTCACCTTCCCTTTCAGTTCATTAGTATGTGGGTTGAATGTCCTCAGTCCAGTCCCAAGGCTGCTCCCTAGGTCACTGCAGTATTAACCTCTGTCAACAGTGAGAAATAGCTACTTATGTCGAATTCTCTCTCATTCAGGTTTTAAACTGTGCCATGACTTTTCCCCATGCTGCTTGCCAGTTTTCTTCAGTAGCTTCTGCAGAAGAAGGTTGTAAGAAGTATTGGGCAAGTTTTAAACATTTTCTGTGTAGAAGTTTCTCTTATTAAAATCAGTTGGCTATTGGGGGGAGGGGCAATAGAGAAGGAACACCACGGGCAATTTTTTAGAAAGTGTAGTCCCTTAGAAATCAGTAATTGTTTTACAACTGTGCAGTCCTTCAGGGCTCTGGACTCTAACTTTGAAGGAAATGGAGGATGCAAGCATCCCAAACACCTAAATAGACAGGCAGTTAAAATCCAGCCAGAAGTTCTATTTTTCCCCAAAGTCCTTGTGAAGCATCCTACTCTATAAACTGCTCTTTACAAGGGTAAACATGTGCTTAGGGCAGTAATCGATTCCTTTCCTGAATGAATTAATTGATTCCCTGCCCCTGTCTCTTGTAAAGAACAACAAATTACCAGCTACTCTTAAGGCAACTTCAACACATGACTTCATCTCCATCTAAACCAAGTTTGGACAGGTCATTAATAATTCAGGCCCGGGAATGAACTTGTCTCTGCAATGTTTTTCAGAAATCCATCGCAACTGAAAATCCAAGGTTTGCCAGCAAGCCTGACAGTTCAAACAGCTCGTGACAAGCCATCAGGCTGTCTTGTGTTTCAATTATTTATCATCATTCTGTGAGTATCCTAGATGGTCCTTTAGAATTTGAACCCTTTGAACGATGTGTTATCTTTGCTCCAGTTCACCACTCCAATGACAGCATGGGCAAAGACCTGAAAAATATAATTAGTAATGCTGAATTCTTATGCACCATTTTGCACGTGGGAGGTTTCACAGAGGAAGCAGACACTTTGAGATAAGTGTCGTGGTCAAGGACAGAAATAGAAGAAAAATTCACGTCTCCCAGTTCTCAGTCTGAAGCTCCACAGGAGCTTGCTGCTACCAAATCTATTTAATGCCCCAGCCAAAGACTGTTGTCTCTTTCTTCTGTGATGCAATACAAACAGGTAAAAAGGCTGTAGCAAGCTGATCTGCTGCTACTTCAGACAGCTCTGAGATCAGAAGTCCTGAATTTCCGTGAGATAAACTGAACATTCTTCACACAGACAAAGGAGAGTGGCAAGAATGACCAAAGGTCCAGAAAACAGAGGCAGTAACAGACCTTCCAGTATGGAAAACACTCTTTAAAAGAGGAAAGGAAGCCGTCTTTCTCCATGACTGGTGGACAAGACAAAATGGGTGTAAACTATTGTGAGGTATCTGCCGTCAAGAAATAATGAAGTTCTGAAACTAATTTTTTGAGAAATTCTATGGAGTCTTCATTATTAAATGCTTTTAAAAACAGATATGAGGGGATTTTTTGTCAGAAATTGCTCCCTTAAACCTCTGCAACAAGGTGAGGTCTAGATCACTTTTTCCAAATTCTTCCTAGGTGTGCAGTTTTGTGAAGTTTCAACTACTTGAGGGACATAGAGATTTAATACAGGTAAGTATATCTTTAAAAAGCATTCAAATACATGTCTAACAAAAATATGTACTAGCAATGTGTATTTATGCAATTTATATGAAAGCAAATATTTGTAGCCATGTTGAGAGTGATTACTTAAATTGTCTTTCTGGGTGATTTAAAGGATGGATTTGGTGTCCTCTGAAGCTGAGTTATTCAGCATACTTCATAGGTATTTCAGTCAGGTATTGTGCTCATTGAAGGCAACATCTACGCACAGCTTATTGAAAAATAATGGACTTTGGTAAGAAAAATAACAAAGGCTTGAAATGCTAAAAAGAACATCATAAACCCCCTTTTTGTTTTGTTTTTTTGATTTTTGCCAAGGACACATCACCTGCAACTCTTCGCATTGATCCTAACACTGACTACTCTGCAGAATCCTACTGGGTCACTGTGACCCAGTCTATGAAAAAGAGGTTGCAAACAGCCTGAAAACTATAAAAAAAAGATGGCTTTTAGAGCCACGTTATATGTTGAACAGTGTCAAAATCACAAAGCTGTTCAATCGCTCAAAGTCTAGTTCTGCTGCCTTTTGTAGGCAAAGGCTACATGCTGGGGGACTTCATTCGGTTACAACTTTTTTCTGTTTATTTGTGTTCACACTAGCTGTATTAGTAATCTAGTGTGAAAATAGCTTGTAGCAGGACAGTTTACTTCCATTCCCACTTAGAAATGATGTCTGCTGCCACTAGTCCCTTTTCACTGGTTCCACAGTACTAAGGTGGTGCTTCTGTAATCATACAGGTCTAGATAGGGCTACACTTTTTTAATAGATTTTAGTTTCCTTCATGATGTAGCATTGCTGATTAATGGATCTTTACTTCCTGGAAAATGGGATTTATAGAAAACAAACTGCTTGCCGACTGGCTTTAGAGATTTCCCCCATTCATTTTAGTTAATTGAAATAACACAAATTCTACAGCTTCTTAATCAGAGATTTCTCTGCAGAGTACCTCTTCTGGCGATGCTTCACAGCTGTGTATGACTTTAGCAGATACAAATGAGATATATTAAGAACAGTGTGTTGACAGGCCCCATTAATTTGGAATAGCATGGCCTGGGGTATTGTAGTATCCCTTGATAAACACACTGGAGTTGTAATAGACTTGTTCCTCTCTGCTATGAGGTTATTATTCCCCGACTTCCAAAAAATATAATTTCAGGATAATTTATCTCCTATTATTCATTTGTGCTTGAGGTACAAATCTAGTAATATTATTGTCTTTTTATTTGTAACAAATGATGAGCAAATAAAAGAAAAACATCATGGTCTGCATGTAAACTTTACATTTTGCAGATGTGAAACCAGATGATAATCTTAGCTGCAGGACACACCAGTAGGTGTAAAATAAGACTACTAGTGTGCTATAGTAGAAAAATGCTGCGAGAGTGAATACAGCTACAATAAGAAAGCTGTCCTTTGTATCAGTCCAGCCATCACTGTGAGGGGGGAAAAAAAAACCAAATCAAAACCAAAAAAACAAACAAGCAAGAGATCTGGTACTGCAAGATTTACTTAATCAACTTTGATAGCAAAATATGCTCGTTAGAGATCACATCACTCCTGGCTGTAAAGCTGCATCTACATCAGCTTGTAGTTTGAAGTTTCTCATGGAGGTTGGACTGGAAGATCCCCTGAGGTCCCTTAGGCCCATAGGATGACTCAGCTATGTTGCATTTTGAGGGAGTGCTACCATTTCATCTGTTTATAGAGTTTGAATTCATACACAGAGAAAAGAAATCATCCATAAGATTCTTCCTGATTATCCTAGCTTTTCTTCGCGTGTTGGAGGATGGCATACTTCCAGGTCTTGAAGTCAAATGCAGACTATGGTCAGATGATTGGAGAACAATCCTGCTGTTACTGAGAAAGCAGTCTTTTGTAAATGGGCTACAGTGGTGCAAATCATGCTCAGTCAGTCAAACAGGTTGTCCACTTTACAGGTGAAACAGCCACAGCACTGACTTTAACTAGCACTTTGCAACTGCAGGGGGCCAGGATCCCACCTACACTCTGTTTCTATAGCTCAGCCACTGAACAGGACTTCAGCAAACCACAGTGGCTTGACTCACTGCAGTCACCTGCCCAATTCTGTAGAGGGACCAGAGATTTGTCAAAGGGGTTATACAATTTCTTTCCAAGACCCACATAAAAATGCAAGAGGAGGCAAAAAGTCAGAGGCAGAAGAGTTTTGTAAAAGCTCCTATTGAAACCTCCTTGGGAAAATGCGGTTCGGTTGGAGGAGGCATGTGATAATGTGCGACAGATGCATTTCTGTAATGGCAAGGCCACTGCACTGGTGCTCGGGAAGATGGATGTGGCCTCTCTGTTTCGATGTTAGTTATCCAGGTACTTGCAGGAGAAGAGAAAACACACAGTACACACGTTTCGGAGACAGGGACTGCAAATGATTTGCAGCAGCGTTAGCGCTGGGAGTTAAACCCGGTGACTAGAGGCACTCGAGGCAGCATGGGGAGGGAAAGGGAGGAACTGGGTGTCTGTGAGTAGTTGCAGAGCCATGATCTCCCTGGGATCACAGGGATGTGCTGCAATGGATGGGTACTGGCTTTTTAGGAAGGATAGACCAGCATGGTGAGACAGGGAGTTACCATGCAGCTCTGCCTTAGCATGGGTGATGAGCCAGTCAAGAGCTTATGGGTCAGGATTAGAGATTAATAGAGGCCATGTTGTGGTGGTTGTTCACTGCAGCCCCTCTGACCAGGAAGAAGTAGGTGAGGCCTTCTTCAGGCAACTGGAAGAAGCCTCGTGATTGAGACCCTGGTCCTCATGGGAGACTTCAGCCACCCCAATGTCTGCTGGGGGGACAGGACAGTGGGGTACAAACAATCCAGGAGGTTTTGGGATATTTTGTTTAAGACAATATAAAAACCTGAAGAGCAACCCTGACTACAAATAAATATCATATCCTCAAGGGGCTCAAATATGAATAAGCACATCAACCATAAAAGTGGCTTCTGTGAGCTGTGCCTATGTTATTAGGGAGAAAACGATGAGCTGTGAGCAACCAGAAACGTCATTTCTCTTGTGGTCCTTGAAATACCAGTTAATTCATGACTTTATTGTGTTGCAAGCAAATCCACACCTTTTCTTCTATACTTACTGGGTTTTTATTAAGTTACAAAAGGGAAATACAAATAATTACAGCTCTAAGAATGCTTGGAAACACAATAAAGCTTTGGTTCTGCAAGACTTATAACTAAGATGCTTAGTTTTAAGCATCTTCTCACCTTGCTTGTCAGCTGAAAACACATAAAACACTTGTTTCAACACCTAACAGCATCATTTCTATAACACATTCCTTCCTCGAATAATGAGCTGCTGTGTTCTTCTTGCCTGTGACAACTGCAATCTCTTGATGTGACAAAACGCAGCTTTTTAGTGTGCGTGTTCCATGCCACACATGACACACAGCAAATAATCTGAATCATCTGGCTCTCAGTGTCGTATTTAATACAGATTTCTTCATTTTGAGGCTGACAAAGGAGATGAGGATCAATGGAGAGACAGTGGAAAGGAGAGGAAAAGAGAAAAATGGGAAACCCATTTCCCATAACCTGAGGAAAATGGTTATGAGACCCTAGATATACACATACAGTCTTCAGTGAGCCAAGAGCCTTTGGCCTTCGACAGCAGACTTGTCAGTCAGTGGCTGATCTGTGTAAGAGAACGTTTTGTCCAGTATTCTTGGTTTGGTATCTTGAGAAGCTATTTCATCATTTATTGAGCTGTTCCATACATCCTCATAATGAATAGTTAATGCAGGGATATTAAATGTCTGATGGCTCTGAAGTGAAAGTTCGGTATTTTAGTTATGAGATCTGCCTGTTTAATTTTTAGCGTCCTGTTAAAAACACACAGAAAATCTCAGCGGTACCAGAGGTACTTTGTGTATGTCAGGCTAGATTTTTTGCTTCCCCTTAGCTTAGACACATTTAGTTTGCCTTTGCAGAAGGCCTCTGTGGGGGCACTAAAAGACATCAAATGAGACTGAAACTGAAGAAGGGACCTCTTATAGTTCAAGGGCTAAAAGCTGACTTGGTTCATGGGCTTTAGGGGAAGGTAAACTGTCCTACCTGTTGAAAGGGACATTTTTGATATAATTAAGTTTGAAAGAAACAAATTGGAAGGCGGGGGGAAGGCAAGAGGAAACCCTAGAGTACCTCCAAACTTTAGGATTTCTTGCTTTCAAAAAGATACAAGGTTGAAAAAGACATTATTATTATTATTTATTATTATTACTATTTCCTCAGGTCTTCCTTTAATTATTGTTATTCCTGTAGGTGAAAGAAGTCTGGATTACTTGCCAAAGTGTCTGAGAGATCTCATACCATGGTTACCAAAATAAGGAAAACAAAGACTGACTTTAAGATTTTACTTTATTTCTACAACTCTGTTAGCTGTGTGAGAAATCGCGTGAGTTCTAGTAATAACTCCCATTTAAAGAAACACATATTTTGATCTGGAGAGGAATCTGTATTTGCAGTGCCAGTTATTTTTCTGTGCAAGGTGGATCCTGGATTGTCTTTCTGTGACGTTTCGTCACTGCTATGGTTTTAAGTAGAATATCTGACAATGAGTAAACTTCGTTAGGTTTGGAGATTTCATTTGAGTAAGGTTCCCACAAGCTGAATCGGGTTTTAATCTTCATCTGAACTTACTGAGAACAGTGTTGCTTGGTAAGCTTTGGTTTCCAGGTATTTTTGGCTTGGCTAGAAATAGTGTAGCTTATTCTGCATGTGTTTCAGCACTGCTTATTTCAGCCAACGCTAGAAATAAGCAGCTCGGGAACAAACAGCTATGGCAAAAAAAAAAAAAGGTTATTTAAAAATTAACAAGCTTCATTTTGCTGTCTCCTTGCTTTGCTTTTTGGAGTAGTGGATAAAGCTCCTTTTGAGTGTACTGTTGTCATCAGTTACAATACTTAATGTTTGTGAGTGACTTTAAAGCCAGTTTCAAAACATTTTAGGTAATCTGGCTGTCCCTTTCCAACGGAGAGTCACACCTAGGAGCTTCAGGATACCTCATGAAAGACTGAAATAGAAGGAGGCAGAACTTTCTAAGGTAAAACCTGGAAACAGTCATGTTCAGGGCTCCAATAATTCTGCTCCTTTCCCTGCCCCAAGTTGTCTGGTCCTGCTCCCTGCTCTGGTCAGACGTTGGTGCTTGCGTGACAGACTGAGGAGACTATAAAGTAGCTAAGCCCGGGAAACCTGGCTTTTTGGGGAGGATGCCAGGCAACACTGCTGGCTCCTGACGGCCCGGACACCAGGGCTGTTGCAAAGGAGTGGGCTGGACTGTGTGACTCTGGGTGACAGCGCCAAAATGGAGCACGTGAAGCCTCCGTGCAGGTGCGAAATGGATTATTGAAGCGCTGTTATCAAAGTGGTTGCAGGCTAGGTATGGATTAGAGACAATAACTGGATTCGGCAAATAAGCATGATATTTAAATAATCAAAGCCCCTAAACATAGCATTAAGGAACATTGTTAAAGCACTCAAAAATTAGAAAATATAAGGAATTAGGCGCAATTTAAATTCAGCTTCCCATTATATTATTTTTTAATTGCCTAAAATAATCAGTTTGGAGGAGTTGGAGAACTAACAGCTCTCTAATACAAAGTCCTGTACTAGGTCAGACAACCACAGCTGCATGATCTAGTTCAGGGTTGGGTTTTTTCCTTTTTATGTTTTTCACCTCATTTTATTTTGCAACACGCTCTTAGATGCAAAGAGGGCGTTAGTCTTAGGAAAGACCTTCCGTTGAACAGCATTTTGAATGGTGCCGTTTATTTCTCTCGTGGAGATCTCGGGCAAGTGGAGCACTTTTCACAGACTCAGACCCTCTGGCAGCATCCCAGCTCCGCAGCAGCTCTTTCTAGTCACAAGTTCCACTCTTCTCATGGCTCTGTGGGTGACAGTGTGTGCCGTACCCCACGTGAATCAGTGATGATAAGGGGAAGCAAGAGGGTGCTTCGCTTCGCACTTCGCATTTGACGTTTGGAAGCTCCGAGGCTGGAGGGCTCTAGTAATTTCATTGTGACTTATAGGCCAGGAAAGTGAATCTCATTAAAGACCTGACCTGCAGATGAATACAAATCTTGTCTCTCATTATAAACGACATCTGTGAAATGCAGCTTTGCTTCCTAGCAGGAGAAGGAACACTCCAGCTCAATACTAATTCAGCAGCCCCATCCTGTCCCGTGACGCAGTGATCGATTCCTTGTTCTTCTGCTGCTGTGGATGTAACACATCTTCCTCGAGCAGGGAAACACTTGGGTCTAATGTGTGGATTTAATTTTCCCATCATTCTTTCTGCTCTGTAGAATACATGTCTGAGCTATGGCAAAGAAATTTAATTTTTTCCGGGAGGCACTGGCTGTGAGGAATGATTGGAAAGTGGACAGCTGTAAAGAGCTCATAGCATTCATTGCTTTGTGTCATGTTCACGCTATTCTTTCTGATGTTCTGTGACATGTAAGAATTATTTCTATGTTATGAAGTCAGGGGCTGGGTGCAACATAAAAACCCGTTTTTTTTTTCCCTGATACAGAATCTACTTCTGGTGATGCTGGAAGATTTTATGCACTGACTGGTGTTACTGGGGGTTAGGTCAATCTGTGACTACCTCTTTTCCTGGAGGGTAGTTTGTTCCTCCTTAACGTGGATTGGGTAAATTAGGAGTTACATTTGCCTGTTACTCTTTCTGGAGAAAGCTTTGGTGTTTTTTAGAGGATGCCAGACAAGAATTTATCTTCCATGTTGGTAAAAAAACTCAGTGATTTGGCTAGATAGGACCGTTTAAAGGAAAGACAACAGAGGTCCATTTAAAAGCACGGCTTTACGGGTTGTCTTTTATGAAGAGCAGTGAGAGCTAGCTTCTAAACTGAAGTTTCAGTATTACTCAGTAGAGAATTTGCACAGGCTTGCAGAGGGCAGCTTGACTTTCTGCAAGCCTGTCAAAATTCTATTGCATAGGGGAGTGGCGCCTTTTAAGAGAAAAAAAAGAGTCCTCAGCCTTAGAAGTGAAGCATGCAGGTGGGGTTTCCTTTGTGGTCACATATCTTGCTGCCTTGATCTAAAAATAATAAGTGAATGCAGATTTTGTTGTAGTTGCCAAATTATTCTCAAGTTCAGGCAATTTGTTTGTGCTTCAGAAGGGATGGGACACCTTGAACTGGATCACCTGGCATCTGTCTTGCAAACACATTCTCCCTCAGGGCTGGAAAGCTGGGCAGAAACTGAAAGCAAGGGTTAATTAGGAAAGAAAGGATAATTATCTGGGTTTTCCTTTTTTTTATTTCCCGTTGCAACCTTCACTGACCTATAGCTGCTGTTAGTTATTTCCCATTCTGCACTGATACCTCCGTGCATTTCAAATGGCTTTGGCCCTTGTCTCCCTGCTTAAATAAAACCCTGGGGATTCTTCAGCCTTTAAAGAAAATAACAAAAGCCTTTGCTTTCTTTTACTATTGTGCTATTTACTACTATTGTAGCTAACTAGCTCTCCCTTTGTTTTCCTAAAAATGGGATTCAGCACCTCCCTGGCAGGACCCCAGAATGGGCATGTCGGTATCACAGCATCTCTCTGCGGGAGTAGTGTTGTGTGTGTACCAGCCTGGTCCAAGGTTATAGTCTGTGAGTGAAACCACATTAAAATGAGTTGTTGGCAGTATTACAGGGGATGTAAACAGTGAGTAGCTTGTTCATTCCTGTCCCGACTGCAGAATCTGTTACATGTATTAAAACAGTTGTGATTTAGGTCGAGAGGTTTTGTAAGAGGCAACCCCGTTGCCTTTCCAGCACCCTGCCCACAGTGGCTGCTGCCCAGAGTCCTCTCGTGTGAGACACCCGCTTCAGCACAACTAGCACTGCCTGGAAACAGAGCACCCTCTGCCAGCTTGGCTGTAAGCAGCGGAGCCCTAGCAATGACATCCTCATTCTCCACTCGTTTTTCAGCATTTGCATCTTCACTAATGAATGCTTTTCCTGGCAGATACACAGTGTGTAGATACTGAACCCCTTCTAAGAAAAAAAGGGTGTATATACATATATATTATATATATATAAAACTTCAAAACCACATGTCATTCTAGGAAATATCTTAGGGCAATGATATGACATTGATATAATGGTGTTTTTTGAGGTTAAATGTTCTAATTAAAGCCTGTTTCCAGTTCTGAATCAGCTGACTTGCCCTGGAAGTCAGAAATCTGTCTGTATTTCTCAGCTTGCATACCGGGAAAAAAAAAAAATTAAGAATACTATTTTTTGAAAGCTCTGATTCTGTTTATACATCTACATATACTGCCAGAGTAGATAACGCTCTTCTGATAAGACGTAGGTGAAACCAAACAACCAGTACAATAGAGACCAGCAACCCCCAGAATCTGGTGAAAGAACAGGTTGCACCAAGCAGCCCTCTGCCTCTAAGCTCTCTGTCTCTAACCTCTGAGCCACAGCTCTGCAGGGAGATCAGGACAAGCTTGGGAATTCCTAGGTTCATGGCATCGCTGCAGAATAAAACCATGGACTAAATGAAAAAACCTTGCCTTCCATTTCTCCTTGAAATTGGTATATTAAATATCATAACAAGACTATCTCTTAGCAGGACTGTACTCCACGCCTTCTCAGCTATGTAGAAGCATTAGCTCTGTCTGTTTCTGACCTGGTAGGAAATGTTCCACACCTTTTGTTTTTTTCTCTCCTTTTCTTAATGCACTCAGCTGATTTTGGAAAATGTATTAGGCATCCCTTCGAACTGTATCTTTCAGAAAACAGTAGCAGCACTGATGACATTGCAGTTCTGGTTGCTGATGAACCGGCTAAAGGAAGTTTGGGTTGTGTGTGCCTAACCGTGAACGGCATGATTCTCTTCTTCGTTTGCGTGAGACACTAGGAGCAGCTTCAGCGAGCTTGTATATCGAGCCTGGTCATCTCTCCTCCTTGTGCCTCAGTTTCCTCATCGGGGAATAATGATACTGGCCTCCTCTGCACAGTGCCTTAAAGAATTAGAGAGCTATTGAGCTCACCAGGACCTGTACCAGAAGTCTGGGCACCAGCTCAGAGGTTTGCTCTGGGAGCATCAGAAAGTTACTTTTTGGTACCCCAAACACTTTTCTGGGGCTAAATCTGCATGTCCTTGGAAGATCTCAGTACCTCATCCACTTCAGCTGCTGTTGATCTGCTTGTTCGTCCTCCTTTCCTTGCTAAGGACTTGTGAGGATGAAAGTTCATTTATTCCTAAACATGTTTTTTTCCTCTGCTTTGGTATTAACAGCTTCAGAGGATCCTCAGCAACATCCCACTGCCGCAGCTGCTGGACTTGCTGCTGCTCAAGGGAACCCAAACACTGAAACCAACCCACGCACCTGCTTAGTTACAGCAGCTCCTGGGGGCATTTGCAGAGGCAGAGGGCCCCCGGCTGTTGCTAGACACGGTTCATGAGCGGAACGCGAGCCTGGGTGTGCCTGCGCCTAAAAGTTTACAGCCTGACCAGGTAAATCAAATCACGTGTTGAAAGAAGTGTGCCAGCAGCCATCTCCAGATAGCAGAGGCACAGCAAAATGAAGTGATTTGCCAAGGACAGAGCTGGGAGTTACATCGTTGTGCCTCCTCGGGGAGAGCTGGGTATGTACAGATAGAAGACGACGTATGCTTTTTCTGGATGAACAGATACTTTGGGTTTTGAAGTGGTTTTATTCCTCTCCCCACCCCACCCACCCTTTTGGTCTCCTCACCTCCTTCATTCTTTCTTTCTCTTTATTTTTTTCAGGCCTGCTTTTCCATCTCTCTATTTGATTGATTATGTTCTCCAGGGATAACTGCTTCTTCCTGGCTAGTGGAGAGAGTCCAGCGGAGGGCTACAAGGATGGTGAGGGGACTGGAACATCTCTCCTCTGAGGAGAGGCTGAGGGAGCTGGGCTTGTTCAGCCTGGAGAAGAGAAGGCTGAGAGGGGACCTAATATATACTTACAAATATCTGAAGGGTGGGTGTCAGGAGGATGGGGCCAAACTCTTTTCAGTGGTGCCCAGCAACAGGACAAGGGGCAATGGGCACAAACTGAAGCAGAGGAAGTTCCCTCTGAACATGAGGAAGAACTTCTTCCCTCTGAGGGTGACGGAGCCCTGGCACAGGCTGCCCAGGGAGGCTGTGGAGTCTCCTTCTCTGGAGATATTCCAGACCCGCCTGG
>Ga0065711_1043174_pt1 | contig 14889 bp, 16 predicted proteins | sample Hoacrofraction12_FD_59098 | JGI IMG/M metagenome (GOLD analysis project Ga0065711, IMG submission 59098) | Hoatzin crop microbial communities from Cojedes, Venezuela - Epithelial fraction 12 v2 (version 2) | ecosystem: Host-associated > Birds > Digestive system > Esophagus > Crop | place... | reverse complement strand
ACACTGCTGGCTCATGGTTTACCTGTCGTCCACCAGGACACCCAGGTCCCTCTCCGCAGAGCTGCTCTCCAGCAGGTCCGCCCCAAGCCTGTACTGATGCATGGGGTTGTTCCTCCCCAGGTGCAGGACCCTGCAGTTGCCCTTGTTGAAGCTCATCAGGTTCCTCTCTGCCCAACTTATGGGTAGGCATGGTGGTGTTGGGTTGATGGTTGGACTTGATGATCTTAAAGGTCTTTTCCAACCTTAATGATTCTTTAATTCTATTATATGCTAAATATCTGAATAAAGAGGTGGTCTTCATACAAAATCTGTAGGCTGCGTTCCATAATATTTTGAGTTCCCTTCTCTCCCAAACACCTCTGTTCAAAATTCTGTTACTTGGCTGACATAGTGAAACCCCCTGAGAGGGGACGAAATGTATCATAGCAGTTTTAAGGAATTGTGTTAAACTGTGTTGCACTTCTTAAACAACAGTAGTTGTGTAGAATAATTCTAGGCAAAAGGTACAGTTCTTCTGTTTCTTCATTGCGGTGTATTAAACACAGTATGCTAATATTATTTTTTTTTCCTACATGTAGGCTCTGTTTGTAGCTTCTAAGCTGAAGGTGTTTGATCATCTGAAAGATGAAGGTCCACGAAAGGCTGTGGATATTGCAAATAAGATTGGAACTTCTGTGTGTGGAACAGAAAGACTCCTTGATGCATGTGCTGCTCTTGGATTACTGGAGAAAACACAACAAGGTGACTAATTTCTTCTCCCATTTAACTGCATATGTAGTACTGAAAGGCAGGCAGGAGTGGAAGAGATGCTTTGAAGGTCACAGGGTCTGACTTGATGTTGCGGGTAACTTGGATTTGGGGAAAGGGGAAGGGATTGTTGCTTCTTTGCTTTCATTACTAGTAGCTGGAATTGTTTCATTTGGGGGTAGACTTTATCTAATGAACACATTCGGGTCTCCTTTGAGGACTCCCTAGATTGCTTTTGGTCTCTGGACATAATACTGATGAAATTTCGAAGAGAAAGTTGCATTGGCAGTTCCAGGGAGCCGTGTAATAGCTCAGATGTATCATCTGCATTTGCGTCATAACAACTCCACGCAACGCTACAGGCTTGGGGAGGAGTGGCTGGAAAGCTGCCTGGCAGAAAAGGACCTTGGGGTGTTGGTCAACAGCCGGCTGAACGTGAGCCAGCAGTGTGCCCAGGTGGCCTAGAAGGCCAACGGCATCCTGGGTCGTGTCAGGAGTAGTGTGGCCAGCAGGAGTCAGGAGGTGATCGTGCCCCTGTACTCGGCACTGGTGAGGCTGCACCTGGAGTGCTGTGTTCAGTTTTGGGCCCCTCACTACAAGAAGGACATTGAGATTCTGGAGCGTGTCCAGAGAAGGGCAACGAGGCTGGTGAGGGGTCTGGAGAACAAGTCTTATGAGGAGTGGCTGAGGGAACTGGGGCTGTTCAGTCTGGAGAAGACGAGGCTGAGGGGGGACCTTATTGCTCTCTACAACTGCCTGAAAGGAGGTTGTAGTGAGGCAGGTGTTAATCTCTTCCTCCAAGTAACTAGCAATAGGACAAGAGGCAATGGCCCCAAGTTGTGTCAGGGGAGGTTTAGATTGGATATTCAGAAAAATTTCTTTACCAAAAAGGTTGTCAAGCATTGGAACAGGCTGCCCAGCGAGGTGGTTGAGTCCCATCCCTGGAGGTGTTCAAAAAGCGTGTAGATGTGACACTTTGGGATATGATTTAGCAGGCATGGTGGTGTTGGTTTGACGGTTGGACATAACGGTTTTAGAGGTCTTTTCCAATCTTAATGATTCTATGATTCTATTGAAAATAAGGACCAAATTCCATTCCCTGCTCTGGCAATGCAGAGTCACATTCTTCAGCAGAGAGTCAGGGTTTTGCAACAAGATGGAGCGAGGCTTTTTACCAAGGCCTGTAGTGACAGGACAAGGGGCAACAGTTATAAACTGGAAGAGGGTCAATTTAGATTGGACATGAGGAAGAAATGTTTTATAATGAGGGTGGTCAGATGCTGGAACAGGTTGCCCACAGAAGTTGTGGACTCCCCATCACTGGAAATGTGCAAGGTCAGGTTGGACGGGGTTCTGAGTGGCCTGGTCTTGTGAAAGATGTCCTTGCCCATGGCAGGGGGGTTGGAAATAATCTTTAAAGGTCCTTTCCAAACCAAATCATTCTGTGTTTCTATGTTTTACTGAGGAGAGCTGTGGAATGTGTTCCTCTTCATGGACAACAGCTTAAATTTTAGTGCCTCTAACTTGGAACAGTGCTTGAAGGTGTATGTAGGTGAGGGAGTCAGTATTAGGATTAACTTCTTCAGTTTGTACTATGCAGTTACAAGTTTCCATACGCATAATTTACATAATAAGACCTGAAGTGGTCAAGTGCCAAGAAAATGAAATAAAGGAGGCTTTCAACTTTGTTAGAGGACAAGACCAAGGAGAAAGCCCTAAAGGCAAAACATACTGGAGAAAGCTTTAATTTAAGGGAAGGAGAAGCCATAATCTAGAGAAAAATGCAGTCAAGAATGAGGAAATTCTGATACTACACCTGATATTCCAGGGAGAGTAACTGAGATATTCTGGTTTAAAAAAAAAATAAAAAGATCAGTGCCTATCTGTATCCTCTGGCATCCAAATTCTTTTTCTAAACAAAGTACCTGCTCCTTTAAGAATGAGAAGGTCTTTAGAATTATTTCATGGAAATCTTTGCACAAAAAATAAGATCCTAAGATTAGGATTTGCTATTTAATAGCTACACAGGAAAACATGCCTTCAGATTTTAAATGACAGTTGTAAGTACTGAAACAAAGCTGGTTACAATTGTTTTCTTCCCATAAGGTTACAGTAATACAGATTCAGCAACTACCTACCTGACCTCAGATGGTGAATACTCACTCCATGGCTATATAATCCACTCTAATGACCACCTTTGGCCTCTCTTCACAAACTTGGAGTCTGCTGTCAAAGAAGGCAGCAGGCAGCACCATCGAGCCTTTGGAAATAAAGCAGAGGATTTATTTAAGGTAATGTAAGCTCTTATTAGTGTTGAAACCAGCTCTGAGGAGCCCAGAACCAAGCTAGGGGCAAATGGAGGCTGAGTTGTCTAAGAAAGTTGGTCAGTGTCAGAAGCAGTAGAAAGACAATGCAACTCACTGGTCCCAGACTTCTGTTCCCTTCAACTTCAGGCTCTAAAGTGCTGGTGCAATCACAGAATATACTGGGAAGTTCGAGTGCTGGTGAAAATTCCCTGGCTAAAGTGTTTTCCATCTAGCTAACACACTCAGAACAGTCTCTGTGCCTGTTTAACTTACGTTTATGTGGCTTTTTTATAACACCAGGTAGTACCTTGTCCCGCATGCACTCCTTCCATATTGAATGCCAGTCACTGGGTACTGATGTGCGTCCGGTTCAGTCTGTGCTGACTGTGTCATCAAAGCTGTTTTCAATGTTCCTTTGTGTTGATGCAGGGGAGAAGGGATCCAGTCTCTTTTATGAAGGTTTCTGGTTTTGTATACGCTTCAAGGTGGTATATATTGCTGATAAGAATTGTAATCCTTTTCTTCCATCTGTTTCTATCTCTGTAGCAATCCTTTTCCAGTCTAGCCCTGGTGGATGTGTTCAGACTGGAGAATCACTTAAGGTTATAACTAGACTAACTTGTCAATTATCCACCTTGTGAAGCAGGTTGGAGGGCATAAATATTTGTGATTGTTTAAGGAAAGGGCTAGTAGAGTGAGCAGGAGAATACATCTCTGACAGCACTGCTGGCTTAAAGTGTACTTCAGACTACATCCTGAGGTTCTTCATTTGTACTTAACTTCTAGATGCTGGTGAAGCCAGTCTCCTAAAGGACATGTCTGCATCCCTCATACACTGTTGATGGAAGGAAATAAGGGGTTTTGGAGGCTTAAGAAGGTCCTGTTAGCCTAATGTTAGTACCTAGATCACTGGTGGACAGAATCTTCTTTAGGAATCCTTCAAAGGCTATTTTAAAGGGAGCATAGGTACTTTGCTTTAGGATAGCTGCTGCAGTAGATGCTTAAATTTATGCGCAGTTTAAGCGTTTTAACACAAGTGAGCTGGATCTCGCCCTCTGCTAAACATTGGATTACCAACTTGAGTTCGCTTGGGCGATGCTTGTAGCAGGAGTCACTACTGGTTTAGGCCTGGGCTCCGTATGTGTACATGATAGTGTGTCCAAGAATATACGGGCTGCCTATGGCGCTAGGCATACCACAGCCTGGAGATACTTCCACTTCATGGTAGCTGTAAAGCCCGACATAACTACTGAAATATGTATGAAAGTGAGACATAAAGGGATTCATGCTTATGTATCATATCAAAAGTAAAGGCATGAGGTTCTGGTACTGAATGCTTGCTTCTCATCTGAGCAAAAAAATCCAGTATGAGCTTTAATATTGCTGATTTAAGTTATGGTCCAATCATCTAGCTACTTTCCCATCATGGGAAAATAAATGTGAGAATTAAATGAAAGCAATTTGTGAGTATATCAAGAAGAAGGAACAGTAAACTGAAAGAAAAAATGAGATCTGTCCTTTCAAACAGTCTTAAAGCCTGGAAACATCTTGTTGTGGAGCAAATGTGTTAGTAAATGTATATCAAAGGCACAATATTTCTTTACAAAGCACTTTTCAGATTATGTCTTTTTCCTGCTATGCTGCCCCAGCTTCAGTGGGCAGAAGTATTGAATTAACAGCCCTTAGGAGATCACCAAGACCAGCTAAGTGTATGTTCTTTGAGACGCACTCCAAAAGACGTCTGTGTGATCAGAACTTTGGAGAGGATGCAAAAATCTGTTTATCACTACCATGAAACAGCAAAGCATATGGAAGAGCAACTAGTCAATGGCACTTTTAACTGATCTTTTAATTTTAGAATTCTAATGTTAATGATACACACCTACTGCCTTTGTTTTACATAGAGTTAAACAATGAAAATAAACTTCAGTTACTGTGCTTTTTTCCCTTCTTAGGACTATTATCACAGCCAGGAGGTGAAGCAATGTTTTATGGCTGCCATGCACAGCATTGCCCACCTGACAGCAAGAGATGTGGCTACAGCATTCGATCTTTCGCAGTTTAAATCTGCTTGTGATTTAGGAGGTATTGCCTGTAATTGGACTGGTATACATATTAAAGGAAAAAGCTTGATTTTAGTTACATGTTTTATTACTTAAAACTTACATAGAACTGTAGTAATATTGCCTACTGTTGTTTTTCTGGCATTGAGATGTCAGAATAAAAGAACTGAGTGCAGTGAGCTGAAAGCAGTGTTACTTAAATGGTATTTGAGTAGTTTGAAATAAGTGAGGGTTTGTCACAATCAGTTACATACTGACACATAGCTCAGCACAGAAAACAAGATGGTTTGTAGCTCAGCTGATAGAATATTGGGCTGGGAGCTCCATTTTCAACTGTGCTGTTGTTGTCCTTTGGCATGTCCAAGATTTTCAAAAGTAACGAAGGATTTATTTCTGAATCCTTTTCTATTGGGGTGTCAAACTTGAAACACTACACTGCTAGAACAAAAACTTTGGATTCTTTTGGATATAAGTATTTTGTATGTTGTTTAAATTATTAATATCTAAGATGGCCACCAAAAAGGTGAAGAGCAACGATATACCTGAAGAAACTCTTCTTGTTAGTGTCCTTTTTTACCTGGTGCTAGGAGTTGCACAGAGGGAGGGTTATTACACAGGGAAAGATCCACTGTAGGAAGAACACTTAGTGCCTGGGGAGGTGGACAGCAAGTCAGAGGAATTGACGCAGTCCTGGTGCAACCGTTGCCATTTGTGCAGAGCCTCCAAGAGTTTACCATCCCTATCCTTCACCATGCTGGAGAGTAGTTGTTAAACTTCAGATACCAGCGCTTTGTGAATGGTAAATAGTTCTAGTGCCCTTCATCCACAAATTACAAGTACTTGCCCTTACTGTGCTTTTATCCCCCCAAAAAGCTGAAGTACTTGTATCAGAGGTCTTACTGGCAGTTCAGTGACGGTAAGGAGTAATGCCTGCACTCCCCAGGCTGTAAAGCATTGCTCTATCCACCAGGAAGTGCTCTTGCCAGTGTTGATTGTGGAACCAACTGCTTACTCCTAATTCTGATTTGAGGTCTCTATCTTAATGTTATATACAGCCTTGTCTTTAAAAATGTCTGCAAATGCTGGGAGAAAAGACTTGATTTGGCTTTTTTTAAACTTTCAACAGGTTGCACTGGAGCTCTGGCTCATGAATTAGCACAAATATATCCAAATCTCAAGGTCACGGTATTCGACCTTCCAGAAGTCATTGCAAACACCTCTTACTTTCAGCCTTCAGGACAACACACAGCTTCAGTGACATTTATATCAGGTGAATGTAACACACAATTTTTTGTCTTACTTCTTTTATCCTGGAGCACTCTTCTGCTGCACAGTATGGTGTGCTGTCCTGCTCCAACCCCAAATGTGTGTCTTAGTACAAGGCAATGTAGGCTCACCCATGCTAAACAGGTACTTCTCAAGCCTATGGGGATAAAACCAAACCAGCTACAGTTGGAGAATGTGGATAAATAAGTCTGAGTTAGTCATTATTGGGTGTTACTGAGAGTAGAGGCTGCATGTCTTTTCTCAGGCTTTTCTTACCTAGGCAAGATCAACATGGTGGCTAGAAAGGACACCAGTGTCTCCCTCCTTGCTTTAGGCTCTCTCTGTTTGTTTTTTTTTTTTACAGAATTCTTACCTGTGATCTGCTCTTCTAACTACACTTTCCTTATCTGCAAATCAGTGCATCCCTATGCCTGTTCATTCTTGTTTCTTTCTGCTGAAGCTCCTAGTTCCTCCACAATATTTTCATTTAATTTTGTAGGAATGTACTCTGTGGTTTCTGCTGGAATGTTCTAACTCTGCTTTCCAACAGGTGACTTCTTCAAGGATAATCTTCCAGAAGCAGATCTTTACATCCTTTCACGTGTTCTTCATGACTGGCCTGATGAAAAGATACATGTGCTGTTAAGCAAGATAGCAGCTGTTTGCAAACCAGGTAAGTTTTTTCATCTTGCGAGCTTAAATGTGCGTGGTAATGCATAAACAGAATGCATGATCATAAGAACTTCATATTAAAAAAAGCATATTTTTCTGGCCAATGTTAGTAGTCGTTGCTTGAATGTCTGTGCCTGCATTATGGTAACACCTACTAAGAAAAAAAGGAAACAAAGCTGCTAATAAAACTATATAAAATAAGCCCTTAGTGTAGTTGCAGACTTCACACACAATTACATCATCTCCCTCATCTCTGCAATGTCCAGTCTTTCATACCAATACCTGTATCATCAAATACCTAAGCATGTACTTACTTCTGTACATACAAGTAGCCTAACTAAAGTTCCTTCAGGTTAATCAAGAAGCAGCAGTTTGTTTTGCTGTCTCACTGGTGCCCAGAATATCATGAACTGGAGTTCAGCACTAGTTTATGCACAGATTTCTTGAGAAGCCTCTTCTGCTTTCTCCTATGTTTGGACAGCATGAAAGATCAAAGGGGAAGAGAAAAGGAGAAAGCCTGACCGCTGAGATTAACTGATTCCTTAATCCAACAGGATTAACTGTCACTATGAAGTTTGTTTCATAGGAGAGCATTCAAAATTAGATCTAGGCCATAAAGCATAATCGTGTTTATAAATTATGAAAGAAAATTTTGGGTGACTGTCTTAATCTTCTTATGTGAAGGCTGGGTATGACAGGTGCTTGTGAGAGTTGCTTGGTTCAGATGGAAACAAGACTGAGTTCAAGAGCATGTTCAGGAAGTGATCTGAACGTCACTGAAGTGGAGATGGTGCTCTAAACTCCCCCTTCCTTTTCCTGTAAGCAACCATAAATTGTTAAGAGATTACTCAAAGTAAATTACTGTCCCTCATTTTCACTGAAGACCATTAAAACACTGGTCTGAGGGACCTCTAACTGTCCCTGAACAAAACACTAGAAACTTGAAGCTAGAAATGCTTTACTGAACCACTTCTGGTTGTTTTGGAAATGCAGGAAGTGCCTTGCTAGTGGCAGAAATTGTGCTTGACGAACAGAAGACGCACCCTCCTAGAGCTGTGCTGCAGTCCCTCAGTATGACTGAAGGCAAGCAGAGAAGTGGCTCAGAATATAAACAGCTACTGGAGAAATATGGATTCACAAATGTACAAATTAAGATCACAGGAAATTTACTGGATGCTGTTTTGTGTTTCAAGAAGAATCTGTCACCATAGTGTGCCCAGAAGCACAGGGATGCTGAGTTTTTACACCCCTTGTGCAATATACCTATCATCAACCAGTACATACTGTCAGCTTAGGATTGTTTTGACCCTTTTTCTGAAGCATAGTTCTTACAGGCCTTGAATAAAAATTAGACTGCAGCTTCTGCAGGTATGAGTTCTGTGCATTTAAAAAGTGTCTGGGGCAGGGCAAGACTCCTGTGTATTAAATGCCTTCACATCCACTTCTTTTGGCTAGTTGGCAGACTTGACATAGCTGTGTAGCATGGCAAGTTAAAACTACAGGCTTCCATGAACCACATTAACACTTTATTTTTCTTGGACCTTAAAGAGAATTGGCTCCCTATGGTGTATTCTGTGGTAACTGCTCATTTTTATCAGAAGTGGAAAAAAATAAAAATAAATACTGTGCCACCTGTATGAATTTGGGGGTGATAGTCCTCTTTTTCACTTTTCTGTGGGGCTTTACTCAAAAACATCTCAAGGATACCCTTTTTAAAGCACTTTTTCCTCAGGCAAAAGTGAAAATAGGAACACGTTTGAGCTTTGTCCTACAGCAGCTACAATGTCACAGAGGAACTTCAGCAGCCTCTGACCTCCAGCCACCCTACCTACCCACACAGGTTGCAGCTGAGAGCTGCTCCTGTCAGTTTCTGTCAGTTTCAGGTTTTTCTGAATGTGGTTAAATGACCGTATATGCTTTATGTCTCATTACTGGAGATGAGTTTTAGGATTTATACCTAAATTCTCTTATGAAAATTAAAAATAGAAGCTTCTTCACGTTCCAGTCTTTAGCTGTATCCCATCACTTCAAATAATTTGTCACTGATGTCACCTCTCCTAATGTTTATTTTTTCCTGATACTTCGTTGATATTTATTTTTTCTGTTTAAAGTGTACTTTGTAGTGGAAGCCTTCCTGGAGATTAAAGTTGCACGTTCAAACTTGCTGTCTTCTGTATCAGTTGTGAGTTTCTTGCCTGTCGCACTTCTACAGCAGTAATCCCAGTGAGCCACTGTGTGAAAGAGGCCATGCCTATGCTGAATCACCTACCTCAGCAAATTAAAGAGAGTTGGTGAGCAAGGTCAAGAGTTACATCTGCCTGGTAGACTGTCTTATGTTACTTAATCAGAAGTTACTTTGCTCTTTGAGCACTGAGTAGAGCAAAAGTGCCACAGTGATTCAGTTCATCATGAGAAACATGCTTACTACAGAGCATTTTAGCTGCACAAAGTCAGGGAAGTGTCAGACTTTTACCACAGTGGGGTTTTTAATTCTTAGCAGAAGGCTTATATGAATGGAAAATTGACTAATCTCAACTAACAGACATTTAAAGAGATAAGGCAAAATATTCAACAACTGAATAAATTTAAAATGTTTCTTTTCCATATTGACGTGAAGCTTGCTATTGTGCATAACAGGTTTGTATTTTGAGGGACTCATTCCAGAAATCAGATGTTTCTCATCTCAGTTATTCATAAAGTTCATAATGCTGTTCTTTAAGCTGCTGTAAGCTGTTTGAGTCAGAAGAATTCAATCCTAAAGTTTGCATACCTGTAACTCTCACATACTCTAAAACTGTGCCTCTAAGTACTATGTATCTGGCTGTAAAATTTTAATAGAATGTGCTTGGCACCTTGGTGTACTCTGTGGTTAAAGCACAACACTCTATACACACTCCGCATTAGTCCCTTGGGCGTGGTGTCCATGGTAATGTACCGCAGCTTTGTACTCTCAGGATAATTAAGCACTGGAGGAGGCTGCCTGGAGAGGTTGTGGAATCTTTGTTCTTGGAGGTTTCAGGATCTGAGAACAAAGCCATGAACAAGCTGCGCTGCCTATAGAGCTGTCCCGCTTCGAGCGGGAGGTTGGACTAGAGATCTGCTGTGGTCCATCTGAGCCTAAGCTGTTCTATAATCATTTGACATATCCCGGTCACCAGAGAATTGATAAGCTCGTATTCTCTCATTAATGTCCAATTAAGTTTTTCACTTGCTCTGGAGAAAGCTGGTATCTTTAGCTGACTGGCGGAAGGGGTGGTGTTACACTGAAAAGACTTCCTAAGCAATAGGCACAACTGAGGAAGAATTGGGCCTGTGCACTAATCAGGACATGAAGAATGAGGGAGCGAAGTTTTAAAATCCAAATGAACTTCTGCCAACACAACCTGTAGTTTCATGCAGCTGTGCCCTCTGGATGCTGCTCTCTTTTACCCACGTTCTGCTTTAACAACAGTTTAGAGGAAATGTGATGCACAGAAAACAGTTTTTTAAGGTGGAGAACGGTGGGGGCTAACAGAATGATAGATGAATAATATAAGCAAGAATTTCAGCACTTGCCTACTGAATGCTGAGGTAAGAATCCTCGAGGAAGATAAAAGTTTGTAAGAAGAGACACAACTTGGTTGGCTGTCCTAGCTCAATGATTTTTATATGAATTTTTGACCTTGTTAGAGTTATTAACCAGTATGTGTGCCTGAAAAAGCAATGGGACAGAAGCAAAGGGTAGCACGTCATCCGAGCCACCCAGCACAAAAGCTTAGGAAGAGCTATTTAATGGCTCAGCCCCTTTGCATGAGCTCTCTGTTCAGTTTTGGATGTTGGATTTTTATTCCCTGTAAAACCATGGCCAAAATTTCTTCATCAAAGTATGCTTCCTGGAAGCACTGAAAGTTAGCTCTGTTTCAGTCTTCCTGTGAAGAAATTTCAATTCCATTAGTAAATCTTCATTAACTGTAGAGAGCATGTTTTTTCCTTTTCCCTGTAGAAACTTAATTTACCGTGTCTAATTTTTGAAGGTGTTCTTCCCACATTGGTTGTGCTTTCTGCGTATTTTTTTCCAGATTTCCGTGATGTTATCTGGATATCCTAAATAACTTTCCGTGACAAATTATAATGACCATTCTGTTTGCGTCCTCTTTCCAGAGTATGCAAAATTTGGACACCGTCTTCCAAAGCTGTAATATAGTGGTGACTTAGAAATGATAGTCCTGCATTACTCTACCTAGCAACATTTGCTGTGTAACCAGGAACGGCGATTCCCAGGTCCCTCTGTTGAAGGCAAAGGAGAATCACACCAGCAAGGGGCGGGGGAATAGAATCCACTGAATCATAACAAACGGTCTTCACCACCCTAACTTTAGACACTAAACATTAGGCATTCAAATCATCTGTTCACCCTGAGCTCTCCAATCAGGAGAAAAACAGGCATTTTCAGAGGATGATTTGTCTCACCTATCTGTGAAATGAAATTTCCTCATTTTCCTAATAAAAGTAATTATACATTCAATAGTGGATAGAGCATATTTAAGACGGCTAGCTGAAGTACAGCTATCTAATCTATGGATGACTGAATTGGGGCAGAAGCATCCCACTGGAGAGAGAACGTAGATTCAGGCTCGCCTCAGACATGCTTGGCTAATCCTTTATGAAGCAAACCTGGGTCAAAGTGGCTTGAACTCGCATTTAGTAAGGTAGCTGATGATACAGGGAAGAAACGGGGAATTTATTAATGAGCTGTCAGAAGGACTTTCGTGGCTCCTTATAGTTAACACTGAGGTGTCAGCCAGCAATTTTACCTGCAGATCTCAGTCTCTTCTCTAAGAAACTGCAGAGCTATGTTTAATTTCATCAATTGTTAAAAGTCTGAGGTGTCTGGGTAGGAATGGCTCTGAGGGGATTGTCTTAAGGGTCAGAAAGATATGAATGTTATACAGCGGTTGGTAGTACTAAAACCCCTGTAAAATGCTGCTATTTTGATGAGAGTTGGTGGCCTCTGACCACTCCCATGCCAAGAGAAACCAGCACGTAAGATGCAAGGCCAAAAGACGACAAGTAAAACAATGCTCGTTTTGTCAGTAGCCTGCTTTTGTCTTCCCTTTCCCCTCATGGGTCTGAAGGTGGAGGAGGAGGCTGTGTGTAAACAGGATCATTTAAGTTCTGCTCGCGTCCCTAGGTCAGTCCCACCACAAAAACCTCCGTTCCTACAGAAATAATGTACAGCGTTGACTTTTCTGCTTCTGTAGTGCGCGCCGTCCACCGTGTTGTCTGCTGGGCACCATTTCAGTATGAATGTGAAGCAGCAATGTTTCCCAAGCAGACAGAACTACTCTGCCTGTCTTACTGTTTTCCACAGCCCTCGTGCCAAGTCTACAGAAGTCATCCCCTCTTCCCCTGAAAACAGAGACGTGTCTTGGCTTGTGAGTGTTTGATTCCTCCATAGTGCAGAAGGGAATTTCCTGGGTTTTGTGAGAGGAGTGGATTATGCATTTAATAGTGGATTCATCATTTAATAGCAGAGCAAATCCATAAATGATAAATGAAATCACCCATGTCTTATACTTCGCACTCATATATGGTAGCAGAAATTCTCTTGCCTGATAATGGATTAGTACTGTTGCATGCATTTCTTTTTAAATTAGGCTGTGGGATTTTGCTGGCTGAAATGGTATTGGATGATGAGAAGAAGAACAGGAGCACAGCTCTGCTTCAGTCTTTGAACATGCTTGTGCAGACAGAGGGTCAGGAGAGAAGTGGCTCCGAATATCGAGGCTTACTGGAACAACATGGATTCACAAACATCAACATCAGATTGACAGGAAATTTGTTAGATGTTGTTCTCTGCGTTAAGCCCTAGGAAAAAAATGGATTTAGTAGTAAAATATGGATGTCTGTAGTCATGTTTCATGTGTGGTAATTATGCAAATGCATTCTCAGTTTCTCATCAATATTATAGACAAGAAACGTTACGTCAGCTCTCTGAAGGTACCTTTAAAAAGGGGGAGAGATTGCTTGCATTTGTTTCGAACTTGAGTAAAATGATGCTGGAATCTTCTTGATGGCAGCAATGCTGTGGCTGCACAAGACTTGCGGTACCCTCAGAAACAACCCAACCACAAATGGTGTCAGCAGCCCTACAGTAGTATTCACATTGCTGAGAAATCAGATCATCATACTTGGTGCAGTTAGAATAGTCCAGTTTTCAGACTAGCACACATTGCCTCTGTTTCAGGAAGTTAAAGCAGTATCATTTCCATACTCCATCACCATTTTAATACCTTTTTATGTTACACTTTCTACTGTAAATAAAGAAACATTGTCTGATGAAGTCTGGAAACTGCTACTGCAATGGTGTAGTCAAGATTGGAAACAGACGAACTGAAGCAGCAGCTTCTTGAGAGAGTCAAGACAGACGACTGCCTTCTGTGAGGTTTCTGGAAACAGGCAGTTGTATAAATGCAGAAATTTCATCTGGTTCAAGAACATCCTCCTCCTCCTTTTTAGCCCTACTTAATTTGTGAGCTCTTACAAAAGTGGATAGCAGAACGTGAGTTTAGATAAAGAACAGAAAAGCAAAAAAAAACAAAACACAAAAAAACAAAAGGTGCAGAAACAGAAGGAAAAGCATGGTGCTAACGGGAAAAGGATTTCCCCCAGTCAGATGCATCTGAGCTCGCAAGGTGAATGAGACAGGACAACTATCGACTGAACAGTTTCGTGTCGCAGAAGTTACGTACATTTGACCTTCATTTTTCAAACTGACTACACTTTAGAGTCCCATAGTATGAAGTTCTTTTTTAAGCAATAGAAAATTTGATGGGGAAGAAAATCCCAGCCTAGCACACATTGTGTTGTGCTATGAGTATTAACATTTAGTTATGAGCTTTTTTTAAAAGAAAAATACCACACTAAGCTGTGTTCCTGCCTGAGAATATGCACCACAGCCTTTCTTTCATTACATCCAAAATATGGGCCTGTAACACTGCATGTGCCTAACCCTGTGTGGGCACAGGAGTCACTTCACTGTGTCTGTATTATGATTTAGAATATAAAATAGCACACCGTTTACTTCATATCTTTTGATGTGCAAACAGATGGTATAGTGCTGTATGAGACACGGTCTGTGTGGTACTGCAGCAGAGCCAAGGGCCATGCCTGGCACATCATGTTCTCACAACACGCCCCCCGAGAGCGACGCTCTCATTTTGAAATCCTGCAAAGTACAGACGTGTAAGCAGTGGTTTCAGACACCTCAGCTACTGCGGCTTTGTGGTTCACCAGTCATCTTTCAAAAAACGCTTGGCTTTATTTACTTTTGTAGGAAACATCCATTAAAAGTGAGAGCAGTAGCAAAAGGTGTGCGTGAACTAACGCCCTGCAGCTAGAACAATTTCAAGACTTGCTTTTAGGAAGAATAATTTCAGGGAGAAGTTTGGCCGCTAGGAATAAAATTTCACTTTCAGCACACAATAAAATCAGCAGAAATCACTGACGGGAGACCAGGCCTGTCTTTGCAGGGGCAGAGGCTCTGCCGTGAGCGCCTGCTCGGGCAACCTGCAGCACAGCTCCTCCAACTCTCGGCGCCCAAGCAAGCAGCCGGGAGGGACCAAGCTTCCCCATCGCCACCGCGGTCAAGGCCTTCGGCCCGGTTTCGCGGCCCCGGGCCAGTTCAGTGACTGACGGCGAAGCCCGGCGGCGCGACCCCCGGCGCGGCGATGGCGGGAACAGAACCCGCGCAGACAGCGCTGCCTTCGACCGGCGTCACTGCCCCTCCCCGAGCGCGGCCGGCGGGGGAGGCCCCGCCTGCAGCCCGCGGCGGCTCCCAACGGCCGCCAGCCGCC
>Ga0065711_1043171_pt1 | contig 14889 bp, 4 predicted proteins | sample Hoacrofraction12_FD_59098 | JGI IMG/M metagenome (GOLD analysis project Ga0065711, IMG submission 59098) | Hoatzin crop microbial communities from Cojedes, Venezuela - Epithelial fraction 12 v2 (version 2) | ecosystem: Host-associated > Birds > Digestive system > Esophagus > Crop | place... | reverse complement strand
GAAAGACCTGGACCTGTTGGAGCGGGGCCAGAGGAGGCCACAAAAATGATCCGAGGGCTGGACACCTCTGCTGTGAGGAAAGGCTGAGAGAGTTGGGGCTGTTCAGCTGGAGAAGAGAAGGCCCCGGGGAAACCTTACTGCAGCCTTGCAGTACCTGAAGCGGGCTTGTAAGAAGGCTGAAGAGGGACTTTTTCCCAGGGCATGTAGTGACAGGACAAGGGGTAATGGCTTTAAACTGAAAGAGGGGAGATTAAGAAATTCTTCACTATGAGGGTGGTGAGGCCCTGGCACAGGTTGCCCAGAGAAGCTGTGTATGTCCCCTCCCTGCCAGTATTCAATGTCAGCTTGGATGGGGCTTTGATCAAACTGGTCTGGTGGAAGGTGTCCCTGCCCATGATGGGGGGGGGTTGGAACTAGATGATATTTAAGGTCCCTTCCAAGAAAAACCATTCTGTGAAAGCCAGCCATATCCTGGGCTGCATAACCTGGTAGAGCAGGTCCAGAGGAGGGCCACAAAAATGAGCCAAGGGCTGGAGCACCTCTCCGATGAGGAAAGGCTGAGAGAGTTTGGGTTGTTCAGCCTGGAGAAGAGAAGGCTCCGGGGAGACCTTATTGCGGCCTTCCAGTACTTGAAAGGGCCTCATAAGAAAGATTGGGACAGACTTTTTAGCAGGGCCTGTTGGCGGTAGGACAAGGGGTAATGGTTTTAAACTGAAAGAGGGTAGGCTTAGACTGCATATAAGGAAGAAATTTCTTACAGTGAGGGTGCTGAAGTGCTGGCACAGGTTGCCCAGAGAGGTGGTCGCTGCCCCATCCCTGGAAACATTCAAGGTCAGGTTGGCCGGGGCTCTGAGCAGCCTGATGGAGTTGAAGATGTCCCTGCTTACTGCAGGGGGGATTGGACTCGATGGCCCTTAAAGGTCCCTTCCAACCCAAAGTATTCCGTGATGCTAGGATTCACAATCATTCTTTAACCTTTGTGAATATACTTTACTTCCAGTTATAGCGTAGCTATTTCTGCCAGCAGATGTGGATTTTATGCTGGTTAAATAGTTGTGATGAATTTGCAGGAATAAAAAGCCTTTCCATACGCTTCATCCCACATACCACCCCAGCCAAAAAAAAAAAAAAATCTGCTTTAGTCTCGATACACAGAGCATGATTATCGATACGAAAATAAAACTCGTTTCCCCTCCATTTTCAAGTAGTGAGCTGTTTAGGATCATGAATTCTAAGTTGGATACTGCAGACAACGTGGTTTACAAAATGTGGATTTAGGTTTAAATCCCATTTCCTTGCAGTAGGTACATCATTGCTGTTTTTGTATAGAGGAAGAAGCAAAACAGCTGGCACAAACCTCGAAGTTTGGAATATGACTTCACACACTCTTTTCAGCCTGGTTAATCCAGTGATAAAGTTAGTTTTTCAGTAACTGTATTCAGGAGTGACATTTTTTATGAGTAAGCAGGCTATGTCCATTGACTAGGCACTTGATGTATTTCAGAAGTTTTATTAGGAGATTAAGAACAAATTATTTATAGTGGTTGTAATTAAACTCCAGTGAAGAATTCACACATGAGCAGAATCTTAGTTTTTCTCTCAGCTTTGAATATCTTTGTGTTTGTCCATCTGGCCATACCAAATAAGACAACCGTTACCTTTAAAGTAGTTTAAAAACTAAGTAAATTATCTTGAAACAGTGTCTAAGTTGCTCTAAATGGTTAAACCTGAGGTCTTCAAAAAGCAGTTTCAGTTGACTTCAGTGGGAGTTATGTACACTTAACTGAGAGCACTGATTTGACACCGCTGTGTTAGATGGTTCAGGATTAGTAAAATTACTGTCCTGGTTTTGCCGGTTAATAAGCCAGATCTTAGAGGACTTGAAATTAAAACATTACAAAGAGTGAAATGTTTTCTAGTGTCTGCATGTTTCTAAAATTAGGAGCTCTGAATATTCCCAAAATCAGTCAGATGCTTTTTCTGAAAGTTTGTGCTGACTGAGCTTTTCAGTGTCTCATAGCTAATTAACAGCATAGCCTTGCTTTGAACTCAGTCCTATCCTTTATTCAGAGAAATGCATTTCCAGTGCTGTTTGCACACGCAATCAGCTAGTTTCAACATAACATGTTTGTAAGCAGGTTCTACCTCAGATGTCCTCAACTTGAAAAGATGCTGACTTAGATCCGCTCTCAGCAGTGACCACTGCTTCCTCTCCAGCTGATACCATCCTGCCCAAGAGGGACGTGCTTAGCCAAGACACTTCTTGCCATATACTGCCTCTTTTAACTTGCTTGGTTGGTTTTTGTTTTTATTTTGTTTTGTTTTTATTTTTAAGAGCCTGGAGAGGGCCAGTTAGAAGGCCCAGGAGATAAATCTTGAAGCAAGGGAGCTGTTAAGCTGAAGCACTGTTCTCAGAAAGGGAACAAAACAACTCAGCAATTCAGAGCCAGCTCGCTCTGTTTCTGTCCTTGTGAATAATGCATCATTCCATCAAGAAAGTTGTTCCTACTCAGCTCATAATGAGTGGCAATACTGTATTACCTACAATTGGAGAGATGTCTAAGGAACACAGAAATGTAGGAGAAATAGTTTTTCTTCTCTCCATGTACAGTCAGCAACCTGTAGCCCTAGGGAACATTTGATCTGATGCAGCACCACAAAGCTTGTATTTGACTGGAGTGCAGACTGTACCTCACAGTGCTGGATGTGCTGCAGTGTACTTCAGATATGATGTCTTTCAGAATAAGTCTTGCTATTACCAACTTAGGAGATAAGTAAGCTCTTTATTTCAGAGAAAGCATGCTTATAAATAAACTGTACTGGTAGCAGCTACTATTAGTCATAGGTATTGCCAGTGTCATCATGGAAAGAATCGAGTTATTTAGATGCCTTTTGAGTTTAGATTAGGATATAGTGGTGTAACTACCTATCATGAAATATTCCAGCAGGCAGAGATTTCATCTAAAATGAGTAGGTGATACGTATCATAGGGCACACAGGAATCCTGTCGTTTGTTTAGTCCAAGCTGGGGATTGTGCTGCAACTCCCTGCTGGGACCTTGGGTTTCTTTTTGCTGGACACTGGGTGGGAAGGAAGAAGGATTAGAAGGCAGTCTCAATATTTGCTCCACATGGGGTTAAAAGTGGCTCAGAAGGAAAGCCACAGGCGCTTGGAAGTGCTTCCAAGTTTCACGCTGTAGATGCAGTTAAAAAGAAGCATTAAGGAGTCTCTCAAAAACAGAGAAAAACTAATATGTTTTCAAAGTTAAGGTAATAGATTTGGCAAGACTGCTTGTCTTTGGGGCATATGTGGTGTAGAACAATTTGAACTACATGTAATTATAATAGGATTGTCACAAAGAAAGCTACTTATAAAAGTTATGAAGTCTGGAAAGACTTGATTTTCAGCTCATTGACATTCAATTAGACCACTTGTCAGCAGAAAAATTTCAGCTTGAGATCCTTGAGAGTTGAAGTTATCCTTGAAATTCTGTGACATACAGCTACCGTTCTTCATTAGCCAGCTGATGGATTAATTAATCATGGCAACTCAACTGGATGTTGCGACATTTTCAAACAGAGCAAAAAAATCCAGTGTAAGTATCAGTAAAATGTTGAGTATTAATGCTAAAGGAGAGTGGTATTACATTGTTAGGCAACAATTAACAGAGGTTTCATTGTTATCCCACTTCCATCAGATTTGCACCAGTGCAGAAGTAGTGATTTAAGGGCAACTAGTTTTCCCAGTCCACAGACATTATTGCACTTACAGAGAATTTATCAAGTACCTTAGTAACTTATGAATGTATACAATCTGATTATTATATTTAGAGATCTTTCTTCCTGTATTCCTTTGTCATTTTCTTTGCAGAGTAAAATATTACTGTATTTGTAGCTGCATATTAAATGCCTCTTTTTACAGTTGGATACTGTTCAGGCACAAGCCCAAATCAAGCATTATAGTTTCACTCTGTGTTTTCCACTACAGTCTTTCAATACGTAGCACGTCTTTCAGGACTATTACTGTATGTCATCATCATTAATGGTCCTGAACCATTCTGCGTAGGTAGCTGCTGGACTGAATGGATCAGCCTTTATCTTCTGGTATTTATTATGTGCATTAAATCTCATTGACTAACACTACCTTTATACTCTGTCTTTTCTTAATGGTAGACCCTTGTGTGCCTGTGAGACGATCCTCCATCCCCCCCGTTGCTTTTTTGTACAATCTAGCGCTGTCAGTTATCCTCCATCTTGAATTCCTTTAACACACTGTAATGGGAGACTCTCCTCACTAAAAGAACACAAGCAATGGAAATCTGATGTTTTACCCTTCGCAGCATAACACATTGTATCAAACTGAGATAGACAGATTTGTAAATAAGTCATTTAGAAATTAGTTTATGTGCATGCACCTACTAAGCATAGGTTGATCACAAAAAATGTCTATATTAATTTGAGATTATCCTTTTGTAAGCACATACAAGTATACTGCCTTCAAGAAGAAGTTTTGATAATGTGAATTGCAGTGTAGTGTTTTCAGAATGGAAATGAGCAAGGTATCACAATGACACCAAATGATTGTAAAACAAAAGTTAAATGAATAAAATCCTTTTGAAGTGTGGCAAAAATAGCAATGCCATGGGAATTTTACAAATAATAGTGTATATATGAAGGTAATGGAAAGAAATACCCAATCAGATTATGTAACACTTTGATCACTCCTTCTGTCCCCCACCTTCCCATAATTAAATATGGATCAGAATCTTCACAAATCTTTGGTTTTGAATTAGGAACCGACATAAACAGTGAGAATTATCTTTCTTGTAAATTCTTTATGGGAAGAAAACATTTGACTGCAGTCCTTCAGGGCTTGGCCAAGAGCGAGGAGCAAAGCTCAGTTAATACATCCTTAGTCAGTGGCATCTGCCGGTATTAGCAGAAATATATATTGACCAGTAGAATAAAAATGTTTGATCTCAGTGCTAATGCTTTTAGAGCAAGGTTACGGGGATTGACAAAGACACAGCAAAAAGAAAACACTGCCAGATGTGATCAATAACATTGTCCTACTTAAAATTTATCTTACCCTGTTAAAAGTGGTCCAAATACGGGTTGACTGCTGAGATCGCTCACAGCAAGTGTTTTGAGTGAAGACTTGAGCACTATATGCTCTAAAGTGTGTTGGCCTACACGTGTGGTGTAGCTTGGCCTTTCTGCAATGCAGATGAGAAGCATCTTGTCTTTATGCCCTGCTTATGTTGGTCGGTGTGTCTTTATCGCCTTCCCCACCTTTTCAGCTAATGAATGATACAGTTCAGAGGGACTGACTTTGGTATCTTAACTCCTTTATGGACTCCATCCTACTTTCTTCACAATTGCTGGTATAGATTAAAAGGTGCTTGAAGGAGTGGTGGTTTAGCTTCTCTACTTTCTTTGGGAAGTCCTACTTTTACCTTCTAGGGCATAATTATTCATGAATCCATCACTGTCCCTGGAGCACTGCTGTGAGAGAACTAGCAAGTTAACTGTGTGTGAAGTGTGGTGCCCACTGTCCATTGAAAAAATTGCCAGTAGAAAGACTTGAGGATTAATTTAGAGTGTTCTCTTTTATGTACTAAAAGCAAACATGTGGGGCTTTCCTTATTTCACTGTCTGATCCCAGAGGAAAGTAGCATTAAAATGTTTTGGGCTTATTACAGTTATGATAATAAATTAGTCTGTTTCGTAAAAAAAAAAAAAAGTTCTTTTAAACAAATATTTATCTGCTAGATCTGTAATCATACAAATAGTGCACTGCTGCTAATATTATCCTCATTATAATAACCTTTGGTTAATTCAAAATTCTTTGGTTTAGAAAAAGGTTTTCCTATGATGTATTCACATTGACTTATCAATTAAATGCTAGTTGTTCTAGTGAAATTCACAATTTTAGGTAGCTTTTGGGCAGATAAGTCTTGAAAAAGAGGTAAGCTCTCCTTTCCAACTAAACAGAAATTGAAAAAAAATGGAAATTACTATGTTTCAACAAATTATGTTCTACCTGGACTTAGATTCCTGATTCCTCCAAAAAGTTAGAAGACTTCACCGTTCTTCCCACTCATGGTTGTATAGATGTTAATCTCCTTTAGATGTTTACTCACAGCCAACTCTATCATTCATGTGTCAGTTAAACAGTTTGAGGGGTAAGGGAGAGAGAAAGAGAGAACACCCACAAAATTTATAGGAAAGACACTGAAATAAGCATATATTTTAATCTTTATCCTGATACAGCAGACATGTTTCTAAAGGATAGTACAGGGAGAAAAGGAATGAGATTGCTAGAGCTCTTTTGATAGGTGCTCCAGTGCCCACGGTTATCCTGTTCATTATAACCCCTCAAAGGAAATTTGCCCTTATAACAGCTGTTGGCTCATGTATTATTCTGTGTAGTATAAAGAGGGTTTGTCTATGCTCTACACCTAGCTCAGCATGCAGTCTCTCTGTTCTGAAGTGTCTGGCTTACTCTGCGCCTGTTTACAGTGCATCTGACATTTTGAACTGCAGAATGTGACAAGCTGGCAGTGCCTCTGATTATAAAATCAGTTCGTCTGCTGATATTAGGAAAGAGAAAGATGATGTATGAAACAGATTTTAAATAGATTATACCATACTCTAAAATACGCACACTTCAAATATTTTAAGAAGAAAGAGTATACAGTGTATGGCTTTATTTTGTGTTTTCATTTGGTTTGAAGACTGTGACATATTATTATTTGTTCTTATAATATACAGTAGGCACTGAAACATGTAAATCCTTTTCCATTTCTGTAACAGCATTTGTAAGTATAAAAACAGAACCACTGCTCAAAAAGTTAATGCAATGCCACATTTTCATAAGTTCATTGTCTGCAGTTAAGACCAAGAGCTCAGCTTTACATCAAAGTGCCTGAGTAGTGGCTAGACTACTAGTTGGCACTAGGGAGAGTGCCAGCTAGTACCTCCTATTACAACACCAGTTGCTAAATTGTCAAGAGTTCAATATATGCTGCCCAAAATATTTTGAACAGCTGGAGAACATAGTCTAACTAATCAATTAAATTAATTGCTACTGTATTGATTACGGACATTGTGAAAGTCATTGTTTTCTTTTGCCAACCTCGATATTTTTAAGACATGAAATGAAAAGTGATATTCAAACAGGGTGGTGTGTTTTAAATGAAAGTAAGAATTGCAAATATTTTTGTAATACAATATGCATTCATTTGTCATGTGGGTTGGATTTAGAAATGTCATGATATATCCAGTTTCTATGTATTTCTTTTCATAGTACTTCAGAGACGTTGAGGAGTGTTTTAGTCTTTCACCTCACATCCAGAAAACGCCTGTAGTAAATGTTTAATATGCTAGTACATAATGCCACCACAATAAGAATGTTCAAGTGCCATTAAGGATCTGGCTCAAATCCATAGTACAGGGAACTTTCAAGCTAGACTGGCCAACCTTAACTGTTTCAAGCCAATACTGTAACTGTAACTCATTACAATTTACTTTTGTGTTGTGCTACTCTTCGCAAACAGCCCACTCTAAAAAGAATGTGGTGGGTACTACTTACAGTCCAGCAACTGTACTTTGCCTGAAGCTGCAATTGCTGAGATACAGCCTTGAATGGCTGACAAACACCAAATCTATTAGTGTTTGAATTATTGAGTAACTGAACCTGTCATATAGGCCTTTGTCATCACTTTGTGATTATTGTGCCTGCATTTTGTCTGGCTGATAAATACAATTCTTCCCCTCTCCTGTCTGTTCAGAGTGATGTCTCAGATCTTTCTTGCTCCTTGCTTTAGCTAAGCGATTAGAAGTGTTGGGGGAGCTAGGTTTCTCAATCTAAGAGTTCTTTTTCTTTTAATTTTATTTTGTTCCAATTTTCTTTCTTTCTAAAGTGAAGTGTGTAAGTATATATATATATGTGTGTATATATATGTCTGAACCATGCTGCTTTATTGGTTTTGCAGGTATCATATTTTCCCAGGTAGTTTTCAGGAGTAGACCTCCTAGATAACTTGATAAGATTTGCCTCTGGTGACAGGCAAAACCTGCTAAGATTGTATAAAAGGATGTAGACAGTTCCGCTTTGGATGAGATGAAAGTAAACTGAACCCAGTGTATTTTGGACAAAGAAATGTATGGATCAGCAGAAGTCTGCTGTTCAAACCGAAACGACCCAACTTTGATTAGAAAATTTCCTGTGATCAGGCCAATTCACACATTGGTGGCATTGGTCATTGCGTTCTAGCTCATGTGACAAAGGATAAATGTCTTTGTTTCCAAATTTTACCAGGCTCTACCCAGTATTTCTCAATTAGGAATGGTAAATTGACTCTCAACTAAGATTAGATACTGTTAAGGCTGCTTTTCTCACCTGCTAAACTTAAAAACAAGTACTTTTCTCCCCCAGTGCTGCTCACATCTCGGGGGAAAAATCCACTAAGTATCAGTGAAGATACTTCTTGATGCACCTTCACTTTCAACCTCAGCATTTTCACCTGGAGACTTATAAACTTATGATAGTTGCTAAGTTCCATATTCACTAAGGTTATTTCCAGTCCTGCTGACAAAGATGCTGTGATCTGCTGTTTCCTTTTCCTCTTCTGTTAGTCTGTGTTTCTGTTTACTTCAACAGCACATAGCACAGTGAAGTCCTACACTATGACTAAGACTGGAATGCACAATTACAACATTAGTTCTAATGATTGTGAAACCAGAACTGTCAGCTGCTCAAAATAGGTATTTTAAATAAAACACAGAGATGCCTGTCATAACATCTGCATGAGACATCTGGATGCTCGTTGTAGTATTTGGCTCTCTGTACAGCCTAGGGCAAAGTGACTCAGAAGAAAAAGGAACTAATCAAAGATGTAGATTTTGGCCAGAAAAAGTATGTTTTCTATAATGACAGATTGTCCTTAATTAATAAAATGTCATGAATGTAAAATCCTTGATTCAGTGTAAAACCTAAGCCTAAAGGGCAGTTCTGAAAATCAGAAAATTGACGACTTTTGGGTTCTTTGTGGCTACAGAGATACAGTGTGTCCTTAAAGATTACTTTCTGTAATTTGAAGTTACAATCAAAGCTAATGAATAGAATAGAATATTTCAGTTACAAGGGACCTACAACGATCATCTAGTCCCACTGCCTGACCAATTGAGGGTTGACCAAAAGTTAAATCATGGTGTTAGGGGCATTGTCCCAATGCCTCTTAAACAGCGACAGGCTTGGGGCATCCGCCACCTCTCTAGGAAGCCTGTGCCAGGGTTTGACCACCCTCTCGGTAAAGAAGTGCTTCCAAATGTCCAGTCTAAAGAAACCATGGATTACAAGGATTTTAATACCCTTTTTCCGATTTATATGTAAGCTCTGAGCTGCCAGTCTTGTTTTGCAGCATAAACAATTGAAAAAGAAAGCTTTTATTTAGCATCAATTTGGGGCTAAATTTTTTAAGGACTTTATGAAATTCCTTCTCTGTTGCGTATTTCAGGGAACTATGTGCATTTGTGCAATGTCAGTGTTAGACCACTTCATTCAACACATTTTTGTTTACAGCATGTGTAGTAAACCTAGTTAGAATTGGCTATTAGCTAACTTCTCAAAGGCACGTATGCCAAGTGTTTTGGGAAAGTGTTCCTCAGAATCCACGTACCAGGAATCTAAGCTGTCCAACAGTATCATTTATTTTAATAATAAACAGAACTCAAGGTTTCGATTATTCCTATAGATAGAGGGCTGAGAAGCCCTGACTGAGCATTGAACTCCCCTGGTCAGACCTATCTTTCATTCAGAATATCTGTGTTTTTTCCCATTTCATCACTTTAGTTAACATTGTTGTATTTTTTCTATAAAAAAGAGGTTCAGCTCTGTGCTGATGTATGCAGACTTTCCTTATGATCCTGGCCATGTCTGTGAGCCGAAAAATCAGAATCAAGTGAATAAACATTTTAGATTAGCACTTCACTCACATAAAACTAAGTTTGCAAAAAGATCTTGGGAAAAAAATTAATTGAAGACATCATAGTGGTTTTGATTAAAGTGAACATTCTTTGAGCTTTATAGTCACCGAATCTCACATATGGAAATTACAGTTGGTCTTAATCTGCTTTCAGAAGACTGGTGCAAATATTAAAAAGTAATGAACTAACAAGATTGTTTGTTAATGCCACATAAAAGTGCTAATTATACTTCATTTTCTGCCTGCAGCTAAACCCAAGAGACACTGCCTAAGAAATTGTTAAATAAGTTGCTTCACTTGAAGTGTGAATAGATCTGCAGTGCTTGATGGATTTACGCTTAAGGAGCTGTGTGCCACACAATGCCTTTGGAAATGTGGCAAACAAAGGAGTACTACCAAGAAACTTCTTTAGTTCACAGAAAGCAGATTATTAACGTGTTTGTGATTCCTGCTACCTCATGAAGAGGAAAGGGCTTCATTCTTAATTGCACTTTCCCTGCAATTTCAGTACATAGCATAGTGTGATACTGCAATCATATGTTAATTGTTAATTAGGGTTTTAATTTTTTAACATCGTAATAATGGTATTTTTTTCCCCCAGAATGTATACTTGATATATACCCCCCTAGGTCACACCAACAGTGAATGTTTTTGGAGTGTTTTACTTTGCATCTCTACTGACATCTGTATCTTGCATCTTAGGGACAGGTGCAACATGAAAGAGTCTGCAGAAATGTCACGATGATAACTGAAGCCTGAGGGTGGGGAAACTAATTCACATTTTTCTGGTTTTCTACTATAAATCTACCGTCTTTCTCCTTTGTAGGATAAAATACGAAATTTAAAAATAGTGTTGAACTTGGTCCATATTCTAAACATATATACTGAATGTGTGCAGTTGAAAAATTAATACTGACAGTTAGACCTTACACCTATAATAAATTAAAAGCAAGTTAATGTTGTCTTTTCTCAAAGATATGGCCTAAGCTAAATATTATTTACTGCAGAGTTTTTTCTAATCCAGTTAAATGATTGTTATGATGAGGAGGAAATCTGAATAAAATGTACTGTTAGAGCTACCATAGAATGATTCATCTTCTATGTGATTTTGTTTCAAAATATCCTCTTGATCAAACATAGGAGGGAAACTGAGGAGGGAAAGTAGTAGAAGATACAGGAGCAGGCATAAATTTGCGAGAGTTCGGATGCATGCCTTTCTGATTCTGACTTTCTAAATTAAAGAAGCTCCAGGAAAACTTCATCGCACATCTCACCCACATGTTTTTGAAGAGTGGGTTCCTTGTTGGAGAGTGGAAACATCCCTATGGAGCCTGGATATCATGGAAGAAGTGGAGAGTAAAGGCCCTTGAAACCTCCCCTGATTCGAACTTTGTGGGTGGGCGGGAAGAGTGTAAGATCTCTAGAGAGATGTGGCGTTGCTACAATTCATGGTTAAATACTGTGCTATTAGGCTTATTTGTCAGGTAAGATAGTTGTTTAGATGGCTTTATTTCTAGCTTGTTACTGAGCTATCCAGGAATTATTGCAGTGAGCCGGATTGGAGCGTGGAAAATTCTGCACAAGTTCTTGGGCTGGTCCCTACAGAAGACTCCCTCTGAGGGGCACCGGCTGCGTAAGCGCAGTGCCAGGCGTGGAAAGGCAGGCAGGAAGGGCTGCCGGTGCCTTGAGACAAGTGGAGAATTCTTCTGCATCTGGCAAAGCCAAATGCAGTGCAAGCGTGCACTGAAGACGGCTCTGATGAGATAAAATGCTAGTGCCATTATGAAACTGCTAAAAGACTTTCACAGTACTCTGCATAAGAATACCGGTGTTTGATGCACTATGTGGAAATGTTATCACTTATTAATAAAGAAAACAAATTTCATACAGAAACCTTTGCAAACACAAGATGAGTTTGTGTTGAGATTGTAGAGACAGCAATATACAGTTTATGCACTGGTCCAAGTAATGAGAAAGGAAAGAATGAAACTAGTAGCAGGAAAGCATTTTTATCCTGACATGTGTGTAAATATATTATGTTCTATTGATGATCTTTAAAGAATACCTACTATATAAATATATTTGACTTTAAAAAATAATTTATGCCTGGACTTAGCCATTATACTGCACAGCTGACCTATTACTAATAGAAGTTTCTTTTTCAAGGAATAATCAACACTCAGACTGCAACATTATACATTGTCTTCAGCACATTTATAATGGTGTGAGTTCCTGATTAGCTATTGAGTGCCTATAAGAACTCAAAATATATGGCCTTTTTTACATAGGGGAGGTAATAATGCCGACTATGGGAAGAGCAATAAAACACATTTATTGGCTGCTTGATGAAGACCGCATTGAATAAAACCAGCTATATCCCTCCTAGCTTCACCTCTGCAAATTTTTGAACTACACAATGGCTCAGAACGTGCAGAAGGGAAACAATAAGCTCTCAGGTAACCAGAATGAAAAAGAATGCATAGTTCTTTTTTTCTGAGGTCATCAGTGTCTGTTATGGCAAAGTGTTTGAAGCGGAAAGTAAATCCTCCATGGGCCTATTGCTCTAACACAGCTAGGTTCAACGATAATGTCCAATGCTTCTTTTCATTTATTTGTGGATACATAATAAGGCTGAATTTTAATAGGAATCAGGTAAAGAAATTCTGAGTTTACAGCATTCATTTACTTAATTTGTTGATTTATATTTTCCACTTAGAATGCTGTATTGTGCTGAGGAATATAGCAGTTCTGGGATCTTTAGAATAACCAAATTTTTATAAAATTCTGACTAGTTTAGGGAGTCACTGACTTGTAGAATCTTCTATACACTACAGTCAATAGCACAATAGTATAGAGTGTTACATGTTTTAAGCTAAGTAAAGGCATATAAAGGATAGGGCTTTATTGCCCTTTTATTATTTGTTGAATTTTTAAAGAAATTTAAAATAATCCTGCTTTTAAATTGTGACTGTGCGGTAGTAAAATGGAAGCATGATATGAATGAATTTCTTATTCCTCCTCTAACTCCCTTTTTTTTTCATTTGCTATTAGCATCATTATCTTTGTTGTAATAGGAATATCTTTATATTGCACTCAAGAGTCTAGTCATATTGTGTAGTAAACAGTGTCTAAGAAATCATTTGCGAATACTTACTGATCATGAAGTAATTGTGTATAGGCCACTTTGGCTTTCCTACTTGAAATCTTCTTTATTGTGAAATGAAATAGAAGGATGTTATTCAATATGTTTTTCTTACAATGTCTTACAAGCAGCACTTCTCACTGGCACTTATAATAGCATTATTACTTGACAATGCAATGTTACAGTATTTTCTCAAACTGTACCTATCACCTGGACATAAATTGATAGACATGGTATGTGACAAATCGACTATATAATGAGCTCGTTCACCTTTGACTTTTTCTAAAGAGCAAAGGCTTTCAATCTTAAAAGTTAACATAAGTAGTTTATTTACATTAGTTGTATTCCAGTGACAATCTTTGCCAGAAGACTAAGATATAATTTTTATACCAAGCATAGTTTGGAAACATTATGAACTTTGAGTAGATTTATAAAGCCATATTTTAACCTTTTCAATATTCTGCTTTTTGATTGGTTGCCCAATCTACCTCTTCTTCCCAGGTTACTGATGCTGTTAATAGGAGAGAATAGGAATGGCTAATGAATCAAACTGAACACTGAAATGGGACACTGAAAAGGTCAAAGTAGTACACTTTACTATTATCTTCCACGAAATATATGAGGCATTAAAATTCTGATGCTGCAGTCCTGTGACAAAGAATATAATGAGAACTATAAATAATAAACAGCACAACATGAATCTCTTCTTGTGATAATGATTGTAACAAGCAGAAGAGGGAGAAAATCCTTAACCCATTCTCACTGTACTAATAAGACCTCTCCTTGGATGTGTGTGTTGTAAGTGCCTGTAATGTAAGAATGTAAAAAAGGATTTTAAAGTATAATTGAATTCAGCAAGGAAGATGGAGATTCAAATATTTTAGCTTTCATGGACACTCTCTTCTAGAATGTAACATTTTTTTGCATGACAGGCATTTGTGGATAAATGTGAATAGATAATTACTAATAACATGAATAAAAACAAGATCATAAGAAGGTTTGTAGACCTGAAATAAAGTCATTACCACCTCTTCATAAAACTGTCTACAGACCCAGTTAGAAAGATGTTATTGATGCATTATCTGTATCTGGCTTAAGTTTTACAACTGCAGGTATTACAGAAGATATTTTTGATGTTCATTATGATTCCCAACTCCTTTGTTCTGAGGCCTGAGAATACAGGGAAGTGTTTATCACTCTGGGGCTAAGTCTTCTTACAGCTAGGAGCTGTCACCTGATGTGCTGAATGTATCCGTTCAAGCCACTGTCATCTTTTGGAATAATTTCCAACTTCACAGTGTGCACAGTACAACAGAAGTTCATCTGCAATATCCAGATGCCTTTTCGAAAGCTCTTTCTGATATTTGTGAGATTGGTATAACTAAAAAGGAATAGTTTGTTAAAGAAAAATTTCTTAATCTTGGGCAGTTTCTGATCAAGTCATTGAAAACTGTCAGAACTCAGGATAAATTGTCAAAACTTCAGCTCACCAGCCTTAACCCCTGGTTTGTCTACTAGTTCTCCCAAGGAAGCCTGCTTGTTTTCATCAAGCTGTTAACAAGACTGAATTGAGATCAACATTTACCTTTTACAGGTTGTATAAAATGTAGAATTTTGGATATTTTTCTGAATCACAGAATCACAGAATATCACAGAATAGTAGGGGTTGGAAGGGACCTCTGTGGGTCATCTAGTCCAACCCTCCTGCCGAAGCAGGGTCACCTACAGCAGGCTGCACAGGACCTTGTCCAGGTGGGTC
>Ga0065711_1043173_pt1 | contig 14890 bp, 7 predicted proteins | sample Hoacrofraction12_FD_59098 | JGI IMG/M metagenome (GOLD analysis project Ga0065711, IMG submission 59098) | Hoatzin crop microbial communities from Cojedes, Venezuela - Epithelial fraction 12 v2 (version 2) | ecosystem: Host-associated > Birds > Digestive system > Esophagus > Crop | place... | reverse complement strand
CTGTCCAGGTCACGCTGAATGGCAGCACAGCCTTCTGGTGTATCTACCACACCTCCCAGCTTGGTGTCATCAGCAAACTTGCTGAGGGTACATTCTAACTCTTCATCCAGGTTGTTGATGAAGAAGTTAAACAAGGCTGGGCCCAGTACTGACCCCTGGGGGACACCACTAGTTGCCAGCCTCCAACTAGACTCAGCGCCGCTGACGACACCCCTCTGAGCTCTGCCATTCAGCCAGTTCTCAATCCACCTCACCAACCGCTCATCCAGCCCATACTTCTTGAGCTTCCCTATGAGGATATTATGGGAGACTGTGTCGAAAGCCTTGCTGAAGTCTAGGTAGGCAACATCCACAGCTCTCCCTTCATCTACCCAGCCAGTCATGTCATTGTAGAAAGCTATCAGATTGGTCAGGCATGATTTCCCCTTGATGAATCTGTGCTGACTACTCCTGATAACCTTCTTTTCCTCCACTTGCTTGCTGGTGACCTCCAGGATGAGCTGCTCCATCACCTTTCCCGGGATGGAGGTGAGGCTGACCGGCCTGTAGTTCCCTGGGTTCTCCTTCTTGCCCTTTTTGAAGATTGGAGTGACAGTGGCCTTTCTCCAGTCCTTGGGCACCTCTCCTGTCCTCCAGGACCTCTCAAAGATGATGGAGAGTGGCTCAGCAATGACATCCGCCAGCTCCCTCAGCACTCATGCATGCATTCCATCGGGACCCATGGATTTGTGGATGTGCAGATCACTTAAGCGATCCCTCACACAGTCCTCCTTGACCAAGGGAAAGCCATCCTCTCTGTAGGCTTCTTCTCTTACCTCTGGGGCCTGGGATTCCTGAGGGCCTGCGTTGGCACTGAAGACTGAAGCAAAGCAGGCATTCAGTAACTCTGCCTTCTCTGCATCCTCCGTCACCAGGACACCTGCCTCATTCAGCAGTGGCCCCACATTGTCCCTAGCCTTCCTTTTACTGCTGATGTAGTTGCAGAAGCCCTTCTTTTTGTTTTTGACATCCCTTGCCAGCTTCAATTCCAGGTGGGCTTTGGCCTTCGTCGTCGCATCCCTGCATGCTCTGACCACATTCCTGTACTTTTGCCAAGTGGCCTGCCCCTCTTTCCACATTCCATGGACCTTTCTCTTCCACCTGATCTCCGCTAGAAGCTCCTTGTTTAACCATGCAGGTCTCCTGCCTCCTTTGCTCCATTTCTTTCTCAGGGGGATGCACTGTTCCTGAGCATGGAGGAAGTGACATTTGAAGAGTGACCAGCACTCTTGGACCCCCTTGCCTTCGAGAGGCCTGGCCCACGGGATTCCTCCCAGTAGCTCCTTGAATGTGCAAAGTTAGCCCTCCAGAGGTCCAAATTACCCTTCTTAGGCAGTAGATTTGTCTTCACTTGAATTGAACTCTGTACTGTTGCAGCTACTCTGCTTCTGCACTTCTGAGTAAGCCTGTGAAAATGTAGTTCAGGTTTCTGTAGTTTACAATACATAGGTGCTGAAAATGCCACTGACTAGCTCTTGGTCACTGATAGGACAAGCTGTTTGTTGACCTAAGCAAGTTATGTTCTGAAAATTTGAATAAAGAAATGAACAAAAACAAATACTACCACAAAGTTAGTGTTAAACATCTTACAGTTTTGTCCTTGTGAAAACTCTCATGTTGATTGACATCAGACATCTGTGGACCAGATGATATTGAGTAGTTTTAAAGGAACAGACTGTACTAGTGAATGAAAATTTAAGATTTGCTTCTGTACAGGTACCTTCCTTATTGACACAAAGCTCCCACAAGACAGTGTCCTGCTCTACTTTTTCTGTCTTCATCCAAGTCATGCCACAGATGTGAAGGAGGAAGGAGTGTGGGAAAGCATATGTAAACTAATGAATTCGCTCAGTTCTGTGCTTCTTACACTGCTAACACAATAGAATCTAACTCCTTTGTTACTAGATTGTTACTGACATAGTACTATAAGTAATGTTAGATCAACTAGATAATTTACACCAACACCAGAACCAGTTTAAGTCCAAACAAGAGTCAGCAGCTGTCATTTTCTCCCTAACAGCTCTTCCAAGCCCTTCCGTGAAGTATGCATGGAAACCAGTGAAAACTGAGCCTGACTTACTAGTACTAAGAATGATTTGAAGCGTATCAGCAAGGAGTGTCTCCTTGAGGAAGGCGCATTCTCCTGTTTCTAGCCATACTGAATACTTAGATTTTCATATGAAATGAAATTACATAAACTGAAGATATTCTATGTAATCTGTTACAAGAAATTTGACTGGGCTTAAGGCATGTGAAAATTCATAGTGTACTGCAGCTCTTCTGTAACTAGTGTTGTTGGCCGTGTTCCAGCCTTTAATGTTTTCTCTTGGACTTCATAAACTCATAAAAATATCCACTAAAATAGTCTAACTTGTTTTCTAACTCATTTTAATGATCTTGCACTCGAATGCATACACTCTGATCTTAGAGTTTTAGCGTTGTGCCAGTTTCAAATCTTTTAATAATCATTAACTTGGCTATCAAGATACTTTCTAATTTCTTCTCTTTTGTCCTGGTAAATCTAATTTCTGATGTAGGCATATGTTCATTGATTTCACTTGTGCAGGCTGTGCTTAAGTAATTGTTTATCATCCTTTCCATTTTCTTATCCTGTGTCTCTCTAATTCTGTGCTAATCACTCTTCTGAAGGTGACTTTTCCTTCTTTACCTATTCGCAAACATGAACAGGACATTCTTAGTCCTTTATGTGAGAAAGCCTTCACAGAACCATCCTTTATTACACTTCCTTTTATGGGAGATCTTTTTATTTTTATGTGTAAATTTCTGTTCCCATGCAATTGCCTGAAATAGGCCCACTGAAAAATTCAGATATAAATATTAATCATGTGTTTTTCGAGGCAAGAGAAACATTAATTCAAATCATGGTTAGAAAAGTTTCTGAAACTGTCTTGGGAACTAGTATGAAGAAAGCCTTATGGCCTTCTATATGATTCCTGGATTCTGTGTTAATCTTTGCCAGCATCTTAACATTTGTTGATAACTTCTTTTAACTTCACATTGGATGGTTCTGCAGAAATAATAAGAAAATATACAATAGCCTAGTACTGCTGCATTTATTTTATAGCAATCAATTAACTCAACTCTGTCACTATATTTTCATTTTTCCACATTTCAGAGATTTTTGTACCAGTGCTGGATAAGCTTAGTCGCCTAGAAACTGTGAAGGTCAAAGCTGAGTCCAGGTTCCAGTAGACATCTCCTATTGTGGAGCAACAACTGGACTATTTTACAACAAAGAGAAGTTGCAGAGAATATAGAGTTATGGAGTAATAGCATTACTGATGAGATTAGTGTGAAGCAGTTAATGCAAAATTTAACACCACTGGTATTTATATCATCACCTCCAGATTTCAGTGTTAAATCCTTACTAAAGTGAATGGGACATTTCTTACTACTCAAACTTGTTTTGCTGTTCTACTTGGTAACTTTTTACATTCTGTTCTTGTCTGAAGACACCTTTCTAGTCATAAAGGACTTAAAAAATTTTAAACAGAAATACAAAGAATACTCCAAAAAATGAGTTTTAGTTTATGATGTCATAACTCTAGATTAGCTTTAGCATTAACTTGATGGTGGTCACGAGATGAAAAGTCTATTTTTCCTCCACTCTTTTACTTTGTAAAAAAACTTTTCATCTAAAATGAGTGACTGGATTTTTTCCTTTATAAGTAGTTTTGACCTATTTTATCGGTGGATGTTTGCTTTTATCACAGAAATTGCTATTATAATGAACTCCAATGCATCTCTCTTACATCTTCATGAGATGCTTAATAAACCAATGAGTTTTTTCATAAACACGTCTTGATGAAACCTGAGATAAACAGCAAGGAGTAGAATTTCTGTTGTGCTTTCCCAGGTCTCTGTGTTTTACATCTCACTAAACTCCGTATCCAGGAAACCACGTTCAGAAATATCAGTTTCCCATTCTGCCCTGTTACAGCTATCTGCCTGACAATTACTCACATGTGCTGTTTCTTAAGGATTCTTTTGACGTGTGTGTTCTTCAGTAGGTGACAAGACTTCACATCATAATATGCAAGGAGAAGTGACATCACAGACTGAGACTAGTAGGCCATGGATCAAAAACAGAGCACTGGAACAGCTGAAAAATAAACTCTAAAGTACAAAATACGAAACAAAGACTTTTAGGAGCTGAGAGTCCCTTTCTTCTGATTTTAGAAATTCTGGAGGTATTATTTCTTTATTAATACTTTAAGTACGAGAAATTCTTTATAATAGTGTAGCAAAGGTAGGTAAATACAGAACTCATATTTTAGTCTGAAGGGTTTCCTAGATGAGGAGGAGGCACCTGCAGAAGATATTGGGACCTAAGCATCCTGTACTATGAGTGTAATGAACTCTAACTTGACTTGAACATTGCTAAAAACTGGTCCCATTTGGGGTTGCTTGTAAACAAATTAGATTGAGATAGATTTCTGATGAATGCTTTCTTTGCCATTAGTACTATGTCATGATTACTTGAATTTTTTCTGATGAAACACTAAAAAGGGTCTGTTTCTGGAGTGAGAAGGTAGAGTAAGAGTATGGAAACCTTTTGGTGAACTCTCAGTGAGCCATGGTCCAAACTTTGCAGTATCCTGCATGTTTTTTTTCTATCATTTCCCTAGATTCTGTGGCATCCAACATGCAGAGCTGGAGTGGCCTTACTCTGTAGACTGCCTTTGGTGTCTGAGTGCCTACAGAACAAGAACCTGAGACCTGATGAAGGGAGGATTGTGAAGTTTGAGCAGTTTAAGGCAGGGATGGATGGGGGTCCTACGCTCCCCGTCTTCTGCTTTGTAGTCACTGAATCCTAAAGAGCTGTGGTTTTAGTTGCTGCCCAGCACCTTGTCCTAATACGAAGGGACTAGCAGGTCTTTCCAAGTAAGGGTACTGTGAGTTGCTGTGAGGTCCCATGACTCCCCAGTGGAGGACTCCCACAACACTGGGAGACTATTTTAACTCCTCCTGGGGAGCCAGAAACCATGGCTGATTCTATGGCCCAGGATTTTTATTTTGAGGAAAAAATGAAGCAGAATTTATTTATCTCAATAACAAAAATATCTGTTCACTTTGAACAGAAGACCATGAAACTAAGTTTTCACTCTCAGTTGAAGGGAAAAGTTTGCTTGAAAAGTTGGAACTTTATCTGGAACGAAAATGTAATATTCTGATCAACTCTAACCATGACTGCAGCTGTTTTTAATTTGGCACTTCCCCAAGTCATACAGTGCTATTACTGAAGAAATTATCTGTCTTTGGTGAATCAACTCAGCCTGGGAATAATCCTGTGAAGCACTTTGGTACACTTATGAGAACTACAGTCTGTTTCCCTACTCCCTTTTATAAGAGCCCTTTGATTTTTCAGGTCAATATAGGGGAAGAATGGATGAGTAGTTACTGCAGGTGTACTGCTCCCAGCACTTTACCATTAGCTTGAACCACACGAGCTAAGCCTGCTATTCCTTCATGATATCTTGGTGAAAATAATGCAGCTTTTCCTCTCCTGCCATGAAGGCCATTGATAAAACCCAGAGAAATGTTCTGTGCCATGTAAAGAGCACATACTGATGACAACAAATAAGATTTTATGATCTCTCGAGGGACCAACACTGCTTCCTTTCCTGATGACTCCTCAACCTCATACAAGGAGTGGTTCCTGCCCCATATGTAGGTGAAACATAACCACATAAAATCTTACAGAAGCTCTGTAAGATCAGAACTGGGAGCAAAAAGTTATATCCAACTAAAAGTGCAATGAAAAAAAGACAAGAAGTAACTACTAAAAGAAGGATTTTGCCATGAAGTTAGGGTTAATGTTTCTCCTATTTTAACGAGAATAAAAAAGGATTTTGAAGAATTTTATTTTTTCTGATTGGCTGATGATTGTTTTTTATTCTAGGGGTTTATTAGACCTTGGTTCACATGATTCCAGGTTGGAAAGGAGACCTGAAGTTGACTGTAAGCTAGGTCTCGATGTCTCCGACCTAGTACAGAGTAAGCTGAATGTGCTTGCCAGCTCTAAAATAGTGGATTAACGGAAGCTTTGCAGTCCAGACTCACTGCACATGCAATGCAGACTCTTCTGACTGTGCAGGGTGACATACCTTGCACATAACTTTAAGCCTCTGGTCATATACAGTAGCCTTCTGTGGTGTTTACCTGCTATAAGTTGCTGGGAAGCCCAGAATATCCCAGGACTGTTAAAATGATTCTAATACTACCCATGTATCTTTTTATAAATAGTATTACCTAATGTTTGCACACGTCCAATAGATGGCATGAAAGCTGTCCATGAAAGAGTTAAAAATGTAAAGCAGGCTACTTTCAGAAGCTGTTAGATACTAGAGTTTTACCATCAGGATACTCACAAGAAATGAGAAAGGTTCTGGCTTGTGTTGTTTTCTGATAGTGAAATGTTAGATTTGTGCTACTGTGTTTTGGGTGGGTAGTAAAGCCATTTCCCAAGCAGGAATTACTTCCAGTTTATTGTTGCCATTTCAATTAAACCTAAGTTGAATTGAGTTGTCAGTAAAATTGGCTGTTATTTTTTTTTTAATTCACCTCTGGACTATTAAATGTTATGGCTTCAAACGCAATACACTCTGGCTACTGTTGTGTGCTTATAGTAAAGATATGTAAACAGAATGGACCAAGGTTGTCCCTGGTGTAATGTACTGGAATTCAGCACTATCACACCAGGATTGAATTTGGCTCAATACTTTGGCATTAGCAGTAAAGGTCATTCCTGCAGATTGCCCTAGCTATAGAAAGTTTTCCATTTTATTTCTCTTTTGATGGTCACATTAAATCTTATTAGACTGTTGGTACTTACCTCACCGGTGTGTCTGTGGGTTTTCTTTATAGGCAAGGCTTTCATCCCTGGACATCCATAAATAACTTAATTCACCACACTTTCTCCCATAGCATTTGAGTTATGTTTCAGTGCTGAGACAAGTGTTGGTTTGCATGTTCTGCAGATGGATTTCTGCTTCATTTTTGTCCACTTCGGAGAGGCTGCCTATTAAGCAGGGCTGTCTATCCCTGGACCCTCCATTCCAATCAGCTGTTCATGTTCTTCCCTGCACCATGCCTTTGATAGGGCACTTATCCAACTTTTCTGATTAAAGTGGATTCACTACTGTAGATACAAAGCTCTTGAAAGTAGAGGCTGCTGCTGAAAACTCTCTTTTAAAATTTGTTTCTGAAACAGATGCCATAATAAAAAGAGAAAAAGTGCTAACTGCATATTTTTTCAATAAAAGGGTTAGTATTTATGTACTTGGGAAAGTTATGACTCAGTTTTATATTATTCAGAACTTCATTTGTGTAAGTTACTTTCTGATTAGTTATTGATTATAATCAGAATCCTGGGAGCTAAATGTGCAATATAGCTAATAAGCAGGTCTTCTGCAGATGAAGAAGATTCTTAAATACAATTTTGATGCACTTTACATTTTCTATTTATTGAACTTTGTCACAAATAGTAGATTGCAGCAGGCCATTTAAACTATAGCAGCAGCAGCAGATTTGCAGTATTTCTGTAAGCAGGGAAAAAACAAAGTCTTAAAAAAGGTCTTCTTTTTCAGTCTTGGAAGTAAAAGCAATAAAAAATACTTCAAAATATCCCTTGATATCCAACTCAGTCTGATGCAGTCTGGTTGAATCACTTGCACTGACTGTAAGAATCTTATAATCGAACACTATCTCATCCTTTATCACAGGCCAGTGTGGGCTGCAGGATTAGACAGGGGAAGAAAGCTCATGAGGGTGCACCGACAGCTGTGTCACCTGGGAGGGTCTCTGGTCAGAACGTGTTTTCCAGCTTCATGCTGATGTTATGCCTTCCCCACCAAGCCACCTGGGCTTCAGATAAGAGCCTACCAAAAGACTAGAATCACCAGGTATTTGTCCCATGTGCGTGCCTTCTTCAGTCCTGGGAGATAAGTGACTTGAGAGCTCTGCTCTGGATGCTTTAAAAGGCTTCCGCTTGATGGGCAAAGGCACAAAAAAGGAAGAGGAGTAGTAGAAGGCACAAAGGACTGATGTTGTCTAGTCCCAACAACCTGTGGCAAAGAAGAAGAGTGCTGTGGAACTGGACTCAGAGTGAAACGGCTCCTTTGATCCAAGCAGTACATCTGGCTGCTTTTTAGAGTCTTTTCATGCTTAGTACATATTTACTGGCAGCAGATGAGGAGGTCAAAAATACGTACTGAATCTGTTAAAGGCTTACCTTGAAGTTAATGAGGCTCTTTTAGTGGATTTTGGCTTAAGACATTTTGTATCAGTGAGTTAGAAATCAGTTTTCTGCCACAAGTTTTTGTCAGCAAAATTATGTTAGGCTATGAGAAATATATCCATATTTATAATGTGATCTTTGTCATGAGATAATGCTTCATTAATATTCACTATAAATAGGAATCCTACTGACAAGATTTGATAAAACTGGCAAAAAACTTTTGTTGTCTAAAGAAGCCAATGGAAATCAAATCCAAGACAAAAATTTTACCATTATAGGTGCTCCAGAATGTTTCACTTCAATCAAAATGTATCAAAATCTTCTTTTTGGAAATATATAATCTTTTTGCTGCTTTTAATGTGCATTTTTGAATCAATTGAAGCGTGGAAAGTGAAACGGTCAAAATTGCAGCATAGTACATAGCACAAGTTGTGAATCTGTACATGAACATGAATTTATTTCAGGGAGAAATTGAGACTCCTTGAAAATGACATATTCTTTGATGTATTTTGTCCAAAATTTTTAGCTTGCAATGAAAAAAATATTAATTTGTTAAACATAGCCTCAATTTTTGAAAAGAAATATGTATACTTGCCTTGTTAACAAAAAACCCTCTAATACTGTGATAAAAGCATATGCAACCTTAATACAAACTCCACCAGGGCTCTCACATGGAAGATTTTCAGCTGACTTTTTTTATCACTTGATACATCTCTGTTATTTGATTCAAAATTCATGGCATGTCTTCCTTGTATCTTAGTTATGAAATTGTTTGATGACAATCATAAACCCCTGACTACTAGACATACTATCTGCAGAAGTTTTTGAAATTAGCTCTTGAACACACAAGAACAGAAAAAATTTATAAGGCAGATGAAAAAATTATTTTATTTACTAAATAACCTGAAACATTAGAATGATATAGTCTTTAGATATCTTAGTCAACAGAAAGGGGGCCACTGTATAATGTAACAACAGGGTAAAATGATGTAAAAAATTGTAAGAAATGCCTGGTAAATTAGATGCATATATCACAGTGCCAGACTATGGAAGAATAGTCTGTCTCTCTACGCTGTGGATCTGGCTTTGTACTCATCCTCCTCTGCAGAACTTATATGACACTAACGAGTCACCCCAGATGATGAGTCCCAGACTAGATGATCATTCCACATTCTCATTATGGGAAGTGCCTGCCTCAGACTGCCCATGCAATTAAAATAAATGAGAGCTTTGGGATTTTTACTGTTATTACACTGTGTGGACTTCTCTATTTTGTATAAGGAGGAGAAATCATGAATGCAAAGAAAAAAGTTTTCTAAATGCTTCAATTTAATTTCAATCTGTACTTTATATGAGCTCATTTATTCGATTTAGAAGGGGTCTCATTAACTGATTTGAATCTGAGTTAGACCTTTACAGTTTCTTTTTATTTTCTGAAACTTGATATCTCATTTTATCATGTCCCAGTTTTTAATTCTAGCAGAGGTAAACCTGGACAACATTCATAAATATATAAAAATTGGTGGGATATATGAAGTGAAATATATATGCTTCACATCCATAGATTCACTGCTTAGGATTCTTACCTATATCTTCTATGACAAAGCAAAAAGACTTTTCTGTGAATGCAGTAATTCAAATTGCCAAACGCTCTTGAGTTGACTCCACTTACACATTCACAGTTTAATGACCTTCCCCTGTTATCCCCGGGCTGGTTATTAGTTTCAGGATGAATGATTTGTAGGCTGATTATCTGTATCTCTACCAGAACATGTTATCTATTTTCTGTACTTTCTTTTTAACTGAAGCATTTTTAGTACACATAAGGACTGACAAAGTATGACTGGATGGTTGTGTGGTATCTGGCACTGACTTCAGACCATCAGATCTTTCTCAAAGCCATTGATACAAGGGATGTGGTTATCATTCTCTCATTCTATGTATGTGCATATTATACACTACAGTGGATGGAGATTTTCCTGTATACGCTTAAAATTTTAAAAGACTTTGGGGCTATAAACCCCTAGTCCTAGAAAATATTTTTACAATAAATTTATCTTTTTGAATGAATTTATTTAACCTGTGCTTGAAAGAGATTGAAATAGACAAAAGTCTGGGCATCTGGAGATATGACAATGCATGTACTGGTAAGTGAGGTGATACGGAGAGCTACCCAAAATTCTCCCTAAATGTTACTAGCTTGCTAATCTGTTCTAACAGTCCAATGTCAAAAAAAACCCACAAAAACTCCCCAACAACCCAAAAAACCCCAAACCCACAAACATATGAAGTTTTTTCAGATGACATAGCTGTAGATCTGTGCTGCAGCTACATTTTGTGGTGTCAAGGATGGTTAAGTACAAGGGTGTAACAAAGTGTGAGCTTAAGAGAAGTATCAGCGATTTTAACAGTTTACCATCTGGGACTACTAAATAATTGTCCTGGTTTTGGCTGGGATAGAGTTAATTTTCCTCCCGGTAGCTGCTGTGTTTAGGATTTAGTGTGAGAAGAATGTTGATAACACTAATGCTTTTAGTTGTTGATAAGAAATCAAGGACTAGATCACCTCCAGAAGTCCTTTACAACTCCTACCACTCTGTGATTCTGTGACTTTTTTCTGTTTCCCACTTTTGGCTAAAGAGCAGGTGTCCAAGAGCTGGGAGAGTGCACAGCCAGGCAGCTAACTCAAGCTGGCCAATGGAAATGTTCCATACTACAGATGTCATGCTCAGTTTATGAATGGGGATTGGCCAGGGGACAGGAAGTCTCTTTTCCATGAGTTTGAACTTCCGTGAGTTCAGTCTTTTTCCATGAGTTCAGAGAGTTCTGTGAAATTCATGAGCTCAGTGAAATGTATGAGCTCTGCAAAAGCCCTGAGTTCCACAAAATCCACGATCACCACTTTAGGACTACCGAGCAATTGGTCGTTGGATGGTGAGAAAAATCGTATTGTATATAACTTGTTTTGCATATTCATTATTACTATTATTACAGTTGTTGTTGCTATTTCTTTTGTTGTCTTATTACACTGTCTTTATCTCAACCCAGGAGTTTTATCTTTTGTCCATTCTCCTCCCCCCCGCCATCCCTGCAGGGGCAGAAGCGAGTGAGTGGCTGCATGGTCCTAGCTACTGGTTGCTGGCTTAAACCACGACAATAATATTTCCCTATAAAGTACATAGAAAGAAATAGAAACCATGTTCAGATTATCCTTGTATAGTATACATGACTACATTTGTTGAAACCCTTACATTGTTTCTATTGACTGGCACCCCTGAATAGTGGAGATATTGAATCTCTCGTCCTGCTTTTAAACTGAGTACACAGATCTTCCTAGGATGGTGTGGATATAGCTAGTTCTCTTCACATTGAGCAGCAGACAGTTTTATGCAGGAAAAATGATATTTTGAAAGGGACCAGAGTGTGGAACCCTGTGGAGAAATGTGTGAGGCCATGGTGAATATCTATGGTAAGAAGCTCTTTGGGTCTGGCTGTGAAAGACAGACTAAAATGTCCTGGTGTCCTCATGACAATGCTTAGTTCTAAGACTCTGCACACTGAAAATTTTCTTTATTAAAGTCTGGAAAGGAAATTTCTTTACCAGGTTTGTCTTCTTCGTTCAGCACAGACAACAATATCTCATTCTCTTTTTTTGTGAAAAACATATCGTATACTGTACATATGTCTTTCTTTCAGGCATACATGTGTTTTAACAGTAGAGCACTGCCAGGCTGTTAATTGCAAATTCACTCTGCAAGTTACTTACTTTAAAAGCCAAGCAATTTTGATAAATTAGAAAAATTTTCAGCAAACTAGTAAAAGCTGTATCTCCATGACAAATTTGATGTGTCTATTTTTTCTCTAATAGGAAAAGTGTATATTTTTCTTCATCCACTCTTAACAGGGACAACTGATTGTCTGAAAGACAGTGGTCAACTGTACCTAATTTTTGCTTGGAAAGGAGTGACATTCTTATAAACAGTTGAAGATAATCCCTTAGGAATAGTAGCATACATTTACAAAAATGGAAGTAAGATATGATGCTCTGCAATAAAAATTTTGGTGATATAGTCAAATGCTCTGATTTACAGTTGTTTATTGTTGTGAGAAAGTTTCTTGCAAGGTCATGTATAGCATTAAATAAAATCTCAACATTTCAAAACTCTTAAATGAGACAGTATGACAAGTCTTTGAAGTGATTTTTCTACAGTTTCAGTCTCTTTATCCTGGAATTCAGACAACTTTGTGACAACATGTCACACAATTTAAAAAAACCCACAAAAACAAACAGCTAAAGGATGAAGCAAACATGGGGAGCATGAATCTTGTCTAAGATAACAGTACATATCTCTTTCAGTCAAGAATGTGTGTGTGTAGGGGTGTGTGTGTGTATATATAAACATCAGGTCCAAAGCCATGACAGATTATAGAAAAGTGTAGGAGATTATAAGACATAAAAGCAGAAGTTGTGACTAGGACAAATCAAATTAAATAGAAAAGATAGATGTAAACAATAACAAGGCAAAGCAAAGAGTTTGAAAACCAGGTTCCTTAAATCTTCAGACACAGGGGATAAAAAAGCTGGCAGCCTGTAGGGAATCTGTAGAACCTGTACACAGAACCGGTATACAGATCAAGATCTAAAATGAGTTCTCAAGGATGACAAGGACACCACAGAAAACCAGAATGAATTATTTGACTTGATGCTCAGTTTAGAGGAGCTTATGACAATCTAGACCCATTCTTCAAGGGGGATAGGACAGATGAACTATTAGCTCTTGGTGCCGTCTTTTAAAGTTTCAGAAAGAACTTATGAAATGAGCATTAATATCTCCATGATTAGATAATATCTCCACGATTAGAGAGTTTTTGCCTCAGATTTCTAAAGGAATCACCCTACAAAACTGCCAAAATATGAACCGTGGTTTGCAACTTATCTACTGAATCAGCCTTTGCACTAGAAAAAAAAAGCGAGGATGTAAACATAGTAACACACTAAAAGATATCAAGGGAATATTTATATAACTGCAGGCCAGTAAGCCTGAAGTTTGTAATTGGCAAATTGGTTGAAAATACACTAAGTAACAGGTTCAGTAGACACCAGATGTAGTGATAAAGAATCAGGTGCCTTTCTAGACGGAAACTATATTTATTAATCTACTAGAGTTCTTTTAGGAATCAAAAACCTTGTAACAGGATATTTGGTTTTACTCATCCCCAGGAATCTTTCAACATGTTTCTTAGCCAGGTATCTTTACAAGACATGAAGCAAGAGGAGTGCCCCAAAGGGTTAAACGAAATATAGGAAAGGGAATTTTCATGTGTTTTGCAGAAAGGACACTATTAGAGGAACCCCAAAGGCAGATGTTCTGGATCAAGCTGTATTAACTACACTCATAAGTGATCTGAAAAAAGAAAAGGGCAACAAAAATTTGCTGATAATGTAGTCACGTCAGGTTGTATTGGGTTTCTGTAGCAAGGTTTTTGTAGTGTTGTGGCTGCAGGGGTGGCTTCTGTGAGAAGCTGTTAGAAACTTCCCCCATGTCTGGCAGACCCAACGACAGCTGGCTCCAAGACCAACGCACCACTGGCCAAGGCTGAGCCCATCAGTGATAGTGGTAGAACCCCTGTGATTATATATTCAAGAAGGGGAAGAAAAATCTGTGCAATTTGCAACGGAGAGAGGAGTGAGAATGTGTGAGAGAAAGAACTCTGCAGACACCAAGGTCAATGAAGAAGGAGGTGGAGGACGTGCTCCAGGTGCCAGAGTAGAGATTCCCTCGCAGCCTGTGGTGGAGACCATGGTGAGGCAAGTTGTCCCCCTGCAGCCCATGGGGGTCTATGATGGAGCAGATATCCACCTGCAGCTTGGGGAGGACTGCATGCTGAAGCAGGTGGACGTGCCCAAAGGAGGCTGAGACCCCATGGGAAGCCTGCACTGGAGCAGGATCGTGGCAGGACCTGTGGACCCATGGGGGACCCACATTCGAGCAGTTTGTTTGTGAAGGACTGCACGCCATGGAAGGAACCCATGCTGGAGCTGTTCATGAAGAAGTGTAGCCTGTGGGAAAGACTCATGCTGGAAAAGTTCATGCAGGACTGTCTCCCATGGGAGGAACCCTACGCTGGAGCAGGGGAAGAGCGTGAGGAGTCCTCCTCCTGTGGCGGAAGGAGCAGCAGAGAAGACGTGTAATGAACTGACAGCAACCCCAATTCCTCGTCCCCCCTGCACTGCTCAGGGGGAGGAGGTAGAAAAAATCAGAATTGAAGTCAAGCCCAGGAAGAAGTGAGGGTTGAGGGGAAGGTGTTTTTGAGATTTGGTTTTACTTCTCATCAACCCACTCTGATTTGATTGGTGATAAGTTAAACTAATTTTCCCAAGTTGAGTCTGTTTTGCCCATGATGGTAGGTAGTGAATGATCTGTCCCTGTCCAATCTGATAGCTTTCTACGATGACATGACTGGCTGGGTAGACGAAGGAAGAGCCGTAGATGTTGTCTACCTAGACTTCAGCAAGGCTTTCGACACAGTCTCCCATAATATCCTCCTAGGGAAGCTCAGGAAGTATGGGCTGGATGAGTGGTCGGTGGG
>Ga0065711_1013501_pt1 | contig 14890 bp, 9 predicted proteins | sample Hoacrofraction12_FD_59098 | JGI IMG/M metagenome (GOLD analysis project Ga0065711, IMG submission 59098) | Hoatzin crop microbial communities from Cojedes, Venezuela - Epithelial fraction 12 v2 (version 2) | ecosystem: Host-associated > Birds > Digestive system > Esophagus > Crop | place... | reverse complement strand
TGACTTCAGTAGTGGGGTGCTTTTCTAACAAAAGCAAAGCTGATAAAAGAGAAGTGTCTGGGCTAGGCTTCCCGTGCCCGCCGAGCCCTCGGCACCTGCCCGAGCCGAGCCCCGCGGCGGGGAGGATGCTGCTGCCCGGCCTGGAGCAGGCCTGAGCCGAAATCCCCCGCGGTGCTCTCGGGAGCAACCAAAGCAGCGTTGCCCATCTGGTCTCCTGAGTTCCTTTTCAGCTTTGCCTTTCTGTGATTCCACGATGCCACTTGCATGTTTTACCATGTTTCCTTAACAAGGGTCTTAAATAATTCCTTACGCTTACATTTCTATGGCATTTTTGCTACGAAGGTGGGAGTTACTCTTTCTTCGTGTATCATGACGTGTAGTTGGTGTCCTGAGATTTTTTGTGGAAGGAGACAGAGAAAATTTTTCGTATAGTTTTTGGCATCTTCTTTGATCTCAAACTTCCAAGAGATTCAAAGGAAGGAAGGGGGCTAATTATGTAGCAGGAGTATGTAGGCTGACAGCACAGAAACTTCGTGATCTGCACGCTGTTGCATGTGAAAGGGAGGGCAAAATCTGCATCTCCTTGCGTCGGAGACAGTGCTGTATCTGTACAACTTCAGAGACTTTGAGGTGTTCCTCACAGTTATCTTGTGGTCTTCATGCAAATCCGTACAGTACTTGAAGCAAATTAGCATCAGCTAATTGGATAAATGATGAGAATGTTTACACTTAGTTTTTAAATATCTGTGTTGTATGGCTCGGCAGATAACATACATTTCTGAATATTTCCATGAGTGCCCTACTAATGCCACAGCATATATTGCTTCATTTTCAAAAGTTCTGTCCTTAATCTGTTCATTGCATTTCATTACCCCCTCTAGGTCATTAGCGAAGTGACACCCAAGGGGAAGAGAGAAATCAAACGACAATGTAGGTGATGTCTGACATTAGCCAAATGTCAGGCTTTCTGATGGAAGCATCAAAATTAATCTGAAAATGTTATACCAGTTTTAGTCATTTTCCTAAGAGATTGAAAATACAAGAGGCAGGCTGATGACATTTTGATTATAGTCTCAAATTGCAAGGACCTTACAGAACATACCTTCTCCTCTCACATAATTAAAACTTGCTGTCACCTTGATCTTTATTATAGTTTTCCATGTCCTGGCAGGCCTCTTGAGTTTTGCACACTATTGATCCTTGTTGTTTGAGCAAATATGACATTGTCAACATTGCTCAGATGAGCAAATGACTCTTTCATTTCATATATAAGGGTAAAGATGGGAAGAATACACGGTAGGAGCAGCACTGTAAGATTACCAAGTAACTGGTACCCAAATAATTGCAGGAAGGTGAATTCAGGTCATGACTCATCAAAATGCTGAAGAGCATGTCTAGCTTCAAGCCCTGGTGTTAATCCCACCGAGTGTGATTCCTGGAGGACCCCCGAGGCTGTCTGTAGGACCAGGTATGCTGTTGGTAGAGACCCAGGTCACCTCCTGGTTCGTGCCAGGCTCTGCAGGGCAAAGCATGGCTCAGCTGCTCGCTGCGGCAGCAGGCAGGTCCGAGAGCCTGCCGCCGGCTGTCGGGCAGCGAGTCAGGATCGTAGCTGCTTTCAAAGCCGCTCTCGGAGCGTTGTGGATATAGCCATGGGCTGCTGTGACTGCTCAAGGGTGTCAGTAGGCTGCTGAATCTAGACCCAAGACCTCTCTGGGCCTGAGAAGTTATTCTCGTTCTTCATATGTGAAATGAGAAAACAATGGGACTATCCTATATGGTTACTGTTTAAGCTGCAGTAAATGCATCCTCAGCATCTAAGGAAGTCGATCAACGGTATAAGCCTGCCGATCTCAGGATTGGCAATGTCTTGGGACAAAAAAGTAAAATAGATTCTTGCTGCAGCGGTCCCTGCGCTGCTGACTAGCCCAGCTTACAGCTCACTAGCCGGGGCGGGCAGAGGGGAAGCTGGCAGGCGCGGGCGGTGGGCACTGCCCAGCAGCTTGCTGCCCGAGCCCGTTTCGGAGCAGCCGGCGGGTGCTCGTGCGGCAGAGCTGCCCGTCGGGGTGCCTCCTCTGCACCCCGCGGGGGTGGTGGGTCTGCTGCTGAGCGGCGGCTGCACGGCGCCTGTTGTGGATGGCGCGCAGCGCTTCAGGAGAAGCCTGCCTGTCAACAAATGCCTCATTTTAGAGCCGCTGCTACTGCTTTATCTGCACACTAACCCAAGAAAATGAATGGTGTGATGGCCAGAGAGAGGAGGATTCTTCCCAATTTAAACCATTTTTAAGCATATTTAGTTCTGCCATCTGTCGTAAACAGTAAAGCATACTGCCCGAGTGTATTATAAAGTGGCATTTTTATGGTGATGGAGAGTATAATGGGCTCTAATGTAGTTGAAGGATGCTGTATACAGCTGTAGTGGTTAAAATAGCGCAGCTCTAAATGCGTGCAATGGAAGGACTTGGAGACTGCAGGTTCCGCAGCTGAACAGGTGAGATGCTGCGCAGAACGTCTCTGCGCACATCTCAGCGGGAAGGATTCAAGGCAGGATTTCAGAAGGAGCCTTTCTGGCTCTTGTTAGAGAATGTTTTCCAACCCTTTGGCTCTAGCAAGGTCAAAAGTTAGTTTAGCGGTCCTAAAAATGGGCAGCTTTGGAGGGAGAGAGTTCCCTCTGTGCCACAAAATACCGGAGTGCGTCTGCTTTTTCTGCACACACTGCTCTTTGCAGTCTCCGAGTCTGTAGTTTTTTCCTGTCACCCTTTCCAACATACACATACGCGGACTAAAAGGATTAACTTGAAGTTTTGGTTTAAATCTCAGAATCTGGAAGTTGCTGCTTATGTTACTGAGGATGTTTACAGCATTTGTATGAAAACAAAAAATGAATTATGTCTGTTGCGTCTAGCTTCTGACACCAGCAATGATGTATAGGTGTGTGCTGCCCAGCTGCAGCTGCCAGGAGACTCTTCTAGTTCAACTGCTCTCAAGTAAGATCCTTTGTTGTTTCAGATGCGCTTTCCTACTTTATCTGCTGCCCAAATACATCCTCCTTGTGAATTTTTGACACCAAATAATCATCGCTGAAGTCTGGCAGGGTTGAGTCCTGCCACTGCATTGCGTTTGTGAAGTCTGACGTCACCAGCTCTGGCATGGGACGTTCTTAAATAAAGAAATGTTTTACTACTGGATCCTCAGCTGAAACCCCAGTTAGTTCTACTGGTGCAGAGAGCTGAAGTGTTACAAAATACTGTGAGCCTGTGGATAAAAATTTCTACAAAATGATCATGAAGGTTTGGGCTTTTGTTTGAGGTCAGCAGTGAATATATTTCTGCTCTTTCTTCCCTTGCTTTGTAACTGTAGCCATCTTGGTGAAACAGCCTCCTTCGCAGGCGGCAGCGGTCCCGTTTCCTGCCAGTCTCCCTGCAGTCATGGCTGAAGCTGCGCAGGCCCGGCAAAGCACCCCTGTTCCCAGCAGACCTGTCGGGTTTCTGCCCGTCGTCGGGATTCCCCGTACAGCTCTGGGCGAGCGTGCCCAGGAAAGGTGAACAGAAATCGGGATAGACGCCGTGCAGGACAGTCAGGTGATCGTGGGAATGCAGAGCATTTTGTCTGTGAGAGAACTAGAACTTTCACAGAAAATGTCACCCTTCTCCCTTTTGTGGGGGAAACACGTCCTAGTTAATTAGGGACACAGAATCTCTGGCACTGCAGAGAAGTGGTTTTCTGCACAGCTCCAGTGAAAAGAATGAGCAGCGTGATAAAACCAGTGAAGATGGAGGCCAGCTGAAGTGGGAGGGTGACTCAGGCTGCCCAGCCAAAGAACTGGGGCACACGCTGGACCTGGTGACAGGGACAGGGATTGGCATCTGCTGGGCCTTACTACTGGGTGTTCATGAAGTGAGTGAAAGCTCTTGTTTGAATTGTCATCACGAAGAATTTTGTGGCAGGTTTTTCTGGCTTGAAGTGAATGGTGAGGCGTGCGAGACAAATGTGTGCAATGTAAGATTAATTAAAAAATAGTAGATGGTTTGACCGTTGGCTGCAAGTAGGATTTTTGGTAGTAAATTCCGCTGCAAGGGGAAACACGGGAGACTGTCCCATGAGGTTTTTTCTGGGCTGTCTTATCTTAAAGATTTGCACTGGGTTTCCTGTCAATAGCTTTTATTTGCTGGTGTTTCTCCTGACAAATGCTGTTTGAAACGTAAGTGGTCTTTAATTCATCTGTGCTCAAATTTGCATTCCCTTAATGCAAAACAGATGCACCGATATCACCAGTGACAAGGAGTTAAGCTCAGTTCAGGATTTTCTCAAGGATATTAAAATGTTACGGCAGATGAATGTCCAGACAGGAAAAATCCCACAACAGTCCTAAAGCAATCACGGAAAAATCTATGCGGATATTTGGACTTTACATTTTAATGAGACTCTTTGGAAACCTTAAATCCATTTGCTTTTCCTCTTCTAGGCTTACAGAGGGGAGAAGACAATGACTGTAGAGAGAAAATTTGGCATTAATGTCCATGAAGAAAAGTATTATGTTAAGTATTAAATTCCTTTGCAGATACCCTCTGCATATAGTGAATGAGTAGAAATAGGTTTAAGAAACACTGTAAAATTAAACTTTATAAGATTACTTTTTTATGGAATATGCAGTAGCTGCCACATAGAATAAATGTATGTTTTTCATTATATTTTTATTACGCGTTTAAAGCGCATTAAGGAGCAAACAACCATCAGAGAAAAAGAAACTTATTAGATTTAGCAAGTAATCATATCAGTTTTATGTATGGTTATATTTCTTGAAAACAGGGAAAGATGCATGTCAGATGTCCTTTCAGGCTATTTAGTAAGCCATTTTTCTTTAGGAGAACAATATTAATGGCTGTTTTGCTATGTTCATGCTGTATTGCCTGAGCATTTTGTCTTTTTTATTATAGTTTCTTATAAGTGTGCCATTACAACTTGAGCAATCCGGTAGAGCATCTGGAAAAAATATATTGCTTTGATTTTTGTCTCTAAATGAGCATTAGTTTGTGTGTAAGCTTCTAAATTGTTTAAACATTTAGACAAACATTTGAGGTTTTGTGGATGGTGTTGAAGAGTCGTTTCACATTGTCCTCCAGAAATGAAATTTGTGCAGTTATGTGAGGAATTCAGTGATTGTTTAACATTATTTCGGAATATTTAGTGACCTAAGATTGTTTTTTTTGTCTTTCAGTTTCTCTTTTGTGGTTAATGTTGTTATTTGTCATCTGTTCTTCATCAGTATTAAATCTGCTTCAGATTTTGCTCTCTCCCCGGCAAAGCTCCACTGCTTCCTTTCCTCCCTGTGCCCCAGCCCCGACTGGGTCTGCCTCCCTCCCAGGCTGGGCTCCTCCGCGTCAGGACATCAGCCTGCCTTGGCTGGAGCTCCTGGCGCTTTGGGAGTTGCATGTGGAAGTTGTCCAGGCTCTGTGAATTACGCTGTTGGAGGACTGGTCCTTGGCTGTTGCTTCTGAATTATTTTGTCCCTTGAAATTAAGGGAGTTGTGTTTCTACTCAGGAGGCTCTTAAAGGCGTGTGTGCTGTATGCTGTGTGTTCAGCAGTCCAGCACGGCAGGCTGTCCACGCTTCAGGAAGGGTATTGGCGAGGGATGTTTTGTTAGTGCTTTTATATATATATATATATATATGAGCTTTTCTGATCAGTGTATCTTTTAAAAGGATGACATTTGCAGTTGCTGGCCCAAGATGTTTGAAAACGTCGTAAGCAAATTGCCCTTCAGTGATCTCGATCCCAGGCTTTCCGCTCGGGAGCAGGGCTGCCAGGCGCATGGGTTCTCTTGTAGGGTCTGTGGTCCTTCAGACATCCCGTGTCCTTCAGACCTCCTGCCCAGAGGAGCAGGGGTAGCCTTGGGGAGGTTTCGGGTGGATGGGTGGCCTGCCAAGAAGTACGCCTGAGCGCGGGCTTGCTTAATGACTGCTTCTCTGAGGCTTTATGGGCTGGTTGCAAGACTGGCGTTACATTTTGCTGGCTTTGTATCAGTGCTAGAAGGAATTTAGCGTTGTCTGGCGACTCGCATAAAATACCGCTTTGTTGGCCTAAGTAATACCAGCGTACTGAAGTTAATGTGGCTATTGAATGGGCACTTTCAGGGAAGATGGTGAAGTGCTGAAAGCCAAAAGGGCAATACTTGTTTTCATGCTGAATCACTACAGTAAATTTAGCAATGAGACTTGACATTCTCTGCCTAATAAGAGCAATTTTTATGCTCCGATTGTGACTCTCTTTATATAAAGGAAAAATAATGTTAAGCAGTAGTGTATAGCTTTATCAGCTTCACAGGTTCTACAAATGTCAAAGTACTTATTCATTTAGTTGACAAATGTCACTTCAGAAGCAAATTATTTCTCTTAGTGGTGACCTGATTTGTATTTGTGTAACACAGTCCCTTTTTTGAAAAAGTGGCTTTCTATTAAAGAATTGTTAATCAATTTAAGATTCATTCCACTGAAGGTAATTTGGGATTCTGTGTTTTTGTGCCAGCTATTATTAGAGCAACATCCTTGAATTGCTCTTTGCGGAAGCTCCTTAGGCAACTTTTCCATCGTGCAATAAGCATTATGATATTATTAATTCCTAGATTATCATGAGAAAATTAATTAAGGGTATTCTGCAGTAGTAATCTGGAGAGTCCTAGCCAAGGCGGAGCTCTGTTGCTCTAGGCAAGGAGCGTAGCTGGAAGGAGGCCGCAGGAGTGGCACTTTAGACCATGACAGGGAGGAGCTTCACCGTTACACAGAAGGTGAAGGATGAGGTACAGTGACTGACTGCTGCTAGTTTTACTTATCGCTTTGTGCCGGGCACCTCTGTGAAAGCCAAATGAAGTTTTTATTGGTTTGATGCAAAAATCCCTGTGTATCGATCAATTAAATGGTCTCAGAGCTAAACTACACGTTTGGACAGATTTTTATGACCCACTGTATGCTTTGTGCACCATTTAGTGTGGTATGAGCTAAAATTGATTCACGTCAAAGCATCTTCAGCACTTAAGAAGTTTGTGAACATTTTCAAAACATGAAGGATAGCCCCAAAAGCTGTAAGACAAACAGTAAAAATTTTATAAGGAATACATCACTTCTTCCTAAAGCACAATTAAGGGGTTTTGGGGTTTGTGTTTGCCTGTATTTTGGCCACCATGCTGCTAGAAGAGCATTGCTGCTGTCTCACTCCTTCCTTCCACATCACCTTTGTGCTGTTTTTGAAACATTTAATCAAAATCTGTGTCGAGGTGCATTAAGCGTTTCTAAAAGTGTGCAGAAAAATGACGAGCACTTTTGCGGCAGGACATCTTTTACTGGACTCAGTCAGCTGCGGGGCTGCACGGCTTGAGTGTTTAAACAAAGATAAAGATGTCATATTTCTTCTGATCTTCAAGAACATACGCTATAAGACCAAGAAATGCCGGAGAAGGATTTAGGAAGATTATGGAAACAGACGCAGGATTGCTTATAATACTGAATTGTCAACTTGTTTACAGTTACATTGTTATGAAACTTAAGGGGATTCCCTGTTTGTTTGAATGAAATGACCAGGAAAGAACAGTAATCACAGAGGACGAAATTAATTTGCCCATTCAGAGAGAAGCCTGCTTTGCTCGAGTGATAGGCAACACCAGAGTGAAGGCAGTAATGTACAGCTGGCTTGTAAAAGCAATCATCCAAATGCTGCTTCTCCAGCAGAGTGGGTAATGTTCCCTTGCTACGGGCGCTTCTGCTTTCGGAATAAGTTATTTATTTTGCTGAAGATTCAGCTGAATTCATATCTGAGACAGGTTAGCCTGGTTTGAGGCAGTGTTATTTCATAGAATTTTGGACAGATGAACAATTGGAAAAATGCTTTTCTAGATTCTCTCAGTGGGTCACTTAGAACGGCAAAGCCTTGTGTTTTATTTCCAAATCGATACGATCCTCTGAGAGATGCTGTTTATTCGAGCATAATTTCACTTTAAATAGCAGCCACTCCTTGGGAGGTCTTGGCCATCAAATAAAGGGAGAAAATGTGATCAAAGTTTATATAAATAATAGCTAGTGTTTACCTTCTGTCCCAGAAGGACGGGATAGTACACCTATGTGCCTTTATAGAAATGCTAAAAGATTTATTGACTAATGGCTTTAAAATTTAATCTGTGCAGTCTGTTTCATGAAAAAAGCTTCCTCATGCTGTTGAAATGGATTCTGTTTCCTTGCTGCCGCGCAGGGGGGAGATTCTGCTGTGTTCAGCCGGGTTAATGCTGGAGATGTGTGACAAAATGACTCCCGGTCCCATTTGTGCCACGCGCTGAGTAACTGGCTGCCGTCAGCTGCTTCTCCAAAACTGACGGAAGCTGTTGGCAGAGAGCTTGGAGTAGTGCTTATTCAATAGCTAAATAATGATTTATGGGTTTGTTTGGGATTCCTATTGTTATTTTCCCATAGTAAGTGTCTGTACTTTTATGTATAATTTTCTTGAATAACTTAAAGTACTTTTTAGACAATTACCGTGTTCTCAGGTAGTTAGAGTACGTGTGTAGTCGTGTCATTAGGACAGTTAATTGCGCTGTTTAATGAGGTTGTATCCATTTAGGTTATATCCATTTCCTTATTAAGCATAATGAAAAAATGCGACACACATGCACAGAGGCAATTTTGAAGGACCAATTTCTCAGATGATGGCTTTCACCCCATTAAGAAAAATGACAGAAATACATTTGAACTGTATTGCAAGGTGCTTTCAGACTGGCTTTCACCAAAATTTAAACAGAGTTTTGAAAGACAAAACTGAAAGAAAGTCTGCCATTGCAAAATTATGCATTTTGCCATCTACTTTAAACCTTTAACCCTAAGAGAAGACTGAATAGGTGAATTATATAAACAAGAGGATGACAGTTCCTGCAGTGAAGCTGCTGCCGCCGGTCCGAGCTCCTGCTGCCCATCAGGACGATGCTGTTGTGTCGGCGCTGCGGTTGCAGAGGGTAATGGGCTTTTTTGGCTGGCGACCCAGGGGCGTGATGGCTTGCACAACAGAGGACAGCCCTTCTGGACCGGGGGAGTGGGAGATTCTGTGGATTGAAGGTGTGGCTGTCAGAGCACTGGAAGTGCAGCCTAGTGTCTGAGCTGGTTTCTGCTGGTGTTGGTGTGTGCTGTTGCCTGCAACTGGGGCAAAACGTGGGTTTGGATGAGTGGGCAGTGAGTCTCTTCCCTAAGCTAAAGGTGGGGCGTGTTTAGTGAGTTTAAAGACTCCCAGCAAGTGTGGGCAAGGAGAAGAAACACTGGAGTCGTGACTGGAAAGAACTGTAGGACAAGACACTGCACAGAAGCCAAGAGTAGGTGGGAGCTTGATGGGGGGGAGCGATCAGTAGTGTGGAAAGCAATGAGAAGGCGAGAGGGAGAGGCTGGAGAAGTCGTGTGCAGAAACTTCAAGAAAAGGAATTTTTCTGTATTATTCCCATAAGTTTATTAGCTGTAACATTTCCAAAAGGTGAAGTTGAATCCATAGGAGCGAGGACTACGGGTGTTTGTGGTAGGCTTGAAAAGTGAACTGCTCTGATGGAGAATTCACGTACCACTTTTCTTGGTCTGGTGTTTTTGTACAGATGATGCATTGTGTAACACTTATTAATGCTGAAATACTTAATAATTCTGTCCTACACAGTGAGATAATTTCTTTTTTTGGAGGGATGCTAACATTTCATTGTTTTCCAAAATCCTCCCCAGAATGAATTTGTGCTGAATTATAGCTGTTTACGGATGAGGATAAAGTAGCCCGGTATGCCGCCCGCTTGGGAGCCAGCGGGGACGCAGCAGTCACAGCAAGGGGAGTGCCTCTGAGCAAGGCAAGCTGCAGAAGCTGCTGCTGCCCGTAGTTTCTTTTGTTTGTGGTCCTTGTAATGTAGCCTGTGGTTTCCTCAGAGCCGATACTAGTTGAGGGAAGGTGGGCTGTTTTGAGGAACTTTGGACCTCGGTCCCTCCGGGGTAGTAACTCCTGCCCTGCCACGTGGGACGGGATACTTACACTTCTTTTGAAGAGGGCTGTTGGCTTCGAGTTAGAGCAGTGTGCTCGGCTGTTGAATCCAACGTGCAGATTCACCTGGGGTGAAATTCCACCAAATTCTGAAGCCTTTGACGTGAGCCATGTGCCGTGCTGGTGCTCCACTGAAGTGCAGCGAAGGGGCTTTGTGTTGAGCTTGGGCTGCTTTTTCTCAGCAATGAGAACAGCTCTGGCCTATATGGGATGGAAATACTGGTCAAACTCGTTATCATTTGTATGTTGTTTTCTAACTCACTTTTCTAAAGCTGAGTCAAAGGCTTCTTTTTCATTTATTCCTTTTGTCATATAAAATTATTGGTGTTATTTTAGTGCCTAGCAGCCTCGAATAGAGGGAGCTCGGTGTGCCTGGCTGCATGCAGACAGAGTAGGAGTAGTCCTTTGCTCCGGAGCAAGACTGCAGTTTAATGGCAGAGATGGATGTGGGGTAGTGGGAGGAATATAGCACGTAACCAAGATGAATAATGTGGAGTCAAAATTATCTCACTCTCTTTAAGTACTTAAAGAACCACAGAATTAAACATGTGTGCTTAAAAGCGACACGTGTGGGCAAGTGCTGTTCTAAACTGGGCTAAATAATGCACCTACATGCTTTCTCGGATTGACACCTCCAGGCGTGGACTCGCTGAGTATATTTTCAGGTTCTTATTTTTTGACTTTAGTTTGACAGAACGTGTTTGAGAAAGTTAGCGTTGTATACGTGTTGGGCGGACTTTCTCTCCTTGACAAGCTGCTTTGACGTCGTCTCCAAAGTGTTAAGAGGGTTATAAAATGTGTTGTATGACGAAAATGATGCAGCTGATCCTGCCAGCTATGATAAGCTTCTGTTCCAGACCTCAGAAGGGTGTTGTGTGTTCTAAAGTGGACTGATCTCTGGATTTTTGGGGTGGAAGAGGTTAGAAATTATTTATCCAAAGGTTGAGTCTACAGACATCACCCATCCAACTGGTTCCTTATGCATGCAGACTACCAAAGGCATTTGGTACTGTTTGTGTGGTCTCTAATGAGACTAACAAAGCAGAAGGAAAATTAAGTATTTTGTGTTGCTCTTAGAAGCCCAGATATGAATGAATTCTCTTGTGCCTTAGGATCAGTGCACAAAGTAGTTACTAGAGACTTCGATGTGATATTAAAGACATGAACAGCTTGACAAAGTTTTCTTTTCCCCATGGAATTTGTAGTAAATAAAGGTAAATTATATCATCTGTTTTATGTTTATTAACCAGGACTGTATCAAATTAAGTTCCTCTAGTGTTGCTGTGAGATGGAGATACAGTCGCTATAGCTCTGTCTAATCATTGCTCTGCCAACATGAGCTTGCAGGCAGCGGGACTTGAAGAGTTTACAGGCCCTGTGTTTGGCCAGGTGTGTGTGCCTGTGCAGAGAGGCTATTGAAGGAGTATAGCTTTGAAGTATCTGCTAGAAAGCCCTTTTATTCTCTGTTGCTTCACTTATTCCTCCTCTTCTCTTGGTACTTTTTGTCTCTTACCTACACCTTTGATGCAACATGATCAGTTATGACCAATTGTGTGTTTCCCATAGAGAGAAGTGTTTTCTGAAACAAGAATGGATTTTTTTTGTTGTTGTCCAAGTGAAGTTTTTTTGCATGGTGGTATCAGTTGGGTTGGAAGGCAGCTCTGGAGGCAGGCTGGATCCATCCCAACTCACAGGGGCCAGCCAGCTTAAGGTGACTCCGGGTTGCTTGGGGTCACGTCCAGTCGAGCTTTGAGGTTCGCCAGCGCTGGAGATCACACAGCTGGGGACAGCCTGATGTGAAAGCAGCATTTCTTGTTGGAAGTGTTGTCTGGAGCATGGAAGAAACCCTGAAGACAGGTTGGAAGTACACTGCAGCTACATGTAGTGGTTTAAGTTCAGCTAACACCCCCCTGCTGTTTCTGCTGATTCTTAAAAAATGTGGATAGCTTTGAATAACCCGCTTCAGAAAACAGCTGGTACTTGGAGAGGTCCGTGCCCCAAAAGTGGGTAGTCCTTTCTGGCTTGTCTATAATCACTAACTGGTATTCCAGAGCTGCACACAGAGATTCAAGTAGTACTTCAGTTGTGTTAATGTGGTAGATTCATTTGATCGAGTTAACTTTGATTCTTTGTTCAAATAAACCCTCAGAACCAAACCTTTGTCACTTTTCCTGTATCACCTTTTTGAAGTCTGCATTAGCTTCAAAATAAGGCTTTTATCATTGTAGATTTTCCGTTCATTACCCGTCTTTGCTTGGGAGGGTACCAGGGCAACGTGTGTCTGTTAGTGCTCGAGAGCAATCTGTTTTGTTACACTTTAATGATGTTTCAACAGCCCTCAGTATGCTTGTCAAAGCTGAGGTACTCGGGAATATCCAATGTGTGACAGCAGTCCTTTAAACACAGAAGTGCTTTGCTCCTATAAAGAAGATAGCTGGTAAAGATCTTTTCCTTCCCCACCTCACTGTTTTAAATAGAGAACAAGCGTTCCCTGGCGTTGTGCTGAGGAGGAGGTAAGGAGCTCCTGTGTGCCACTGTGTGCAGAGCTTTGTGTACTTCAGCACAGCCAGCTGCTGGCGAACCGAGCGCTGCTTGCTCATCTGGTACTCCCCAGCGCTGCTTGCAGTCTGCTGTTCCACTGGCAGTCCTTCAAGAGTTAGCCACTTCATTCCCTCTCTCGTGGGGGTGAGTGTGCGAGTGCTGCCGGTGATGGGTGCTCTGGGTGCTGCTGAGTGTGTGGTGTGAGCAGAGACCGGCCTCAGTTTCCCTCTGTTGCTCTGGGTCCCTATGTGCAGGCCAGTATTCAAGCAGTGGTAGGGGACTCTTCAGTCAGGGGGTTTTATGTGTTTCTGTTTGTTTGGTTTTTGGGCTGTTTTGGTGGTTTTATTTTTCCTTCCCTAATCACTTTGTTCCCTCCTTCTTATGAAACAGCTTTGTGATGCTAAATGTAACGTACTGGCAGCTTGATGATCCTCATTCTGCTAATTATGTTTCCTTTGCTGGAACATCTTTACCTTCCACAAGCCATATGTGTTTAGTAACTAAACTAGACAACAGTTTCTGAGTCAAGGCATATATTTTTTGCAGTATGGGACTGTGACAGTGATCACCTTAGGTATTACTGTGATGACAATAATAGTTCATTGCTAAGTGCCTGCTAGAAACAATTGAAACCAAATTCTTCACGGAGAGCTTTCAGTCTAAATGAAACCTGATGTTTAGAGGGAGGTCCCATGCGAGAAGATGTCATCATGGCAAAGGCGATGGCTGCATTATACTAATACCTGTTTTTTCTGTGATTCGCTTGAAGGCAGTCTGCAGAGCTGGAGAAATGGGTGAGTTTAAACGAGCCAGAGGCAGTGGTTTGGCAGACCAGTGTGGGGAGTACATGCTATGCTACAGGCGTGCTAATCCCCAGGGTTCCTCTTGGCTTGAAAGATTCAGGTAGTCGGTATTGCAAGTAAACACTGCACAGCCTGGTCGGTTACGGTTTACAACTTACATTAAATATTGCACATGCAGAATTTAAATCAGCTATTCATGCTTTCCCACATTTGTGTGCATGCTTCTGTGGCAATAAGGATGGTAATGAAGTATTCGTTACGTACCCTGGGACTAGAACAGAACAGAAGCGTAGGTTGCAAGAAGAAGGTTTATATCATCAGTAATAAAAACTGTGCAAGTAGGAGGAGGGTTAAATGCTGGAATAGATAGTCACTGAATTTTGTAGAATCTCTGTACCTCCCTGTCCCTAGTTTTTTGGGGGTGATGATGGTGTGGTTTTTTCTTGCTTTTGAAGAACAGGCTGGGCTGGCATGGCTTAAGAATAGCTGGTTCTGCTTTGTGTCGGTGTGATGGACTGGTGAGATAGTTCAGACCTGTTTTTTATGATGATCTGACAGTTTTATGCATGTGAGCCCCATAGGAAGACTTTATGGGAAGTGACTTAAAATGTTTCATTTTTTAAATACCCGTGACATGATTGATAAGTATCCAGAGTGCTTCTTTCACATGTGCTAGGTTTAAATAAAAAGTTCTTGTGGCATTGACCCATTTTAAATTGTTCATTGGATATTTGCTTTGTTACCAATACTGGATTTTTTTTTTACATGTGTTTTTTGTCAGCTACTGAAGTGTGATTTAGAAATCCAATACTAATGTGCTGAAGATAATGTGCTGAAGAAATATGTCTACATTCACTGAACAGGAAGAACCTGGTAAAAGTATTGCTTTAATTTTAAAGCTGACCTTTCCTGTATTTAGTAGAAAAATCCACGGTATCAAAAGGAAATAGACCTTTTTTGCTGGAGAGGATATATAGCCTACAGGAATAAAAGATTGAGGGATCGTAATGCTTTTGCTGTGCTAATCCAATAATAATAAGGACATTTTTTATTAAATGACTCATTATGTTAGTACCAACACACAGGTAAAAGTTGCCTCTGCAGTCAATACCTGGTATAGTTTTCTCCTGTCAACTTCTATCAGAAATGTTGGTTGTGTTTGACACACCACCTGAACAGGACCTCCAGACACTGCGGTCTTTCCCCTTATATAAATTAGAAGTTGGAGCCGTTGGTGCTAAACCTTCTGGTCACAGTTCTGTGGTGGATCTGAAGCGACTCGGGACTTCCGCAGGTGCTGTTGTCCTAATCTCGGGTGCTGGCGTGCGTGGCTCCGTACCTCGGGGATGCTGAGGACGCGCTGTGAAGAGCAGACCCGCCTTGCCGTGGTCCGCGCAGCAGGGAGCTGCCCCCAACCGCGGGCGCAGCGAAGGCTGGCTTGGGCAGTGCTTGCGGTCGGTATGCAGAGCAGAGTGGGCTTGGGCTGTATAAAAATCACCGGCACCAG
>Ga0065711_1043172_pt1 | contig 14891 bp, 7 predicted proteins | sample Hoacrofraction12_FD_59098 | JGI IMG/M metagenome (GOLD analysis project Ga0065711, IMG submission 59098) | Hoatzin crop microbial communities from Cojedes, Venezuela - Epithelial fraction 12 v2 (version 2) | ecosystem: Host-associated > Birds > Digestive system > Esophagus > Crop | place... | reverse complement strand
TCTCCTTCTCTGGAGATATTCAAGACCCGCCTGGACAAGGTCCTGTGCAGCCTGCTCTGGGTGACCCTGCTTCGGCAGGGGAGTTGGACTAGATGACCCACAGAGGTCCCTTCCAACCCCTACTATTCCGTGATTCTGTGATTCTGTGAAATTTTCAAAAAGCATAATTCTGATCTATCCTGCAAATTGCTCTGAAAGCTTTCCTAATTCCCTTTCTATTCTCTTTGTTTTCCTTTCTTTTCTTTCCTTTGCGATTTTAGAAGCAATTTGCTCCCACACCGAAGTGCAAATGCCTGCCTCTGACAGCAGGAAACCGCTGATCTGATGCACAGATCTCAGCAGTGGCTGATTTTGATTCGCTAGAGCTTGGAGGGATGCTGCCAGATGTTCGCTCCCGCGACGGAGACGCTGCAGAAAGCTGTCCTGCGGCAGCCCACAGATCTACACGCTTGCAAATCAAGTCACAGGGAAAGTGTGAAACTTCTCGCTCCTGAAGCGTGTCATCAGGCTTGGTGCTAGACTGCCGATTCAATCACCGGCTGACATTTTTTGCATTCTCTTAGGCCTTTATAGTACAAGGCACTGCAAGGTAAAAGGATTTTGTGGATTCCTTCTGGAAGGGAAAACAGACTGTGAATATTTCTGTTTGGTATTGCCTCGACCACAGGTAAAGCTGGGCATCCCTTATTCTCCTTAGGTGGCTTCACGTGGATCTGAAAGCTGTTTAGATGATGTTTAGTACATACATGTAAAAGAACAGCAGATCAAAGTATTGATATTTGTTGATTTTAAATATGTTTCAGATCTGTTTGGTTCAGAGGCAGGTATTCCCGGGTGCCGACAGCCCACGATATCCGAAGGACAGAGCACCGACAGGCGTCACATTTGGGCACAGCCGTCATCAAAATTCTTAGTGTACACATCAACAAAACATACTAATTTTTACCCGTGTACTGAACTACAATCATATTTTTGGTCCCAGTGCACCTGGAGTATCGGCCGCCCGAGTTCCCTACCCTGCTTTGCACTGTCCTGTTTGCCGGCACGTCATCACATTTCTGTCAAATTAGCCAAGGATGATGACGTTTGTGCCAGCTTTATGCTTTTACGTCGGCTTTAGACTTTCATGCTGGCTTTACGCTGGCTCTGGGAGGAGAGACGTTATCTGACCCAGCAGAAAGCGTGAGCAGTAGAGGCAGCGATACCTCTTCTGGCATAAAACCTGTCAGTACAAAATTAAGTCATCATTTTTCTTTATTTGAATTGGCAGGGTGAGTTGATTCTGGATAAGCACTTTCATCATGTGTCTGGCAACATTTCTGACGGAGTATTAACAGCCCTAAAGCGGGATTTACTGAGTTGTGGGACCACAAACTTCTCGTTTGAGCTTACTCTGAGAAAAAGGCAGGGAGCTACTGGGTGGTGGTTTTTACCAGGTCTCAGAACGCTCCTACCCAGGGCAGGTTGATACTTAGGAACAATTTCCTCCCCCATGAAAAAACCACACTCCAAATCCCTACCTAACCGATAAACCTCTCCTCAGTACAGAAAATCCATGGATTAAAGGTTCATATGTAACTTCTGACACACTCCCCCAAGCGAAACCTTTTGTGAAAGCGGGAAAAAGAATCCTTTTGTGGCGTAGAAAGTCAACAAGGCATAAATCACTATTTTGTTTGCTCTGTTGCTAGATATGCTGAACAAGAAACCGCCACCAGACCTGTGAAATTCCCATTAATCCTGTTGGAGTGATTATGTCCACTACTCTTGTGGCCACGAAAAAATGTTTAAATGCAATTCACTGACAAAAATGTAGTATTTTCCTAGTTGCAGTAAGGATGGTGTTATGCACTATCTCAAAGACTTGAATTAAATGACTTTACGTGACTTTTACTTTTCTCCACCTCAATTTCCAAAAATTATTTGAAATTAGAGTGGTTTAAAAACATAACGTAGCTGCCAAAGAATGGAAGGCATTGGCTAGAAGTTTAGTCTTTCAATACTTCTGTTTGCTAATGAATCCTCGGAGTAAACAAGCACTCTTCCACCCACAGCTTCTGCAGAGCACTTGCCTTTTGTTTCAGACCCAGCACGCTGGGCTGCATGAGGCAATGCCTACGTCTCCCAGGCCAGGAATGCGTTCAGCTTGGGCACTGAAACAGGGTAGGAGGATAATACCTGCTCTTTGGTAAACACGGGGTGAACTTCAGCTCAGCCTCCGGATCGCTGTGCTCAGAGGAAAGAACTGGGACTGCCTGTCTGAACACACAAAAAATCACCTCATCAGTTTAGGAACTGATTCAAAGCTTCACATAGGTGCCCCCAAATGCATTCAACACACATTATGTATACACAAATACATGTCTAAATTAAGAGTGTCTTGCGACAAAATTGCATCAATTTAAGTGAGTCAGTGAAACACTACCCTGTCTTCTACACTGTTTTTAAATTCACCCCTTCAGAAGCAGGTGCTGAAGCAGGTTTCCTGAGGGGGAGGCTGAAAGGACCCTGGCTCTGACCGAGCTGGAGCAACCCTCTGAAAAATAAAAAAGAACTCCTCTGCACAGCGGTCATGAAAACACAGGTGTGTTTCTCCAGAGAAAGTTCCTCTGCATTCCTGACGCAACATTAACAGTTCAGAATGATTTTCTTTGGAAATTGAAGTCAGACAAGCACAATTTTCAGAAGTACATTAAACAGCATTTATTGAGTTTGCAATTTCAGGGGAAAAGCCATAATCTCAGTCCCAGCTATTCACACACTGTGGCACTGAGCCCTCATGTTCTTTCACCCATTCAACAAATGAACAATAACATGGAACATCATGAAGAGGGGGCTTGGAAAAAAAAACAAACCCTATACTCTCATTTTGAAAACAGGAAACAAACTGAGGTCTTGTTCTCATTCACAAATACATTTGCCTTCTTGATTAAACATAGTACTTTTTTATGGAGGAACTGACTCGTGCTCCTGATGTTTGGGAGAAGGTATGGGATGGTTGATCTGAAAGAAAGTAAAACTACAGAGAGCACCGAGAGCTTTTCCATAGGAGCACAGTGACAGCCGGATGGTTAATGCAGACTTTGGACTGCAAAAGAATTCCTCACAAGAGGGAGGGATGCTACCAAATATCCAGCTGGGAAGAGCCCCTCTTCTTGGGAAGCCTTTGTGGCTGGGACTGTTTCTGTGGGTGCATGCAGTCAACAAAACGTCAAGAGCCTGCCTGTAAAATCTTACGGCAGAGGTTTTCATTTTCACCACGGTGACCCTTCTGCATCGTAAAAAAAGGCATCACACAATATACACAGATCCATATTTACAGAATAAATGGCAAAAGAGGAAATTAGATACAGTGACATTTATGTCCAGGCATTAGCAAACAAGGTCCCTTGCGCTGATTCAGGGGTTATTCACCGTTCACTTAAGCAAGTCCTTTTCTCTGCACATGGGTTCTCTTGTTTTGCAAATGAGAGCCAGCAGGAATGTCTCACTGTAAGAAACAGATGCTTGCTCTCCCTCAAACCATGGTCATGACCTTCAGAGAGGCAGGCTGGAATCTCCTAATCTTCTTCTTTAGCGCCTTTGAAGCTTTGATGCGACAGATTTTGGGCACTGGGGGAAGAGGCTTGGAAGAGGCCTGGACAGCCCCCGATTGCCTGACCGAACCTTCGGGCCAAATCAGCTCGCTTTCATCCCCCTCATCGTAGTCCAGGGCAAGGCTGCTGCCGTTACTGCTGCCATCCGAGTCGCTTCCGCTGGACTCGCTGTCCCCGAAGCGGTTAGTCGTGAAGTCACTGACCTCCCCTTCGCTGGTCTCCGCGATGGTGGAGTGGAAGAGGGAAGCGCACTCAGCAGAGTACTCGGAGTGGTCAGACTCGCTCTTGGCATCAGCTCCGTGGCGCTGGGCCCTGGAGCGCGCCCTCGCGCTGGCGGTGCGCAGGACGCCGGTCCTCCGTGCCCCCAGGCCGAAGCTACTGGAGAGTCCGGCCAGGTGGGCCTTGGCAGAGATCTCCACTGTCGACTGCCACTTGCGCTGCTTCTTCTTGCCGGCTGCTTCTCCGCAAGCCGCTTCCAGGGAATATGGCGCGTTGGCAGAGGCTCTGTAGAGCTCTGGCCCGGATGGCACAGCGGGGAGCCTGACCTGCACCGGGAACAGGCTGGACTCCGAGCACGACCTGCCGCTCACATCCCCAGAATACGAAGGTCTCCGCATAAGGCTCTTTGCTCCATGTGGTCTCTGGGGCTGATTCCACTCGGCGGGCAGCCTGGTAGGCCCGTGGAACCCTCTCGCCTTCTCCACGCAAAAGGCTTGTCTCCCAGGCCGTAGCACCTTTTCACTGTTCCTCCTCTTTATCTTCACCGCCTTCATTTTGGAGCTGGCAAACTTGACCCCGACTTGGTGGGATTCTGCAGGGACGAACCGAGCATGGACGAACTCGCCCCGTGCCGCTCGCTCGTGACCCCCGGTAGCAGCCAGCTTGGCGTTGCTGCACCTCTTGAGGAGCGGCTTTCTGGGTGGGGTGGCTTCAGCGTCCCAGGTGCCCGGGCTGGAGTCGTCCTGGCACAGCTGCAAGCAGGACGAACCGCGCTCCACGCTGCTCTCCGTGGCTTCTGCCAGAGGAGATCCCCGTGCTGCTGACTTGGCAGGGTAACAGCTATTCACAGCTGACGGCCCAGGGTCGGGCCGGGCGCACGGCTGTTCTTCATTCACACCGTGCACCGTCTCCTGCTGCTTGGCACATTCCCCCTCCGGCACCTCTCTCTGCAGCTTCCCTTCAGCTTTGTTACTTTCTGGAAAACTCCCTTGTTTTTCCAGCTGGCTACCGCTGCTGTTAATTTTCACTCCACCAGCGCTGGGGGTTATAACGAGTCTCTGGTGCACCGTGGCTGGCTGGCTCTTTGTTGAAAGCCACTCACCGGCATCAGCCCGACTGCTCCCCTTGCATCTCGTCAGCTGCAGTAATTTATCGATGTAACCCCCCGGCTTGGCCTCGGTGGCTGGCCTAGTCCGGATCACGCCGGGACCCGTGGCACTAGGTGTGTGTTTGCTGGGAGGAGGCGGGAGGTCTGCTTCTGGGGATGTCCCCACCAGCGAGAAAAGGGGACTTTGTAAAGCCACCGCGTGCAGGGGGCTCGGGTAAGGATACACATCAACGCCATTCCTGGAGACCAAGTCGTTTTGGAATTTGGGGTCCACGCTGAGCAAGTGCATGTCTCCGGCATGGCACAGAGGCAACATGGATTTGGGATCTGTCTCTTTCTGAAATCTACCATCTGCTGGAATGAGTCTTTCCAAGTCACCTACACAGTGGATGAAAATAAATAACCTAATTAAATCACAGACAATTACATTCAAACTGGCTTATGCTAAAAATGCTATTTCAGAGGGATGTGCTAGCTTTTACTAAATCAGTAGCACGAATGAAGAAAATAGTTTCAGTCCTCCAGGATCACTGAATCACTTCAAGGTTTTTATTCACCTGAGTGTAACAGAGATTAGAATGCCTTTTAGTGCCAATAATAAAACTCACGCCTTGGCAGAAAATTTAAACTGTGCTGCACGGATGAAAATACATCTGAGCATATATAAAAATGTTCTAGAATGTCACAGACTAACAGGAACCCAACCAACTAAACAAAAATAAGGGATTACTTGCATTTCTTAGCAGAGATAAAAAGTGAAATCCAACAACCAGAACGCCTGAAGCTGAATGTCGTATAAAATTATCCAATACAACAGACACAGTTTTTGAACGCTTCTCCCCCAGGACAGGATCAAGACTTCCTCTGGATATACAACTGTAACTCGGAAATTACTGAATTTTCCAGCATGCAGAGTCAATAGCGTTTTTTGTGAAGTGGCTCGATTTGAATTCCAGCTTTTCCTCCAACCCTTTTATGTCATGTGTCTTGGAAAAATCTATAGTACTCAACCAGCTACTTTAAGAGGACTCAAGCAGACACTAGGTTATAGCGTTTCTTAACCTCTTCAATGCTGGAAGCTGTAGTTTATTCTTTTGCATTTTGCTTTAGTGAGGCATTGGCAAACAGATGCACTCAACACATGGGAGAGCCATTAAAGAATCATGCATCCCATAGGCCAGAGAGTGATGTTACTCCACTTTGCCTGAACCCCAAATCCAGTGAAACCTCCTAACTGGATCTCTCATTTCATGTGATAACAACATTAACAGTCTCCAGCCTTTCTCAAGTAACTTCTTAGAGTATTTCATTCCAGAAAGAAATATTCAGGGGTTTTATTAACAGGCAGAAAATCAGGAATGCCATAATTCTGTGTCTGTTTTTTTCCAAAGTCAACATTAAGGACATAGAAGAAGGGACTAAAGAACCTTTGACAGAGAAAAAAAATCTGAGGGTAACTACTCAGGCAGACACAAGGCTCAGTCCCTGAAGCTGGCATCGATGGCCACCAATTCAGATCTCCTAAATTCTGGAGTACTGTCAAGATTGCTGTAAGTTACACTCGAGTGCTGCACCTTCCTCTCAGGAGCATCTCTTGTGCGCTGAGAGGACAGGCTGTGTTCTCGCGTGACGCAAGACTGTTCCATCCAGACAAGTCATCCCATCGAGCACCATGGTGCTGTGCTACCTCTGGTACTAAGAGTGCTGGAACCATCTGGGGTTAGCTTGGATTTCTCTGTATGACAGTGCAGAGCACAGTGCCAACACACCCTGAGCTAGCTGATTTCCTGGCTGCTTCCTGCTACCAGGAAACCCAACCACCAAATCCAACCGCATCTTTCACTTGCAATGACTATTTCTGTCCTGTGACAGGAAGCTTTTGAAAGACTTCAAAATTCAGCCTTGTCTGCAGTGTCCTACCTAAAGCACTTACAGACCCGCTATGGCAAAGGTTAGGGTGATGACTTCTCAAACAACGTATTTTCACAATGAAAATTCTTCAGGAAATTGTTGGCAGTGTGTAGTGGCGTGCTCTTGTGCAAACAAACCAGGAAGGTGTCAACACAACGCTGTGCTTGTGGTGTCTTGGCAAGCTTTCCGCTTGCCACTGAAAGAAAAGGCAATCGGTTTGTGCCTGCAGTTACCTGTGGGGACAAGCTAAGGAGAGGAAAAGAGACATTTCTTCCCCTCTCCAAATGATGCTCTTCTGAAGTAACATCTTGCCTCAGTTCCTGCAATGTGGACAACCTTGCAAGACTTGTTTCTTCAAGGCTACACCCACGATGAGCCCACCACTTATGTTTCTGACACTGAAGAAAGCAAGAGGTTGAAGAAGGGAGGTGGTGGCGGGAAAAGGAAGGAGGGCTGAAGGAGGTCCGTAGCCTCACTCCTGCACCCCTGCTTAACATCAGGTATCCCTTTTTCTGCTCGTCTATCTCCATAGCCAAAAAAACATAAAGCCCCAGGGGTCTTAGCAAAATGTTGCAAGGCAGGAAAGTTTCTGATAGAACAAGAGTCTGCAGTCTGAACATGGAAGTCACGGATCACCAAGCCCAGCTCCATCCTCAGCCTCTGAGAAGCCTTGAGAGGACTTATGCTTGGGAGCCTTTATGCTCTAACTTACCACCACTTCAGGTGTGTCTGCACAGATAGGCACAGAGCGGGTGGTCTTGTTTCTGCTCCAAGCAAGCCAGAGGTGAGCTAGCTCAGGCCAAGAAGCTGTGGGAACGACTCCAGAGTGACACGGTACTTGAAACAACGTTCCCCGTGGCTTCCCTGATTCTATAATGGAACTGTCACACATCTGGCCAGGTCACCACATGAACTGCGCTAACACAAGGTTGCTCTGAGGCCACGGAAGCACCCAAAATAAGAAGTCACATGCTGTCCCTTCACAGATGGGTAAATAAGAGATCTGGAATATTAACGGACTTGTCCATTTTGTCTAAAGGTATGGTGCAAATTCACGGCTGATCCACTGCTAGGCTCATGACTCGTTCCTAGATAGTCAGTTAACCTTTGGTGTCTGTTATCCCTAATAACAGAGATAAACCGTAGCTAATAAACTATGAAAAGGAGTATCATTTGAGTCCACATTAATTTGAATAAATAGGGCAAGGTATATACAAGTATTACCATACTCATTTTACAACAGATTGAGAAAACAGGCACTAAGCCTGGAAGTGTCTCCTCCTCCTCAGATTTCTGTAAAATCTTTCTCAGTAAAACGCATAATCTCTAATTTTGAATTCACCTTATATTTTACATACATCCCCACACCTTCACACAAGGTATTTCAAACACTGCAATTTTTCTGATTTCACAAGCAGGTAAATTTAAAAAAAAAGTATCTCCACATTCATCACAATTTTATCTCATGCACTTAAATATTTTTTCCATTTCTAAATGCATACATCCTCGTATTTATTATTGTTTAAAAGTATCTGAGTACGAGACAAGTGAAAGTTGGACAGTAAATGGTTTGGCTCTCTGGTTTCAATTAATTCTCACTTTGTGTACTGAAAATGAGTGCTATATATTGATTACACATTGGTATATTAGGTTGTAAAATAATAACCAGGATTCTGCCCTTCTCTTGAAGGCAGTTCTGCAGCCGACTACCTGTGGAAACTGGCCTCGGCCGGGACCTGGCAGGAGTCCCAGCAATGTCTGCGCCAGCTGTAATCCGACATCCGTCGCTGCCATAGGTCCCCTGCTGCTGGAAGCTGGTGGTGTGCACAGTCGTTTCATCCGCAGACTTGGGTCGGTAATCAAACACACTGAGCCTTGCTTTGGGGTGTTGAGAGCCGGGCAAGAGACTGGCGTGGGAGGAGGAGATGGACTCGCTGTACACAGAGGTACAAGAATTGGAGAGTGAGCAAGAACCACCGTCGCTCAGGTCATAGAAGCCTGCAGTTAAAATAAATTGGGAGGTATTTCTTATTTACAGTAACTAAACATGCTCTGTAGAAGAAAAATGCAGAGAATAGCATAAACCTTAATTTGCAATGTGCCACAGGCCTAACTTTATGATCATTTATTCGGGTAAATTCAGCAGAAGTATACTGTAACTCAACCATCTTTTATTGGGCTTCTGCACATTTACCTGGGACCTGAGCCAGCTTGGCACGCACATGCATGCTTAGTTCTGAGGGCGGGATGGGGTGAAGTGCAGCACCATCACACCCAGTTCTTCACTGGAGAACGTCTTTGGGGACTGTTATGCAACTGGTGTAAAACAGGGCCGTTCTTAGGCTGTTGTAACTTGTGCTAGGTGGATACAAGCACTGCTTGGATGGGAAAGTAGAGTAAAATCAGCCTGCGATCAGAGCTGCCAAGTCTATGATGGCTGGAATGTCTAAGGGCAGAGAACAGAGGCTGTCTTCCCTCTCCAGGTCTTGTGATCATTGCCAATTAACTAGGGAAGTTTTAAAAAAAGCTCTGTATAAATTCAAGATAGGCATTTTTATTATTCCCCTCTATATAAAACAAACAGAAAAGGAAGCTGTCTGCTTTTGAACTGTATGTTCCTAAGCGCACAACTCCTGAACACTCAACAGAAACTCACACTTTTTATACCCGCTCTGCCCAGTAATAATACCTGGCTGCAAATCTGTATGCTGAAAATACAAAAATTCTTTCCTCGTCTCACTGAAGACTTAAGGCTTTTCAAAATTCTGTTTAAAAAGAAGTGTTCCCTTTGTCCCAGACTAGATAAGAGAAACTGGTTTTAACAGACACCCTAGCTATAAAAGTCTGCAGTACAGCTCGCTCTGTGAATAAGAAACCTGGAACTCAGTCTCTCTGTCCACGAGAGCTTCAGTCAGCAAGCTGTTGGGGTGGTTTATCTCAGTGTCTTCTAACAGAGCTGTTTCATTTTTATATAAATGATCCAACATTCATTTGGCCAGAGCACTGCAGTGGTAGTGATCTTCAAAGCCTTAGTGAGGTTCAGGACCCTTCTTGGATTCAAGCAGAGCATTGACATGGACGTTGGTCTCCTTCACTTCTAGTAAATACTCTAGCCGCTTTGCCAACGGTCATTCTGCACTGGACAAGGTAATTAATTAATAAATCTGTCTCCTCCCCTGTGCATTTGTGGCTAAAATGTCCATTTTAAAATAAAAAAAAAATCCAAATTCAAAAAAACTCCACTGTTTCAGGGAATAAGCTATTTTCAACTGACTTAACCTGGCGGAGATGTTCCCACCAGCCCTGACAGCGTGTGCTGTGCCAGACGAGGACTCTCCCCCTCAGCCATGGGGCTCTGCTTCTGACCAAACAATACCTTGGTCAGCAAGTTTTGCTTAGCAGTTGACACCCTCCAGTTCTCCTTGCACCACATGCCTGCGAATAACCCACCACGTGCGCATTACCTGAGCTGGGCCGGCTGTCACTATCCAAGTACTCGCTGGAGGTCTTACTGACGTCCAATTTCAGCTCACTTATCCGCTGGTCCAGCTGATCCAGGTGGCTTTTCAAGCCGACGTCCTGTCTCCTCAAACGAGACTAATTCACAAGTCGAGGGAAGGAGGAGGAAATGAAGAATAATCACAGTTAGAATCTCAGCAGCAACACATGAATTCAGGCCATCTGTGCCGGACAGACTCTGCTCTCACAAATTGGTTTGCTTAGCTAGGGACTGTCGCAATTGGCCTTCTGTAACGAGACTGACGTAATGGACATGTACAAAACATTCTGTTTCTCAGTATATATTGTCTTCTGCCCAGCTGAACGTGTCCTCAAAACTATTCACACTGAATACACTTCTTTTAACCTTTGGGGTTTTTATTACACCTATGGCAGGAACTGTATCTCTAAAGAGGATGGCAATCTTTTAACTAATTAACATATTAATATGGATACTGCGTTTTGCCATACACTGCCTCTGAGAAGAAGATGACATCTCTTTACAGCTGAAAAGGTGCACTGCACAAATTGTGATGCATAATTTGCCGAAAGCTTTGCTTGCATGTCTCATGGCTAGGTATTTCCATGCATTTTACACACGGAGAACGCGACATCTGAATTCTGTCGTGAAAATGACTACTTTTAAAATAAACGGGTGTCTGAAGCTTGTGAATAATCCCTCAGAACCCAGCAACACGGCCCCTCTGCTGCTATCGCTGAGCAGAGGCAACAGCTCCCACAGCTGCTCCCCCAGTATTTGTGCCCACAGCTTAGCGAGGCAGATGGCCAGGCGCTCGGTACCGGCCAAAGAACCACTCTTGGTTTCTGCCACAACCTTCTCACGTGGCACTTGGCAAATCACCTAGGCCCCGTCACTATCCTGGCAGCTTCTGATCATATCACGCCTCACCATCCATCCAAGAGGACTTCACAGAAGGGTGGTCTCTTGAAGCTGGTTGTAAAGTTGTGCTCAGAGCCCTCGATGGGCCAGGTTTCCATTCAGTAATGGAGAGAAAGACATGACTTGGATTCTTCTTTCTCTGCACGTTTCAGATTTAAAAATTTAAGTGGCAGTTCTAGCAGCACTTCCAACCCCAAATATGAAAAAAATACAATCTAGATCCCTTGAACTAACTAAAGTATCTGCAAAATTAAACGACATGCAGAAAATTAAAACCAGTATGTACATATTTTCGACTGCACGCCTCTTGTGTTTGGATTATTCAGCTTTTAATATTTGCATTTTTAGGTTTCTCCATAACTACGAATACTAAAAGCAAGGAAAGCTAAGATCCTAAGGTAATCGGTAAAAGATTAGAAGCTGGGGTTTGAGGAAAAGATAAAAAAACAGACATCCCGAGTCTCACAAGACTACTATTACAGCTGGTGATGCTGCTGAGAAGAATAAAAAGCTATTTCTAGCATGCTTTTATGGAGAACTGGAAGAACATATAAGACACAAGAAGTAAAGCCCCTTTATGTTAGTGTCACACATCTAGAAAGGTTTACGCTCAAGAGGCTCGTTACTGCTTCCTAGGAAAACCCGCGGTGATTTTCCCTCGTCTTGATTCATAGAAACAAAAAGGGAAGAACTGGGTAATAAAGGAGATTTTCCACCCCATCTGAATGACGAACGTGTGGCCTCCTCGGCACTTCTTTATTTCCTTCACGGCGAAAAAGCAAAAACACGCCGTGCCTCCTTCAATCCCACCTACTCAGGAAATCACAAAGTTTTGTTTTCACGGTTGGAATTAATTGCTTAATGATTAATGTTTTGCCAGCCAATCCCTCAGTCTGTGGTTTCTGATTAATGACAGAGAGGCCACAAGGCTCTCAGGTATTCAGAGATTATTTATTATACCTCCAGGTTCCGTCTGCGCTTTCACAGCGTTTTAACCAACACACATGATTTACATCATCATTTTTAACCCTTTTATGGTGTCTCACACCATTGGGTTTTCATGTTCCTGGCAGACTTTGCAGCTTTGATCTTTCAGTTAACTCCTTCCGCACTCCAAGACGGGAAGCATTCCTCAAACCACTTGGGTGAGGATGACTTTTCCGGTGTGTTTGCTTGGGGTTGTTACTGCTTTAATAACCACGCTAAGCGGCACCCAGAACAATAAACCCTAAACACTCTCTCAATTCAGAACATGAATTTTACATGAGACAAAACCTTGCAGGTGAAACCATCTGTTTGCTTCGGGCGATGCAGCTGCGGAGACTTCTGTACACCACACAACGCAGGACCAGACCTTCCAAATCAACTCGCACTATCGATGGCCAACAGTTTTTCGGGAGACGAATCTGGGATATCGTCATACCCCTCGTTTTTCAGAAGGAAGAACACTCTCTGAAAAGCACGTTCCTTTAAATCAACACAAATTGGCACCCCAAATCAAGGCACCAAAACCCACTTCACTGTTCCTCTCAACTGTTAATCTCTTCACTCCAGCTAAAGGGGAGTGTGTGTGCGTGCGTGACATTTATTGGTTGTAGATTAGCACCCAACAATTTCATTAACCCAACTGTATTTTGGAATGGCACAAGATAGCATTACTCTTACCTAGTTTTGCACACCAAAAATCTATTCACCCTTAGGTCTTTTTGTAATGATGGTGGAAAGCAGCCAGCTTCAGAAGAAAATTAATCTCACCTATCCCAGACCCTTATTCTACAGTGAGGTGAATTGCTGCTGCAAGCGCCTCTTTCTCTCAGTTGACTAAAACTTCACTGGTTTAATATAAAAAAAATATATATATATATAATCCTTGATTTGAAAAATGTTTTTTCTATTTAAAACTATCTAAAGGGGAAAAAATCTGCAAAATGCAGGGTACCAGGTGTTGGGGTTTTTTTTCCCTGTTCAGTATAATGTGTCCCTTTGCACATTTTTATAACAGCGTTAAGCCACCTGAAAGCTTGCAAAAAACCCCCATCAGATTCAAATCAAATCAACCCACTTTTATAATAAATATGTTCTCTGAAGAAACAGCTGAGAAACTACTGGATGCTGCAGACTTAGACATCCATCTACTTTGACAGTGCAAGTGTCACACACTCCTTTGTACCAGCTTGAATGTGCATCTCTTTTTCCCCTCTGTGTCGCCACGATATAGTTTGGCCAAGAGACTACTTTAGCACCTTTGGGACCGCTGGCAGTAGATGGCATCACTTAACTCTGCTTCTCTTCTCCTACAAAGTCGATCCTGCCTGCACCATAGGGACCTGCAGCTGCCAGAAGAGTCCCTGGCCACCGAAAAGAGCCTCTGGCTGGGACAAAAAAGGGACACGATGGCTAGGGACAGCAGAAAGCCCGCGGCCTGGCTGCCTACGGCCTGGTGTCTGTCGCTGGGGAAGGGACTGGGATGCTGGAGCCGCATCCCCACATGGTCCTGACAGCTTCGATGGCTCTGCTCTACCCTGTCCCACGAGCGGCACTTGACTCCTTCAGGGTACGGCCTCTGCTCTTCTGCTTCTCACCTTACCACCACAGGAGAAGCGTGGCTTGACTCTTTTAGCTGCCTTGTTTCCATCACTGCGATGCCTTGAGCCAGCTCCAGCTGATACACCTTTATATTGCAAGGACCAAACTTCTCAGCAAGGAAACCATGACCACGCCAAAGCCCAGGACTACAGCCCTACTCGAAACTTGGATCAAGATACGCCGCGAGGCAAAGCTACATTCACACTGTTAATGAGTTTCTCAATCTGAAAGCTTACGGAGCAGCGATCGCATACTCTGTCATCCATGGGCCAAGAACAACAACGATGAAGACGTAACACTCCCTGAGCAATGCTGTGCTTTGCATTTTCTGCCGGTTTTAGTTTTAACTTCATCTCCTGTGATCATGAACAGAATTTTCAAGGGGTTTGAGTGCAATACACTGCTCATGAGTCACCAAGAAAGGGCTTTCAGCCTCTGGACACCGAGTTCCTGGGATCCCTGCATTACTTCTAACAGGACTGCGAAAACCCTGTTTTCAACTGGGTTTACTTTGCTGTTAAGCAGCTTTGAGGTATGCACCTCTACTCAAATACACGTCTGCAAGTTGCAGGGGGAAAGAAACCAATAAAGGTACCAGCTACGCCAGTCTGAAAAGCTTCCAGCAGCCACGGGTCAATCGGAAGGGCTTTTTATGGCCACTCAAGGCATTCACACAAGTGGGGTTGTGCTGCAGAACGCGCCCCTGGATTTATGCAGTCCTGAGCTGTAGGAAGGCTTCCACCCCCTGGAAAACACAGTTCCCCATAATCGCACTGGCACCTACTGGCGAAATCTGCCTCTCTCCAGCAGCATCCACACCCCGCATTTCTAAGGGCAGAAATTTGCAGAAATTTACAGCCTAGTTTCTTCCATTTTAATACCCAGTTTCTCCCATGTCCTTGGAAAGCCCTGTAAGGTACCAGCAAAGTCCCGACGAGCTAATCTTCTATATTCATATTTTATTTGAAAAATATATAAACAAATAAGTAATTAAAGAACAACGGCTGACATGAAAAAAGAACAGTCCCTGCGGTCAGAGGTCACTGGGTGTTTCTGTTAACCCGGTGGCCCC
>Ga0065711_1010572_pt1 | contig 14891 bp, 10 predicted proteins | sample Hoacrofraction12_FD_59098 | JGI IMG/M metagenome (GOLD analysis project Ga0065711, IMG submission 59098) | Hoatzin crop microbial communities from Cojedes, Venezuela - Epithelial fraction 12 v2 (version 2) | ecosystem: Host-associated > Birds > Digestive system > Esophagus > Crop | place... | reverse complement strand
AAAAAAAAAAAAAAAAACAAAAAAACACCACAAAAAACAGCATAAAATACCTAAACTGTTTTGAATATAATGTAGAAGTATACAATTCCTGCCTAAAGATGTGGATATCCAGCCTGAACTTAGGCACAGGGCATCAAGCAGAAATAAGCAGACCAGGCTTTTTTCAGCTCCCGGAACTATCACTCTCTCCCATCCTTTGACTGTAAGCTCCAAACAAAGCGTTCTCTTTAAAGAACCAGGTTTTCCCTGAGCACACAAGGAAAGAATGGACTAAAGATATTTAATTGTAAGAGAAGAAAGACAACTGAAAAATGAAGTTACAAGAAGCTTCACTTGTGTAAATAGTTCATATATTAAAAAGGAAGAGAATGACATCGTCTCTGGCCATCTGGAAGAGCATGGAAAGAAACTGGCTTAAACTGCAACAAGAAAGGTTAAACTGCTATATGGGCAGACATCAGGGAAACCTTCCTAACTATGAGGGCAGTGGTGCTGCAGGAGAGCTGTGGAAATCCGTAATGCGGAATGGTACTACAAACAGCTTTGGCAAGCACGGGAAGTGTGGCAGTACCACTTGGTCATGCTTTCCGTGGGGCGGTCTAGACACCCTCTCAAGGGTACCCACCTTTTTTCTATTATTAGACTGCTCAAGTGCTTTTATTGACAGTGGATCGGAAGCAGCTCTTGACTTCCTCCCACTGCCTCTGCTTTGGTCAAAACACTGACCTCTCACTGCTGCTTCAGTTTCTCACTCCTCCTGCACAATCCATGACAGCACCACTCAGTAGATGGGAGCTGCTGCCATTTGGCACAGGCATACACCACTTGGGAACTTTTTCTTCAAGCCATTTCTTATTGGCACAGTGCCTACCACATCTGGGCACCACAAAATGACCTCAAGTGGCGTCCTGAAAGGCCATCAGAGCAGCAAATGAGCTGAGTTATTACTCATTACTCAACTAAAGATCATATAAAATAAGACACTAGTGTCATACAAGAGAAATCCCTGTTGACCCACAGCTACTGCAGAGCATTAGCAAATCCAAAAGGGTGATGGGATCACAGATGGTTCTGGGAGAGGGGAGGAAACAGAAAGAAAAGTGATTTCAAAACTTGCTCATCGTATAGCAGCTTTAACCTGAGCCTACTAACTCTAGACATTCATTCCTAAAGCAGTGCATCATAGGATGGGAGTGCTTAACTAGCTCACCCACCACTCCCTCAGTAACATTCTTCCTCCCTTACCCGTTCTCGGATTTTGCAAAGGTTAGACGTTGGGGCATACACAGCTCTGCCTGCAAACAGCTTTCACCAGCCACAGGCAGCATGAGATCACACTGACTTCTTCCATCAACTTACGTACTTGTATTTGTAGTCTACCACTTTGACCTCCAACGTTGATACTGTTTTCATAGCGTTCACAAGCTGAGGAGGAGAATAAAAGGACAATGATTTGGTGCTCTCCTTCAATTAATTCCTCCCCTGAACTCCTGACTGGTTTGCACACTCCTCCTCCCTACCAGGGAATTACAACGAGCGAGGCAGAACACACCGTCACTGCCATGTAAAGGAGCAGTTCCCCTCCTCCTGCGCCTTCCCACCTAAGACACACACATTATTGCTGGCAGACCAGCCCCTGGAGAGCAGCCTCAGATCTCCTGCGCTCCCAGAGGCTACTGCTGACTTTTACATGCTCCAGGACCCAATTCTAAACCACTCAAACTAGTAAGAGTTTTGCCAGGATTTCCAGAAGATATTCCAATACCTAACACAGCAAATTGGTAGCTAGAAGGGTTTTCAAAAATATCTTTCTAGGTCAGACTCCTACTCACACATGAAGTGAAACCAGGTTGAAGCCTAGGCTTCTAACCTAAAAGGGCTTTTTCCAAGTCTCCAATCCATAGCCAGCAGGAGAGTGAGAAAGCCAAGTATTTTCTTTACAAAAGTGTAGTAAAGATAAGATTAACTTCTCTCTTTGTCACATGCCCGTTATCAGAAAACACTCTGCATGTAGCAGTGTAGGCACGTGCTGCGGACAGTCTAGCAGATGTGGCACAAATCCAGCCATCTGTGCTCTGTCTGTTCTGCCACTGAGCTACCGCATCAAACCAGCCGCAGTTTCTCCCTACATAAGGTGGGGATGATAATGCCAAGTCGTTTCTGTCAGGCACTAACAGCTAAGAATGAAGACGCGTATGAAAACATTAGATGTTACCATTTTACCACAAGAGAAGCTGCACCATAAGCCCACTACACCACATGACTCCAAAACGTGAATCAATATGAAAATTCATTAAGTTTTGAATGCACATACTCAGATAATAATAGCTTATGCATTTTAATCTGCAAGCATAACAAAGGTTTTTGTCAGAGTCTTCAACACTGGGGATGCTAGAAATAAAAGAGATCATCTGAAAGCAAAATAATTTAATTTTATCAGAAGCTCTGCAGTGTCTGTTTGTTAAGAGGAAATACTTTTAGTATTACATCTGTAGTCCTCCACTGGATATTTAAAAAGGGCAGCGAGGTTCAGTGTCTGGAGTACAGAAATGGAGACTGGCTAGCAGACATATTAGAAGAAGTTAATATTAGCACTGAACATATTTGTCCAAGATTTGTCAGCAGATAGATATCTTAGCTGTATCTGAAAAAAAAAAATCAATTCAATGAGTAAAATATAACTTCTGATAAATTTGTTTTAAAAATAAAAAAGACCACACCTCATTCTGGTTTAATATTTTCCGGTAATCTGTACTGCGTGCAAGTATTGTGACTCGAATTTTCCCATCCTAAAAAGAAAGAAGCAGCAGTGTATTAGCTATGAGGCAGACCTCACAAAAAAAACACAAACACCCAAACAGTTCCATATTTACTTTTGGCAATTATCTGAGCAACTAAATATGTTCCTTCCCCATGTAACAGATGAGGTAACCACCTTAAAATTCACATCGTTATTTTCCAACAGATTGAAAGTGTCAAAAACTTTGTGAAAGTCTGACTACTAACAAAGAATAAAACATTTTCTGAAAGAATTATTTTATTCCGTACAAAAGAGTCTTTGTATCACATATTATACGGCAGTTTCTGAAAGCAGGAAAGCAGCTTTCAGGATGGCTTGTGCACAAGACCCTCGGAAAAAAATATTTTACTTCTATAACAGTTACTCCTTTTACCTCTTTAGATTAATTGGACTCACAGGGGTAAGTGTTCCAAGTGAAATAAAGAGATTTAACTGCATGACTCCCATTAGTGTCAGCAGGAGAAGCATAACTAAATGCCTGTGCAGTGCTTTGAATGTGTGCCCCTCAGCGATAATACGTAGGCTACTCTCTAGCAAATACTTCAAGAAGCCCAGAACTGCCGTATCCATCAATGCAGCCACCGTAACAATTTGCAAAAACTACCAGTGTGTACAACAGAGCAGCCGAGGGCCAGGCAGATGGTACCAGGCAGGGATTGGGAGGACCGGAGTCAATCATTTCCTCCTTCCATCCTAACCATAAGGATCGATAAAGAGCAAGCTCATTGCACTGCTCTGTGGGATTCCCTGTGCTGGACCCAAGGACAGCACCTGGCCAGCAGGCTCCAGAAGAGACTATGCATCTTGCTTAATTATGAAGGACACAAAGGCCTTGAGCACAGAGAATGGAGATGAGGAGGAGATCCTAGGGTTGGAAGGAGGGTGTTTTCAAGTCTGTCCTAGGGAAATAAGACACGAGGGCAACTTTCACAAACATACACAAATGTTTGCTGAAGGCCTTTATACAACAGGTGAACTAACAGGAAAAAAAATCCCGAGCATCACAGGACAGGACAGGACAAAAAGTGCACTACATTCCCTTCTTCCCCACTGGCTCCAGCTTGCTAATGCTGTTTGTCTGGTAAGAGCCATCAGCTCCATATCACAACTTTACTACTCAGTTATCATACCTTCGGCCCTTCTTGCGTGATATTCAATCTGTGTAACACATGCTGAGAAAATGCTCTAAATAGCCCTGTACCGTGACAGCCAGAGATCTGAAAGTAAAAAAGTGATTGTTAATACAAAAAATTATTTTGCTCAGAAAACCTCTCTTTGTGATCGGTCTTTTGCCACTCTTGTGGAACAAAAGCCTAGTATCAGGCACTGCACTGAACATGTCACTATTCACTGCAACACAAGTGGCACGTTCATTTAGAAAGAAATACAACTCTCTCTACAGTGTTACAGCCTGAACGCATGAGCTAATGCCACCACGAAAGTCTGTCAGTGTACAAGGTCTTGTGTTCTGCAAAAATACCATTAGGTTCCCAGTGCCCACCCGCTAAAGAGGAATAATACGCATCTCATGAACTGTGACACGGGAGATTGCACACAACCAGTTACTACCAACCAGCTAGAGTAACTTCAAAATCCTCATCTCTAGGGAAGATCATTCCATTTGGACTTGCGCAGACTTTCAATGCAGTACATTTCATGGTAACTCAGCCAGATATTTGAGATATTCGTTAGCTCAGATTTTGTACTGTCACATACACACCTAGTTAACACAGTGGATGGATAAAAAGGACTCACCAATGGTGTGTTATAAAACAAGCCATACCGCATTCGAGGCAGTAATGAGAAGACTGCTTCTTTAAAACATACCTGCAAAGGAAGATCACAAGAAGTTACACTGCAGTGCTACCTTCCGCTGGCACATTCTGTGCTCATTCAGCGGGATCGCTCCTTATAATGAGCTAGCAATTACATGCTCCTGTCAAGAACATCCTCACTTCCTTGACTGCGCAAATGAATAGAACCAGATGTAAGTGTGGGAAGAGGTAAAAAAAGCACCCTCACAACAGAACAAACATGAACTGAATAGAAGAAAACCAGTTAGAGAGTTTAAGACTGGCTTTAAAGGACTTAAGAGACTAAAATGAGCTCTGAAGAAATGGGTACATTTTTTGGTGGGAGTAAAAACTTTTTTCATGATAACAGCAGACATACTAACAGTTGCAGGGGAAGATAAAACACCTCAGAAGGAATTGGAAGACTTAGAAAGACAATACCATTTGAAAACCCTTAACTTCAGTAGTGAGACCTGCAGAAGTGCAATACATAAATATCACCTCTCAGAAGACACAAAAGTTAGGTCCATCTGTATAAAGCATAGACATGCCACAGAATTAGGTTACAGCTCTGTCTCATGTTTGTAAAGTAGAATACTCATATTACACAAATTAAAAATGCATGGAAAGTATTAATGCTTTCCTCTGAAACACCCACACCCAAAAGTGGCTTGAGAAGCTGTCATATTTGCTACCTAATGACTATGAATTAAAACAAAACATAAAATTCCATACCCTTTTAGAGTCAAAGGTTTTCAAGTGTATTATTTCATAGTCAGTAAATGCCTTCCATGTCTCACTGAACAGGTCACCATAGCCATACGAGCTCTAAGAGGAAAGGAAAAAACACAAGGCCATAACAATTACATAAACACATACAAAAACTTTCTTCATGACAAGTTTTATATACAAGTTTTAATATACAGTTAATATGGGCATCTCTGCCACAGGACCCAAGACAGCCTAGCACAGAACACAGACATTACAGAACGCCGAACCCTGCGTTTACAATTGCAGTTAAGCCAAATTACCTGCCAGGTAGCTAATTTTTAACAAAACAGTTCTATAAATTAGCAATCTAGACAACTTCTTCAGCAGCAGATTAGTATTTCCAAGTTAGGAGCAAGAATTACCTACTATTTTCCCCAGAGACAACAGAACACAAGTTAAATTTGAAGTAACAGAAACAGAGGCAAGGTAGAAGGCATGAACCTTGACTCTCGAGATCAAAAAACCACCTGGAAATTCAAGTGCAGCAGTAATGTTTGAAGTAAAAAGGTCACAACAAGCCTGTCGCACACTCATTTCTGTTTTGGGATGGTCACCTCTATCACAAATTGAAGACAATGATCTGATTTGATGGAAGAAACAGCCAGGAAGCAATGTATTGCATTGCTTTGACAAGCTACCAAGAAGTTTCTCTACAGGGCAGTATAAAACTTCCCCCTTTGCAGCAATGACCTGTGAAACCTTTTAAGAGCCATCTCCTGCCTACAACATTGGCCTAGCAGCAGGGGCTCCTGCCTTCAAATTTGTAACATTTCCTACACATCTGAGGGCTAAGAGTCACCATCTCTTGCTCTTTGAACGCAATTAAATATCACCTCAGTAGTCCTGGTGCAGATTCTTGCTTAAAGCTTCCTTTCAACTGTGGAGCTGGTTCAGGCTGCTTGGAAAGTTATGTGGAAACTTTCTCAACAAGAAATCTGAGAATAAGACTACAAATTACCGCAGAAGAGGGAAGACATCTAATGAAATGTAAGAGAATCTAAAGGGTGACAGATTTCCTTCACTTGCAGATGTGCTTCCTTCCCCTTCTTCTGCCATTAATTTTAATAAATTTTGCAATCCATATTACTTTCTGGCCATCTGTATCACAAGAACTGCTCTTCCAGGTTAGAAGTAGAGAACTGATTTTCAAAGCTGCAAATACTACCTTCTAACCCTGTCTGTCTCCTTAAGAGTGCTTTATAAACATTGCTTTCCTGCATTTGCAGAGACGGTCTGCAAATCAACACCCACAGGATTTCCTACTCATTTTCTGCTTTGTTTAACCTACATCTAAGGGCATTACTGTTTAATAAGAACAGTGCGCTGATTCTACAGTAGCTAGGAAGTATGGCCAAATCTAATTACATCAAGGAAGAAAAAAAGAGAATGAATAATAAGCCCATCCATCTCGCCATCAGCAGTGAGTTGGTGCCATCATCTGGCTGCACACAGTAATGAACGCCAGCAGACCCAGCAGCTCAGACCTATTTGAAATGACAATACTGTGACTACTTACTTCGAATGGTACATCTGAAAGAGTTGTTTGATTCATCAACGCAATGCAAGACAAAGAACTGCTCTTCGAAGTAATTCACAGTACTGTCTGACACATCTGATCTTTTCGGAAAGCCATCAGAGCTGGATTAACAGCTCCCTGGATAACATCTAGGGTTCGCTCATCTGACAGGCGCTTTTCTTTTAGCTTTCAAAACGTAAGAGAGCTAGAAAAAAGGGTCTCTTTCTAGCCAAAGAGGTTTCTCATTTGATAGCAAACAAAGGATATCTGCAGTTTTCTACTGAATAGTAGTTGTTCTAGCAGTAAATAGTCAGAAAGAAAACCCAGTATTTTATGAGAGCAAGACAGGCGTGGGACAATATCCTAGTTAAGAACTGTGTTATTTCTCAAACTGATTATACCGATTATCTGGCATGTTACAAATTGCCTAGTTTTTCATGGTTTAGCTTAACTCTCCTACAAAACTTTAATACTGGCCAGTAAAACTAGTATTACTCTTAAACACAGTCATGGTTTCAAGTCAGCAGTACAGCAGAAATAGCCCCACTTACAAATTTGGTTTATATGTCATTGTGGCAGTCTAAGAGTTGATTGAGAGAAGTAATTGCAAGAAGGCTGTTTAAAGGAATTAAGTATTAGACCTTGTTTTGATATATACAAGGATTTACATTAGTTGCTTGCTTTATTACAGGCTGCACATCACTGATTTAGAAAGACACGAGGATACATTTCTCTTTAAACACAGTTTTGAGTAAATCTACAACAATATTATCAGAAGAAAAAAAGTCTACAGAAAACACCATGAAATGTTCAAATGCCACATACTAGAAATACAGATCGTGTTATTTTTGAGGTCACACCAAAAAAAGGCGTAATTATGTAGCAGCAAAAGATGAGCTACGGAGTAGTGTTCCAACAGCACATGGTTTACTCTAGTAAGTCTGCTCCCTAACTATCGTTCAGGCACCTGTATTAACAAGATCCAAAAACATTGCAGGTCCACACGGGTAAGTCATCAGCCCACGTCAAAAGTAAGGACTGGCTACTAAAAGCTCCAGAGTCTCCACAAAGCAGAAATACTGCCCATTACAAAGCCGTTACAAGCACAGATGACTTACAGTGTCCCACATGACTATGTTGACATCAGTACTGAAGGAATTATTGATGTGTTGTGTAATATAAAGATTGACGAAATCACAGAAGTGATGGTACATATTAACACCTGAGAAAGAGAAAGAATTGTTAGCAAAATACCACATTACTTGCTCCACATTTTAGTAGCTCACGCAATTTTTCCTTAGTAATGTCCTGCATTTTCTATTAGTTTTCCTCGGTTCTGACTGAATGCTTCTTATACAGCCCAGGGAAGCAAACCTTCAGGGGGAAGGACGCAAGGTAAGAATCTGCAGTAAAACATATTTCTAACAAGCTCATAAAAATCCAAAGAGGGGCCAAAAGACAGAAAAGGAAAAGGTAAGTTTCACATGCAATTTCTCATCACAGTCTGCAGCTGCTTCAACAACAACCAGTTAGACATACAGGAAAAGTAAAAACAGGCCTTTGGCACTGATCTTAGTTCTGCTTTATTTGGGTTAAGGGAAGCTCTGTCTGTAGGACTACAAGACGGAACTTGTACTTGCACATGAGCCAAAGCCCAAGCAATTCCTCACGTTCTTTCTCAGAGCATTCTTGTTCATTCTTGATTTCTTAAACTAATACCTTAAGACCATGGTGCATAAAAAGCTACCACAAAAGAAACATGATAACATAGTCCAGCTTCCTCGCTAGCGAAGACTAGACCCCAGTTCTGGGACTATGTGCGCCCAGCTCTTGTTGCAAGTTTCTGACCAAAAAGCACTGCTGTGATAGGGACTAGCTGACAGGCTTCCTATACTGCTCAAAGAGCAATCTTCCCTTGCCTCTCCTGGAACAGAGGAGCTGGGCAAAATCGCCTGCTGAGCCACAGCTAGATCACCTTGCTCCAAGGTACAAGTTCACAGCACAGCAACTCCTCCACTGTAACTGTTCAGCAATCTGCAAAAACTTTGCTTCAAATACAAGATACTGGCCTGCAGGGGAAGAGGGGTAATCCAGTTTGCAGCTGTGGTGTGTCAGAACACAGCAGACAACAATCCAGTTCAAACCACAGCTTACCCCACAGCAGCTTGTTCGTATGCCTACATGCTGAACACCCCCCGCCTTTCACTAACATTTGTCTGCAAAACACGCTGCATGAACAAAAAGGTTGGAGAACTTAAAAAAATGCCAGATACCACTGGCTGGTTCCTAAAGATGCTTGGATGCTGCCCCTCTGAGTACCACCTCCTCTTCCATATCATTCAACACACATAGAATCCTCAATTACTGAACACCTAATGTGTGAAAACTGTCATCCAGAAACACAGCTAAAGTCAAAAACTCTGTACAGAAGAGTCTGGCACAAAGTTAAAGACTGTCAAAACACAGTCAAGAGTCAATGACTGTGCAAAACAAGTGGCAGGAATATTTTTCTGATTTATTTATCTATTATCTGTGGCAGAATGTAAGGACGTAAATCTAAGTTTCCAAGTTCATCAATGGAACTACAGAAAAAAAGAATTTAAAACTCACATGATATTTCAAAAATGAAAATATATTACAAGTGAACTTGGCAATCGCAAATGCATAATGTAGATGAGCAAGTTGTATACGGGGTCTTCTTACTGCAGTAGTGTACAATAAAGAAACCAGTTACCTGCATCTAATTTCATGAAGTATGTTGGCTTCTCAATAACAACATCACACTTCTCATCTTCTAGGGGCCTGAAGTTTAATGCAGTAAACGTCTGGAGTTCTGCAAACCTACAAAGATTCAATCACACAGAACATGCTTTGTCACTAACACGCTTGAACAAATGTACTTCATGCATCTAAGATTTGGTAACTGTTCAGCCAGTCCATTTGATTTAACAGGACTACTGAAAACCAATACAGCCTGACAATTAAAATGATTTGAAATTGTAACGGAAGGTTCTTCAGGTTATGAGCTTCAAGAGGTTAAACACCGCCTTTGATCTCCAGAGTGAACAGCATCTTTGATCTACAAATCAAGGCAGCAGAGACGTAACAAAGAACCTTAGAGCCTAGATCCCTGGGCCTATCCGACTTGATCTGCATTGCCAAAGACACTTCAGCAAGATCTTTATGCTTTGGTCAGAATAATGAACGTAGATGCAACATTTATTATTCCTGGATCTAAACAAGGAGGAGCAGCTGAGATGACAACAGCAGGTAGAGGAGAAAAGTCTTTTCCTCCTCTGCAGCTATTCTTCACTGAAACTGACCATCAATGCAAAATGAGAAGAAAAACTACAACATGAGGAAAGCATAAAAATGAATTCTTATATGGACCTTACTGGCTCCAATTCCTTCATGTTTCACCAGTTAACTGGCAAGGCAGCTTTGAAGTGCTAACATGCAACCCGTCACACTTAACCAGCTACCACAAAGCACCCTCTACACTTGCCACTCGGCCTGTAGACCGTTGCCCATTTCACATTCCAGACACAGGCTCCCTGGGAACACCGTACAAATACCCATCCAGACCAGTCGTTGCATTAGCCCCAGCATCGCCCAGGACTGTGTGAACGAAGACACAAGTGCAAACCTCAAGGCATTTCACAACAAAACAATGGTCGTCTCCTATACGCAGGTCAGGCATACAACCAGCACCTTGTCCAGAAAACACCTGAAGGGTAGAACTTCAAATTACAAGACATTTCCAGATCTTTTGCTGTTGTTGTCAGGCAGGACACAATCACACATAGCATAGTTCACAATATTCTGCAGAGATGTAATTACCAGAGGTATCTGATATGAACACTCAAATTGATCTTAGGAAGGAGCAACTATTTCCTCAGTATGAAATCCCCAACACACAGCTGCTAGTGCCAACGAAAAAGGTAAAAAAGAATTAGTAAGTCAACTTGGAAGCAGCCTTCACGAGTGATTCTTACCAAGACTGCAGAGGGCTCTTGCGTTGACCTTCAGCCAAAAATGCCTGAACATCGAGGGTGCAATGACCTCCAATCTCTCCCTTCTGGAAAAAGTCTTCTTTGAATCTAATGCAAATCAGTAAAAGACCATCAGCTTTTATGCAACAGTGCTACAAGTGCTCTGGAATTCCCACTACATACTCAAGCCAGTGCTAGTTAATCTCAGTTCAGCAAGGTACTTCTTACTTATTTAAAACCTGAGTATTTTCTTCAGCCTAAATCAAGCCTTTCCCACAATTCTAAACTATAGTGGTGTCCTTGGGAGTTCTATACATCAATTTCGAAAACAGCATTAAACCACCCAGAATGTTATCAGGAATAATTTTCACATACACATATGAGTAACTTTGTAAGACTTTACGACATGATTACTTACAGGAGCATCATTAGCTGGGTTTTTTGTTTGTTGGTTTTTAATAAAAATTTCTCACTGAAATTCACCTCAGATATCACAACCCAGTTAGTAACCCAAGAATTTTATATAACTTATGAAGAGAGAGGTGCAAGGACAGGACAAAAACAAATTGTCAATTAAAATCACTATCTAACTTAGCTTTTAGTATAGCCTGAGAAGATGACAAAACCCATTCTGAAGGGCATCAGTGTCACAGTCACAAACCAGCTCTTTTAAGTCAGATGCCCAAAACACTGACTTCAAAGACAAGGTAGATGCAAAAATGAGTGATGCCAGCATCAGTGGTAAGGGCTTTTTATCCAGTTTTCCAATATACAGCATTTTAATTTGGGATGTGGGACATCCAGGTTTGGATCTCTCTTCAGTCTCAGCACCTAATCTCAGCACCTAAAAATGCAATTCGTGGTTCTGGCATAAAGGCACCTAGCACAGGAAAGGTCTTCTCAGGGTCCCATACAAAAACAATTCTATTCCGCAAAAAAGGATGTGACTGAAGACACAGAAAGGATGTGACTGAAGACACAGGAAAGTCTTCCTCTCTTCCATCAGAAGGAAGGATTCAGTCACTCATTATCATTCCACAAACTGAGTACTTAGTTTTTTAGATAACCTGTCCTGCTGACCACAGCAGCAGACAGCAATCAAGAGGTGTAGATCTCGACAGGACTACAGCAGCAAGTATCTGATCAGCAGTAAAGCCCACGACAACCAGCACACCAGCTTTGTCTAACAAACCCTGAAGTCCTTTTCCCTGCCATCCCTCGGTTTTACTATAACATAAGCAAATCAGAGACCTGTCGTGGTTTCTCTTTACAGTTCGTAAATCAATGTACAAGTTTGTTGCTCTGCAATGCTGAAGGTACTGAGAACAGGTCAGAGATGAATCTCCCTGTAAGAAAAGAACAAGCAGGATTTTATGAATAACAAAAATTATGTTTAGAAGTGAAAAGTATAATATCTATCAGAAATACCTACTGTTGCTGCAGGCTTACAATGGGTTTTCATTTCATTGAGCCTCTCTCGAATGTAGCCAAAGTCAGCTTGTTTCCAGAATATCTGTTGGGCTGTCTCAATGTCACTTGCCCTGATGTATGAAGGAGAGACCAAAAAAAAAAAATCAAGGTCTGTGGCTAAATTCTAGTAGTAACTTTAACAGATAACATTTTTTCCACTGAAAGTGGAACAGAAGAGCCAGCCAGTTGCTTTACTCACATTTAAGATACAAAACAGGAAGCAACTTATTGTCTACATTTAAGTGAAAATACCAACGACAATTTAAAGCTATTCTCCCGTAAAAGGGTATCCATTTTTTTTAACATTTTTCCTCTGTTTTTAAAGCAAAGAAAGGAAATCCGGAGTTATTTTAGGAACCTGAATTCAAGGCTAAATCAGAATAATGAAAACATTGTGGCAAGAGGCATTTCAAACAGTATTGTCTCCCTTAAAAGCTTTTTTAAATCACATTGAAAGACGTATGTTACCTACAAATACACACATATCTCCACAAAGAATCATCCTTTAAACTCTAAATATCACAATTATGTTAACTTCACAGCTAATACGAAAGTGAGCCCTAAGCTCTTTTTTTAAGGTACTGTACTTTTTAAATTTAAAAGGAAACTTACCATCCAGTTTCTACGTAATCACACACTGGATAACTGAACCTGTGATCTGATTTGCAAGATTTCTCATAACCCCAGCAGGATCTTCGCTTCTTCAAGTATTTCTGTAACACAGAATAACTGAATCAGGTTAAACAGCAGCAAAATGGGAAATTACTTGGATCAGTTAGCTTATAAACCACCTCTTGCTAATAGATCTTGCACTAAAGGCTTTCGATGTGGTCTGTTTTCAAACGGAGCTTCAGGAAGAACACTCAGATTCTTTACGCAGCACAACAGAGGCTCCAAAGAGGACACACGTGCACAGCAACATTACCTTTGTCTTTAACGTGTCTGTTCCAGGACGACTTTTCCTGACCCAATGAGTAGGATTCCAAAATTTTAACATCGCTGATACAGGTGACAAAGCTAAGCTGACGCAAAGCACAGCGCGCCGAGCTCCAGGCCGCGCGTACCACTGCTCTCCGGGCAAATCTAGGAACATCGGCTTCTACAGCGCTACAGAGAAGGGGGAGCACGGCTCCCACCCCGATCTCTGTGCAGCAGTTCCAGCCCAGGAGACACTAGACCTGCTCCCAAGCCACACGCGGCCTGGATCCTCGGGTTCACTGTCCCTGCTTCAGGTGAATGAATTCTATGCAGCCAGAGGGTAAGATTAAATCAGCATTTCACTGATTTGCCTATACTCTTGGAACTTCCGCAAAAGTATTACAGCATGCTAAAAACCACAGGCCTAGAAACTACTAACTGTACTTGGTTCAAACACCTTTCCCATGCACAAGGGTCATTCAGATTAAGACCATCATTTCAGCTCTGTAACAATTAAAAGACAGAGGGTAAAAATCTAGCAAAACAGTAGGTTAGAAATCCAGTCGCGTGACAGCAGCAGACTCAGGAAGAGCCCCGCACAACTATTTCAAAAGCAACAATTCCAACTCCCAGCGGAACCAACTCACTGGCAAGGAGACCAATTCATCACCATCTTTAACTACTACGACTCCAAGAATAAACCACCCCAACATCGCATTTGAACAAAAGCAAACTTACTTTATATGGGCAACGAGAGTCCTGCTCACAGATGCCAGCAATACGCTGATTATTGTGCAGAAAGTACGGAATATGCTCATCTGGCAAGTTGATAGTTTCGTAGCTATATAACGGCGCTTCCGGAGCGTTTTTGAATTCAGTAAGATTTTCAGCTTGGGAATTAGCCAGAGTTTCTTGCAGTAGCAATCCAAACACAAGCAACATGAACATGGCAACCTACGAGCTCTGTACTTATTAAAAAGAAAAAAAGACACTTCACATATCTGCAGCAGAGCACATTTCAAGCATACAAGATAGTATTCAGCCAACGCCAGCCATACACTCAGATAATTTGTACTTGTATTCCTGGGGTGGTTTCTTTTTCCTATGAAAAGCAAACTTTCACTGAAGAGACTAGACTGTACAACCTCCGGATTATCTTCGAGCCATTAGTCATTGAGGGTTATTGCACACTACCAACTCGCAGTCAGACTAAAATGGGTGTGTTTACTTGAGCTGAATCCCAAGGGATCCTGAGAGTTCGAATGTGGAAACTAAGTATAGAGCATACAATATCCAGACACCGGGAAGAAAACGTAGAAGGACTGGGAGGAGGGGTGAGGAGGAACCTAGGTTTAAAAATAAGTATAAAAATAATACATTCTCCACTTTGGAATCAGTAGCTGAAAGAAAACTATGCGGTCATGAATAAATGGTCAGCTTCAGAATGCTTCTTATTAGTAGTTAATATTGTGTTTGAGAAACTTCAAATACTGAGTTATATCCTTAAAACTCACTACAGGCCCACACGTATCTCTACGCTCCAAAGCAGACCAGATACCTGCCTGGTAATAAAACCTTCTCAACAAACACCCCTGCTTTGAACTGTTCCTGGAAAAAAAAAAAAAAAAAAA
>Ga0065711_1043170_pt1 | contig 14892 bp, 11 predicted proteins | sample Hoacrofraction12_FD_59098 | JGI IMG/M metagenome (GOLD analysis project Ga0065711, IMG submission 59098) | Hoatzin crop microbial communities from Cojedes, Venezuela - Epithelial fraction 12 v2 (version 2) | ecosystem: Host-associated > Birds > Digestive system > Esophagus > Crop | place... | reverse complement strand
GGGGGGGCAGCTAAAATGTCTCCTTCTATACTAAAACGGCTAGGGATTGAAAAGGAAAATTTCCAAATAAAATAAAATGAAATGCAACCGAAACCCAACATACATTATTAGAGATCTCATTTAGGAATAGCATTTCTCAGGGATTTATCCAGTGTGTTCAAGGAAAGGGAGAAACACTCCCATTGCTTCCGCTCTCGACCAGTGCTGCATGGCCTGTTTTGCCCACGTGTATTTAAGCACAGTGGTGCTAGATCTGAATTCAGAGCACTGGGACAACACTTTCTCCTCCTCCCTCAGCCTCCCTTACCCGCTTTCTATTTCCAGAAAAAATCCCCAAAACCTTATGTGTGCTTTGGGATACAGTGACCACTGCAAAGACGGGGCAGAAACCCTTTGAAATGCTGGATAAACCCCTAATCCACACGTCTACTGGATTAAAAACCTAATGGATTTCATTTTAGGTGTTCTGGACAACAAATTTCTAAATGTAGCTCACTATTGGATGAAAATAACCTTTAAAAGTCTATTGGTGAAGTTCTTCGAAAGACAGGACCTGCTGGAGGGTCCTTCTGCTTCTCTCTCTCTAGTTTGGTGCAGAATGGTTGTGTTTTTGTGGTTCATTTTTTTTTTTTTCTGTTCTTTTTTTCCATTTTCTTTTTTTTTTTAAATAAAAAGCGTAGAATCGGTTCTCCCCCTTCTTTCCTCTTATTCATTTCTTCCTGAAAGTCTCCTTCGTTCAAGTTTCACGCGAGCCTCCCATTGCATTGTTAGTTTGTCACCTTCTCCAGTACAAAAGCGGCTGCCTCGCTCCCCCGGGACGGGTGCGTCTCGCACTCCTTGTTCCAGTGTTTAGATGTACGGGTACTGGTTGACCTTGGTGGGGCTCAGCGGGTATCCAGTGTAGACTGTGGAGGCTGGAGAAGCACTGATATAGGTCTGATGGGCAAACTGAGCCTGGTACTGACTCGGGTGGATGGTGGGCGAGGGCAGAACGCGTGGGCCCATGCTGACGGGGACCTGGTGGACGATGCTGGCGGGGTAGGTGGTGTGCTGCACGGCGTGCCGCGCCGACCCTTGGGAGGCCACCAGGTGCGCGACGGTGCCCGTGGAGCCCAGGGCGGCCGGGGCAGTGTAGGTGTAGAGGTGGGGTTGGGTGGGCAGGTGAGCAGCAGCAGCCGCGGCCAAGTGAGGATGAACCGTACCGTGGCTGGGGCTATTGTGCGGGAAAGAGTACGGGGCCTGAGCTATCGTTGGAGTGATGTAGGCTTGCTGTCTCCGGTGACTCCCTGCGCGATCGGTCGTGATGTGCTGCTGGGCCTGGATAAAGACAGCAACAGTGATAAGCGGTTACAAGAGACTGCTCTCCACCTCCACGGCGGTGTCTGGCAGCCTCCCTGCGACACCAGGATGGCCTCAGGAAAGTCCCTCACACTCCTCCTGACACCCCTAGCACCACCACAGTCTTCCCTTGGACATGGGTGATGACAAAGGGTCCCCCCCAAGCCTAGGAAGACCCTGTAGTTTCACACATTCACCAGAATGGCCCCCAAAAGGACAAGGGAGTCCCCTGCTTTGAGCCACGACCTGCTGTCACAGCTAAGGTGAAGGCCCAGCCTTGGATGCCCGGCTCCTAAGAACATCTTCCACAAGACCAGTCGTTTGCACAACACACGGCTTTTGTTAGTGACAAAACTAACAAACATCATCTCCGCTGATGAAACGTGGTGTGCTGATAGCTCAGGGGAATGAAGTTGCCTAAATATGCCTGGAACAGGCAATTTATTTTTGCTCGGTTTGGGTCTTTGCGGTTATCATTTCCCCGGTTAGTAAAATAACTACTTTATTTTTTACAGATAAAACCCTCAGCTCGATCAGATCCTGCAGGTGCCTGGTACCCTCGTGTAAACAGCTATGATTACTGGAGCACAGGCAATTTCTTGCAGTGGCACCGGAGCAACGTACCTTTTCAGGGATTTTCTAAGAGTTTTTTTGGACTGCACAATAATGCCATGGAGTTTTCCCGGTCATTTGTAGTCAGAGTATTAAATAACCAATAAAGTAGGAATTAGAAGGCAGGAAGGGCAATGCTCTGTGTTACTTCCTTCTATCCTTCCTAGCCTTCTCATCCTCCTCGTAAGCACTCCCTGTGCTGCTGTCATGGTCTAAAACGCAGCAGACGCGCTCCTCCCCAGCTCTTGTGAACAGCATCTCGCCCACTTCCTCCATCTTCACTGACTTTCCAAGTTTAATTTTTCAAACATCAACTACATTTTGAGGGGGAGGGGACAGTCTTCTCCCCCATATTATTTTTTTGTAAAACCCAGTTCTGCTTATATCCAGCATTGGATACAAACCAGCGTTGTCCTCTGAGCTCTCCAGACTTTCTCCCCTTGGCACGCTGGTAAGTGTGTTGTAACTTCCCTACTTTCCTCACCTCACCTCGGGGAAGAGAGAGGCCCCAGGGGTGGTAGATACAAAGGCCATTGTTTACTGAAGCTCCCCAGGAGCCCCTGGGCATTTTGATCACAGACTCTGAAACATCTCGAGAAACACCTGCGGCCAAGTAACGGGATTTGCCCACATCTCAGCCCAGGTTTATCACGGGACAGATCAAGCTCATTACATGAGGTCACATCTGCTTTGCCTTGTCACATCTGACAGGGACTCCCCTCCCAATCCCGCAGCCGGGCTGACGCGCTCCCTTCGCTTGGAAGATACTTTCCACACAGTTACCTATGGGTAAGGAAAATTCAGTCCTTCCCCCGTGGTCCTGCTCCACTCCTTTGCGTCTGAGCCACTGCACCTTCTCTCTCACATTACTCCCATGGTCCCACTGCTGGATCATCTGGTTTCAAAACGCATGGTAAGAGTACCGCCAGCCCACTCAGGGGTGCGATCTGCACTACCTCGACTGCCCGAGTTGGAAGATGAAGGTCTGCAGTGAAGCTGAAACAAGTTGATCAAACTCGACACGGGGCCCAACTATCATTAGCTGGAACAGGACAGCCCATGCTGGAGGAGGTGCCACCAAAATTCGTCTCAGTTGACTTACCTGACTTAGATTAAGAGGCTGCTGCTGCTGGAAATGTGCTCCTGGTCGCTGCTGCCTATAGGCAACGGCTCCAGACGAGCTCCCTGAAGAGTGACCGCTGGTGGAGGTCACGGTGCTGGAGGACTTGGACTTGTAGGAGGATGAGTGGTGACTGGTGGTGACTGTGCCAGGAAAGGAAACACATTTGTAGCTTACATCACATTCTTTAATTGCTCACCCTACCTTTTCCTCACCGAATCTCCTCCAGAGTGGCTTTTGGGAGGAGACATACAACAGAAGCAAGGATAAGAAAATAGTTTCTCTTAATTAACAGAATACCTCATCAGTGCTTCACACACAGGGCCAGCCTGCTGTTCTGGAGGCAGACAAGCAGACCCAATACCTGGACCCAAACCGGGCCTGGAGAAGGCTTTATAGATCCTTCAGAAGTGTGAGAAACTGTTCTGCCAGCAGAACTGTATGATGCAGGTACAAACCCCAAGGAGAGGAAGGAAAGTTCAGTGTGCACAGCACAAAAAAGCCCTGGCTTGGCTGACCTCACGGCGAGTAGGAAGCGAGGGAGAAGGAGCTAGTGGGGAGCTCACCTACCGAGCCTTTGTGTTCACCAGCAGTGCGTCAAAAGAGAGGACTGCCAAGGAGCTCAAAGCCAATTGCTTCAGGCCAGACTTCCACCATAAGCCCCTTTTCAAGACATTGTACTACCTAGCATTGCGGAGGCTCTGGATGAGCAAACCTCATCAGTCCATGATGAAGATTCTGGGGAAGTGTTCTTCCCAGAAACGTCAACAAGTTTGGATGAAAATGCACATGTGTTTTCAATCTCTTACCCGTTTCAAAGCAAACCTACGGAAAGGCAAGGCAGCAAAGGTTCACACTTGCATTTGGGAGCCTTTCATGTCAAATGTTGAGCTAAAGGCTGCATTCTGTTCTTGGGTTTGTACAGAAGTAACTGGGACTGAGACTTGCCCCCGTGACTCCTGAGTGTACCAGGGCACGTAAATAATGCAATATGGCTCCCAAGAACAGATGTGTCACTTGAGAGCAGGGCAGGAGCATGGTTTCTTTGGAAAACAAAACAAACAAACAAACAAAATGAAACCGAACAATGAGATTCTTCCAAGATAAATCATTTATTTCTTACTAATTTTCTTGACTGAAGAGGTGCAATTTACCTGGTGCCAGGCTATCGCACTCTACCAACACCTCACTGGCCTGGGTTTTCAGTGGCGGCACGATTATCGTTCGGGGATTCCCACTGCAGTGAGTCTCTGGAACCCCTTTGGTGTCGTAGGTGTTCCCATTATTCTGCGCAGCACGATGCTGCACGGCATAAGGACTGTTGTTGCTGGAGGAATCGGAGTAGGGGGAGTCATGCACAGTGACACAGCTGATGACGTTCTTCCTTTGCTTGGACAAGGTGCTGAAACACAAGCAGACAAGCGGAAAGAGTGAATGGGCAATGATCGACTCAGAAGCCACCAGAAGACTCTGCCCACGGCAGGCTCGCTCCATAAAGGCAACGCACACCCTCCAGTCCTCCGCTACACAGAGCCTGCCGAAGCCAAATCCCCGGCTTCGAAACTCACTCGTTGCTATTCCAGGACAGCCTCCATGGAGGTCAGGGAGTGAGTAAGACACTGTGGATAGGTCTTACATTCACTCTGCTTAGAATAGCACTGAACCAGACTGCCAGATTTATTTTCAGACTGCTTTTTATGTATGTGTGCAGTAGAAGCCCAGCAGTTATACTATGCTTTGTTGCAAGTCTCACCGCCCACACAAAAAAGTGGCGGTTTCTCCCAGCCTCCCAGCAATGATTTAATAATAGAAGCTATGACTTTTCATGATTAAATCCCATGAATCTACAAAATACACTCTGTTCTATTTACTAATATGGTACACTGGGCACATATTCTCAATAAGCATTTGAAACTGAGGAACGAATGAATCAAAAATGAGCAAAGTATGTAAATATTTTGGTTTTCTTTTCTTTCTCTGAATATAAGCACTGGGTCTCCTGACTCTAGCATGGATTATCAAGGTCCTGCTGCAGCTAATCTATCTATGACATCAAAAAAGTGATTAAAAAGGAACATCAACACTTCCAAGATTAGTGCTAGAAGTTCATTAGACTAGACTGCATGAGTACGATTGGGATTTTCTCCGCTGTTGTGTCTAATTATTCCTGATGGTTTCTCCTTCCTGTTATGAGCTTGTTTAGGGAGAAAAAGAGAGCGAGAAAGGAAGGGGGATGGTGAAGATTTGCTTAAATGGCTCACATCCTTGATAGTGCACAGACCTTGACTACAGAAAATCGCTGCTGTGTTTCTCTGATTGCATTATGTTGTTATGGCAACTGAAGTTTTTAAAATGATGAAAAGAAATGGATATCACATAAAAAGCTAAGTAATTAGGCTTAATGGTGGAACGGCCCCAACAGGAACAGAAACGCCACGGAGAAAAATGAGTCCATCTCTTAACTTCTTGAGTGCACACTCTAAAGAGAGCGAGATCCCTTTGCCGTGGAGTCTCCCCTCCGTTCTCTCACTCTGGCCAGCCCGGTCCAGCCAACAGCTGGTTCATCCGGCCTCAGGCTGCGATGGAGCCATTTGTTCCCTAGTCTCAGCATTGCTTCTCAGCCAGGGAAAGGTGGAACAGATACTGAGAACAGTTTCCTTCCGAAGACATTGTTTGCCTTGTTTATTTTTCCCAGTGCTAAAGGACCACTGGTGGGTTCGCTTCTACTTGTCCGCCTCAAGGCCTCTCCATCAGCACTCACAAGCTGCAGCTCACCACCTCACTCCCAAGACCTGGAACTGAAAAGCTATCATCTGCTCCACTAAAGAACGTCTTGGGGTGCTCCATTCACAGACAAGTTGCCGTCGCACAGCCTTTCCCCGGGCTACCATCACAGGATCCTGGTGTGCCCTGAAGAGGACACAAGACCATGTTGTCCTACGCACAGCGAAAAACAAGTGTCATGAGGCCCCTGCCATCCAAAAGCATTCATCATAGAATCATTAAGGTTGGAAAAGATCTCCAAGATCATCAAGTCCAACCGTCACTGAAACAGGGCAGATGACAGAAGGAGGGGAAGCTATTCGGGAAGCTGAAAGCAATCCCCGCAGGGGCAGGGATCTTTTCGACGGGGACGGTGTACGACAACAAAACCCTCGTATTCTGGCTTTCTACAAGGAGCTGGAGAGCGTTGGATTAGAAACGGAAAGAGCAACAGAGTATCTCAGACGGACAACTACTGTATGTGAAGAAAGGTGTAGCAGTTTGGATATGGTGCTAAGAAAGAAGAATATTAAGCCAATAAAAATGACGAATATTGCACCAATATTCCTCTCCTTCAGTAGAAATGCCTGTAATCGCACATTTATGAGTATCCACACTGCTTGCCCTTTGCAGCTACCCTTGGCTGCCAGTTGGGAAGAGATATATATTCTCTGCCTCTGACAGTTATTACATTTTATGAAGAAAAATCAAGTCACTAAAGAGTTTTCTGACAACTGATAAGGTCTACCTAATCTTTTACAGTCCCTTCCTTACATAAGCGGCTGAGCTGCTGAACTGGAAATACTTGCTCTCGTCTGACACTTGACACGGGAAGGCTGAGCAGTAGAACTGGAAAGGTATTTTTCTGTGTAATCTGTGCTATTTATTGTTTTAGAAAGGGCGTATTTTTCACCAGTTTGATCTAGGGCTTGTCAAAGCAGGGACCACGAGGAGTCTGCTCCTTCAAAGTGTTACAGCTCTTCGGTTACAATAGGAAAATCAAGTAGGTCTGTTTGGTTAAACAAGTGATCCCAAACCCAAACCTTTCCAGGGCAAGGGACCACAGCAGGATATTCAGCTCATTTCACGGATGGGAAACTGAAAAGGACCGGAGCTAGAGTCCTGCCAGGCCTTACACAAGTGCTCAGCCCTACTAATGTGTGTCATCCGCCAAAGTCAGCTGGAGTATTCCAGTACCAGAGCTAAAGCACATGGGTAAACATTTGCAGGATTAGGGCCCAAGCGATTAACCTCTCGATTCAGCAGGCTGCATCGCTTCACCCGCACAAGGAGTCCCATCGAAAGCAGCTGGGTTTTCCTAACGACTGCTGTTAATGTCAGAGCAGGCAGAGAAGTCAGTCGGGACGATTCACACGCCCAGAGCTTGGCACCTGCTGTACCACAGCCTGCCCGAGAGATTAAGGGTGGGAACTTCAAAAGCATCAAAAGCTCAACTCGCGCTGAAAATCACTTGACTGACAGGCTTACAGACACATGTTCAGCCGAAATGGGGGCTTTTGAAAATTCAACCCAGAAGAGCTGGTGCTCCCCCTTCTCAAAGCCTTCTTGCTCGCCAGCAACTGTCCTCCTCCCAGCTCCCTCCGAGGACTCGGCGGCTCTCACCACCTCGCCGTAATGCGGGAGTCGTCTGTGTGAGGTCCAGGCTGACGTATCGCCTGCCCTGCTCACAAACTATCAAGCCTGAGAGCTTTTACCTGTTGACACAGCACTTGCCTACTCAGCAATCTTACCGTATTCCCATAACTCAGCCACAGCTTTTGAGGATGTTTGTGCTTACACAGAAAAATACTATTAAAAATCTTGCCCCCTTCCTATTAAGCTCACTCCAAGCCTGGCAATTGCTTTCCCTTCTGCAAGCACAACAGCAACAGCATACGTGATTCTGTAGTGTTGAGAGTCGGCATGTGTTCCTGGTCAGCTTGTGTGCCTGCCTGCATTACGTGGGCAGGTGTATTTTAATTCTCCAGAGGAGGGAGGAAGATTACCCAAGTGGCATCAAATCCATCCCCACAGACTGAAAAGCAATAAGCCAGGAAGGCTTTTTAACCCTTACTGGCTGGAGCTGTCTCCTCTCTTTCAACAGAAAAATACACATTGCTTTGTAAGTTCACTATTAGTTTATGAGTGGTAGTCCATCCCCACCTAGTCCTGAAGAGCTTGTTCTCCAACCTGGACAGAAAACCATTCTTGTCCGTCCAATGTGGAGACACAGAGCACGACCGTGCCTTCAAACACGCAGAAGCAGGTCTCAGAGACAGCTTCTGACGCACACCCCCCTCGTGAGTGCACACTGGAGAGATGGACGTGGGTCCCCATTCCCCACAGCAAGGAAAGATTTCAAGGAAGAGTCTGAGGGAGGAAAGAACAGACAGCTTGTGCACAGGCGCTGGCCGAGAAACTAAGGTGGGCATCTGAGATACTGTTAACGGAAAGGTGCCGAAGGCAGATGTTGAGAATGAAAAGTGGGAGGAAATTAAGGAAAATAACGTGCTGAGTTAGACGTTAAAACAATGTTGAAATCACCTAAATAGCCAAGGACAAGGACAGGGACAGCAGCTCTTGTGACAATGCAACCTGAGATGGTTTCTACCTGCCTTCAGCAGGTAGAAACCTACCCAAAGGTCGGTATGTGGTAGCACTGCATGAACAGGATCTCTTTCCCTGAATATCTCGAGTTTCACCAGATTCCCAGCAAGAGCAATTGTGGTCTAGTGAGGGCAGTTCTTCAGCGTACGGTTCACCCAAAGAGACACAAACCTTTCAGTGTGGCTGACACGACTGCAACAGCGGCTTTCGGCTCTCACGGTCACCCAGATGGCCGCCCAGTTTGAGGGAAGGCGGCACCCATCCCACAACTGTGCCTCTGAACTGGGGTGCAAGTACACCACAGCACATTCGCTTTACATCACATGATTTAAAAAATGTGTTCCAGGTCTATGAAAACTTCATAATATGCAACCTTTTCAGTTTGCTGCTTCAGAATAATCCACCTATTCCGGGGAAGTACAGAGCCAGCCAACAAAAACTCAGACTACAACTGCAATCTCTCTCTCCACATTAAAACCTTATGCCATGCATAGCTCAGTGTTGAGAACATGCCCCTCTCTCTTCAGCTCAGCCTCCGTCCCGACCTGTTACTCCACTCTCACCTTCTTTGTGAATTGGTGATGGTAAGAAATATTTAGTAAGGACTACACTGAGGCCATTTTATTAGGCTATGCAGCACGTGCTGCAGTTACTTAAGTCATTTATACCGAATTGCTTAGCAGGTTGTAAAGGTCCTGCTGCTGAAGGTTTGCTGAGAGAGCTACTGTCTGTCTCTTATTTTAAGTATTAGTTGCATGTCGGTGTGTCTTACGGAGATGGAAGGCAGCAATCTTTTTACCAAATGGCTGTGGTTAGTCAACACACTGCTATGCCGAGTCCGTGCACTACTATGCACAGCATAACGTAGCCACAACAGGCTAGATGTCAAAAAAGAATCACAAAGGGTATTTTGACCCTCACACACACACACCAGCAAGTTGGCAAAAACACCTGGTTTGTGCTTGACAGCAGCTTCTGTGTGTAAGGGGAATTAAAGTCCTCTGAAGTAGGCTCCACCACCACCGCACTACAATGTGAATAAGGTAACAACTTGCATCAGCTTACGCTCCGTTATAAAGGTGAGACTCACACAGAGACTTCCCTGTGTAGTTCACTATCTTAAAAGCAAGGGAAAAAAGCCCCAAGCCTGCAGGAATTTCGTGCCAGTGAAGGTGGCCAACGAGGCAGCTACTCCGTATGCCCAGGCAACAGCTGCGGTCAGTCTCTCTTGCCCAGGAAGACAGTGATTAGTGTGAGCACCCCATGGAAAAACCAGCTGGAGAGGTGTCACTGAAGACACCAGAGCAGGCAGTGTGGAAGCAAGGGGCTCTCCTGCCTCTCTGGGGTGCAAGCACCCCGCAAACCACCCACCTCCAGGCCATCACTGTATTGTTTCAGGAAAACAGTCACGTTTTCCTTGGCTGTTGCACTTGTTGCTTGGACGGGAAGTCATCCCGGCACCTCGCAACGGCCACCTCCACTGCCTTTCCTTCTACCCCTTCCTCCCACCACGCTCCACAACGCGGCCGCATCACCGGCGTGTCCCTCCCGCAGGGCCACGGGTGCTCCCCCTCCCTCCATCCCTTCTTCCCTCCCTCCCTCGCAGCCACAATGCCAGCGTGCCTCTCTGCTCTGTGTTTAAGTTGTTGCTTTGTTTTTCTCCGCTTCTAAGCTTCAGAAATATTTAATCAAGGGAGGATTTACATTTAAACCACCGCACCATGTGAAGTTGCATACTGGGGAGTACTTAACCCCTACTACTTACTACTTGCTGAATATGCGCTCCGATGACTGCGACTGCAGTTGCGCTGTTGGTCTGTCTGTCTGTCTGTCTGCTCAACTTTATTACTAGAGCAAGTAGAGAAACATAAGAGGAACAAACTTGTAAGAAAAATACCAAGTCTGTGCTCTGTTTTTACTCTCTTCAGTGCTTTACAGGTAATGGTTAGACCTAAATTCTTCTTTACGGAATACGCGTCAGCCTATTATCTCACAGCACAGCAGTAAACGTCTCTTTGCTCTATAGAGTCTCTTTGTAAAGGGTGCTGAACTGAGAGTCTAGAAATTCACTGGTGATAAACAAACAGGATCACAAAATTGTTTCCTGCCCATATAATGCTTTTTATACGCAAATTCTTTTCTACTGTTCTGCAGGACAAAACGTCACGTGCAAAACTTTGTGGGCATCAGAAACCAGGTAAAACCAGTTTCAGTCAGTCAACATGTTCCCTTTTTATTCAGACCATTTCAAAATTTGTTTTCTGTTGTTTCCCTGTGTTTTGGAAGATGAAAAAACCCCTCCATTAAAGCAGAAAAGAGAAGTTTTTCCCTTAAGTAGTTAATCACCTAATGCTTTCTTCCCCTCAAAAAATATTCAGAACCTTTTTGCAGTTTTGAAGCTTCCCCAGATCTCACCGTGTTGGGGATAATACTACAGAAATCTCAGCATATTCTGCAAAAAGCCTCGGTTTTGACAAAGTGACTTTTCAAATCAGAAATTTGCCCCCTGAAAATCCCTGACCACTCCTTGGAGTACGGTCCCCGCCGAACCGCACCCAAGGTCCCTCCTGCCTGGTTTCGCCCCAGGCACGGGGCTGGAGCCCAGCAGATAGCCCCCTCTGACAAAGTCCCAAGGAGCAGGTCCCCCTGAGTCCACCTCGCACCACCTCCCCAGCACCTTTACCCAACAGGAGCCCAATGTTCTCAGATGCCAATCGATTTTAAAAAGATTACACCATGCTACGCTCGTCTACAGGGCAAAACACACGCGAGCGAAGAACGAGCAACGTGCTGGCCTGCCTGCCCGGTCAGCCACTATTTCATAAATATCCGACTTGAGCATCTGTGCTTTTCACTGGGAGAAGGAAAATTCTGCCCGTATCACACTGAATTCTTCAGATTTTTCTGTCTCCAATAAAAAAGTTACATCCCCTGTTACTAGGAAAAGCTCTCTCTGCTGCTGTGGTATTACAGAGAGGCTTTTCTGTGGGAGTAAATCCAACCTGTAGGGCCCCCTCACTGCATCAGCAGTGCCGTATTTTATCAGCATTACCAGTCCTTCTTAAACTGAGACTTACGAACCCTTTGCAGATGCCTGGATCGCTTAGAAAGAGAAAAGGCAATTTTAAGCTACCTTCCTTCCAAGCTCTTCTTTTTGTCTTTGTCTTAGACAGCTGTCTGACTTAAACGGGCTTATCACCATAGGATCTCTAAAGTCTCCTTTTCAACAAGCCTGTGAGATAAAGAAAACTATTTCCTCCTATGGATGTGAAACTACAGCACCGAGAGACTACTACATTTTTCCAAGGTCACAGAGCAAATGTACAGCACAGTGGGGAACACCACCTAAGTCTGCAGAGTCCTCAGGCAGTATTTCAGCCTCCCTATTGCCCTTCCTCTCAAACGAAAGATGACCTGGGTGCTGAGACCCAACCGTAACTCCTGTGACCCTACAGCAACTCCTGGGATGCTCCAGCACTTCTCTGCCTCCGTGTCTCTCTCTCTCCTGCCCACAGAGAAGAGCAGAGAGCCGCTGCTCACCTGGTGGGCGCATGCTTCTGCTCCTCCTCTTCATCTGTGTCGCTGCTGATAGTGATGACACTCACTGCGGGGCTCGGGGTGTCGGGAATGATTATCGTCTGCCGCTGCCGCTCCCGCGTGGTGCTGGTGGCCACGTCGCCCCAGCCGCAGGTGATGGAGGTGCTGCAGGCAGGGCTGGTGTGCACCATGGCACAGCGGGGCGGCGTGTTCTCCTTCACTCGTTTCGACCGCTGAGGCGAGCTGATGGATTGAGAGGATGAAACTTCATAGGTGGATGCATTCCTGGAAACGGGAAAGGTTGGTTAAAACGCGGTCTGCTTAAGCTGCCTGTCATCATGACTTTTGATTCCTGGTCTCCGATTCAGTGGCACTGATTTCTGACACAGTCACCTCTTCAAAGGTCAGAGGGCCTTACGTGACTTATACATATGACTGACTGAAAAGCAGTTTCGTTTAGCAAAAACTTCAATTTCGTTTCCCCTAGAAATTCCCAAATGAGAAACGCTGCCTCCCAGGAGTCTGCACTGGTAGGCAGAGGCCAGTCACACAGCCCGGACATACAAAACACAGGCAGGCACCGTACGGCTGTCACAGAAGGAAGAACCACCCAGATGATAACCGCTTTCTCCTGTATCTGCATGGATGCATCATGACCAGATATTTTTTTTGCCAGAAAACGCTAAAGGTAAAATTAGAATTTGTTGTGGAAAACAACGATAATTTATCAGGAAAACTGCTTTTCTTTTCTGAAAATTTAATTTTCTGTTTAAGAATCTTTTAAATGAACGTTTCCTGCCCAAAGCTTCATCCTCTCGGACAGTGGAGTCCCATGGATGAGAGCACGCAGATGGGATATATATACTCAGTTTCACTTCTCTCCCACGTGAGGCAGCAGATACAGCACATATAAACCAGAAGGAAAAGAACAACCTTTTTTACTATACAGCAGAAAAACATTCTGAAGTCCTGTTTTTGGACCCAGTCTTCCTACTTCAGCTTCCCTGCCTGACAGCTGGATCAGGGATCTGAACACAGAACCTATCCATCAAAGAGTGCAGCACAGGCCTGTAGATGGGAAGATGTACCACAGCGCACTGACTAGCGCCCATTTCACTTATTTCCCACGTTTTCTTTCTTTGTTTTATTTTTTCCCCTCAATAAACCACTTTTATTCCTTCTGCCTATTGCAGAACACTCACAGATTCAACAAGGAAGAAAAGAAAGTTCTGGTTTTGTTCTACAGTGGGGCCTCGGCTGCGTGTTCAGCCTGGCCCGAAGCTAACAAAAGGAATAGGTGGCATCCATCAAAAGGAAGTCACGACGGACATATCACAGGATACCAACTTCCACAGGGTCTTTTGCATAACAAATGGCTGCACAGTAGCATTTGCCGTGCTTTTTGAATACCAATGAGCGGCGCGGAGTACCCTCCTCTCCAAAGGAGCACGTTCCTCATTTGGCTACAGAAGCCTAACAACTGATGAAGGCGTAGAAAAACCCGTTGCTCTGAAAGCGTGTAATTCCTCCTGGACGTTGGCACCCCGCCCCTGGAGAGGGAAGGCAGAGGGGAGGCCCTGCACAGGCACACGGCTTGCAACAGGCACGCTCTTTCGCCAGCTTGCTGGGGACGTAGCCGCCTCGGCTCTGCGTTACAAATGGACTACGACAGCTGGAGCCCACCCAAAGTAAATGCAACATTCGGGAGCAGATAAATGGCAAGGGTTTAAACAGCGGCCTCTTCACTGGAGTCAAACTGGTTGTGAACTCAAGAGCTCCTCTGGCCCCAGTCCAGTCACCCAGGAAAATCACACGCTCCTCTGTTTTTGACACTGCACAAGTAGTGACCCATTTTGGTTTTCTCCCCTGCACTGTTTTGTTTTGGGGTTTTTTTTAAAGAAATGTGCTAGTTTCACCGCCCAGAGGACCTTCCCCAGAACAGCTGCACATACATCTTAAACAGCCTTGTCCTCTAGGCAAGATCACAGGGCTGTGACAGGCGCTGCCATCATCCCACCACTGAAGTCGTGCCACATAGGCAGCATGAACAAAAACCCAGTCTTCTCCTTGCTGAGCCAAATGGTCTTACTGGGAGTTGACAGATTTAGGTGTCTAAGGACCGCCCTAATAGGAGATGCCCTTATAAATGTTCCCCGTTTTATCCTGCCATGATTATAAAAAGGCCAGTGTGGGTATGTGATGCTGGTGTGAACTGTTGAAGGTAGAGGCCAACCACCTACACTAGGAGCCAGAGAGCTTGAAGGTGGCCCAAAGCCACCCCAGTCCTCTGCTCCGCATGGCATTAGAGCTCAGAAGACAGGTAGTCATCCCATTGCTTTTGGCAGGGCAGATCCTGTACGCACACATCAGGTACGTGCTCCTGAAGACGCGGTCCCCTGGAGGAGCACCGCTCTGTGGAAATGCAGCCAGCCGGACCTCAGGAGCTCTTCCTCGACATGATGTGGGAAGAAAAGGTGCAATGACTGGGCATTGCGCCACGCTGACCTGAGAATATCATTACGTTTTTAATTACGGTGATTACAAGGCCTCAGATAATCACACCAGCATACGAATGGGGCTCGAGTCTCCCATCCCGCATCCCCTCCAGCCACTAACGACCACACGCGATGTGCCTGACTACCCCCCACCCACCACTCTCCCCGCCCAGCTACGGAAGAGGAGAAGCAGCAAAGCGCCTGGTCACAAGCAGCGTGATGGGATCACTTGCAGGCCATGGAACAACCTCCGTTCTGCCCTGCAGAGGCGAGTCACTGCCACCCTTCCCGGCACGGCGGGGTGCCACAATCTGGGGTGCATTAGGAAGAGTGTGGCCAGCAGGTGGAGGGAGGTTCTCCTTCCCCTCTACTCTGCCCTAGTGAGGCCCCATCTGGAGTACTGTGTCCAGTTCTGGGCTC
>Ga0065711_1043169_pt1 | contig 14893 bp, 13 predicted proteins | sample Hoacrofraction12_FD_59098 | JGI IMG/M metagenome (GOLD analysis project Ga0065711, IMG submission 59098) | Hoatzin crop microbial communities from Cojedes, Venezuela - Epithelial fraction 12 v2 (version 2) | ecosystem: Host-associated > Birds > Digestive system > Esophagus > Crop | place... | reverse complement strand
ACCCTGTTTTAGTTTAAAACCATTACCCCTCGTCCTGTCACTGCTGTCTCTACTAAAAAGATTGTCCCCATCTTTCCTATAGGCTCCCTTTAAGTACTGAAAGGCTGCAATCAGGTCTCCCCGCAGCCTTGTCTTCTCCAGGCTGAACAAGCCCAACTCTCTCAGCCTGTCCTCATTGGAGAGGTGCTCCAGCCCTCGGATCATTTTTGTAGCCCTCCTTTGGACCCGCTCCAACTGTTCCATATAGTTGGACCCATGGAAACTTCATGTTGCTAATGCCTCCCACCAGGAGCATCAACACAATCAAACAGTTGCATGGGCTATGAATAAAACTATCACTGGAGTATTTTCCCAAATTGATTGTATACATTTCTGCTGCATCAGTTCCTACATCTTTTCAGGCCGTCTGACTGGTACTTGGTTTTGCACTAGCACTCCACTCCAACACACCAATTATTTTTCAAAAGGCCTGGGACCAGATGAGCCTGAAGAGAGGAGGACATAGATGCTAATAAATCTGTAACGAAATAATTCCTATAAATTTGTCTTTCAAATATTTTCTTAGGAACAAAAGCAGCTGAAATGCAAATTATAAAGCCTGCATTCATACATCTTTAACAGGTCTTCTCAATTTAGTATCAATGTTTAGATATTTAGATGTGATAAATCTGTGTCATTGAATTTACACAGTCTATAGGCTAATCTGAGGGTGAACTAAATATTTGGCATGGCAGACAGCCTCAAAATATTAAAATGGTTATTTGCACATAACATTTACACCTCATTAAAATAAAATACAGAAGAGAGTGAAAGTCACAGCTTCCATGTACAGCCCAAGCCCGACCCTTGGAGCAGAATTCCTCCTAAAAGTAGCACTATCCTGCCAGTCCTTGTTTTCTTATTAGAAAGATTTTCTAGCTAGCAGAAATCCACAAACATCAGCTTGCTTTAAGCTCAGATTTTCACAGACAATATCTCACTTTGAGTCTAACTTTAGCCAAGGGTTACCTTCCTTGTATTCTAGTCTGTCTTTGGTTTGCTACCACAAGGGTCACAGGCAGCATCACCCCTCCAGCACTTACTGTCCTTATCAAGTGTAGACAATTAACATTTGCTTAAGGCACTTCAAGAGAGCACTCAGTTGTCTGCTTTCTCAGTAGACTGCAGTTCAGCTAAATATCAGCCCTCAGAAAAGTTTCATAAAAGTAAATCCTGATTAAAACTTTTTTCAGAAGAAAAAAACAATCTAGCTTGGTTTATAGGCTTAATGGTGTATTAAAGAAGAATATTCTCCCTCTGATTAAAAGGTTCCTGCGCATTAAAGCTGTGGCTGAACTTGGAGCTGGAGTTTTGTCTGGACTTTTTCTGAAACTGTGCTGTGGTCAAGACTCTGACAAGCAACTGTTTCCTCTCTTCCCGCCTGCAGAAGGTTTCCCCGAGAAGGAAAGTCAAGCATGGAAAGCTGGGATTCCTGGGAGGATCTGGCAGATCCGGGATCTCTTCAGGCAGAAATTGTTCAGCCTCGACATAGCCTGAGGCACCCACCAAACTCACTAGGAAGAATTATTTAAATCTAGCCCACAGCTGTAATTACCATACTCCCAGCATGCAAAAACCCCTTTTTCCTCCGCAGCATTAATTTCAGTTTCTCCAGAATCCTAACATTCATATATTTTGAGAGTTTCTTGTTCTCATCAAGGAAAAAAAAAAAAAAAAGTAGTAAACCTTCTGAAAAGTTCCTGCTGCAAGAAAAGACACTAAGAACAGGCAAAAAGAAAATCAAGGATTTTGGTAGTTATTTGCAGTACCCGAAAGTACACGATAGTTACCTTAGGAGTATATATGATCTTTGGAATGTTTGTAATGCTGTACGTTAAGAGAACAGTGTGGTTACAAGAGGAGAAGAGACAGCAAATAAATAGTATTAAACAAAATTAAGGGAAGTGCCTGAAGAGGGGATTAGCAGAGGCTGGAATGACTAGCAGATAACTAAGGATCTAGCAGGCAACTAATGTGGAGAACAGGCAACTGAGAAGCAACTAGAAAAAGCCTACTTGCTGCAGATAGGCTTCATATTGAAAGAACAGGGTCCACACCTCAGGTGGAAAACATGGAGTTTTTCCAGCTGAGGAGTCATGCACACAACAGAGTGACTGACCTTCTAGCCTGAATAAGCTCTGCAGGTAGGGGTACGCTGGGGGACAGGATGGATTTGGGTTGGAGAGCCTGAAGTACCACAACAATCAAGCTTAAATCAGAAAAAAAGTAGGAAAGCAGACACATTAAGCTTATATTTTTCACAGTATAAATCCAGGTAGGGCTAATATATCCCCTTGGCTGTTTGAATATAGATCCGCTTGCACATAATAAAGGAAAAAAATCAAGAGGTTGGGACAAACACCAATACTTCTGCCAAACATCATACTTAACTAGGGATGACTTCAAGAAAGCAATATACTGGATGAGGACCTGAGAGTAGAATTACTCTTCTATAGTCTATGGAGAGAGATGGGTATCTCAAGAGAGCAATCTGTCTTATCCTACAGTACCTCTTCTCACTGATTACAGTGACAGTGCAGACACTAGCTAAATGTAGACAAATAATGTCTAGACTGATTAGGCTACGCAAAAAGAATAGTATACTCACTGACCATTTCCACCACAAGTTATTCTAAATCTGTACTACCCTGTTGGTCAGATATTGCTGGCTGGGATCAGCATTTCAACAGGCCAAGTACAGTTACATGTATCAGTGTCTTGCATGCAGAACGTTAGAAAATTTATACCACTCTAGTAAGCAACTTTGCACGGTTCCCAACCACAAGCCACGCAAAATGAAAAATTAGAAGTTAAAAATCTACAAGAGCAATTTCAGCTTCTCTTAATTGTCTGACCTGTGTATATGTGCATCACCATCTTCATTAACACATGCTGCCGCTATCATGAAGAAATTTACAAGAGGCTTACTGTTTCGGTTTGGCCTGGATAAATGCCAGGTGCCCACGAAAACCACTCTATCACTCCCCCTCCTCAGCTGGACAGGGGAGAGGAAACATGATGAAAAGCTCGAGGGTCCAGAGAACGACAGGGAGAGATCACTCATCAATTGCCATCATGGACGAAACAGACTTAACTTGGGGAGAAAATGAAGTTTAATTTATCACCAAACAAATCAGGGCAGGATAATGAGAAATAAATCCAGATCTCTACACTCCTTCCCCCCAACCCTCCCTTCTTCCCAGGCTCAACTTCACTCCCATTTCTTTCCCTCCTCCCCCCGAGCAACGCAGGGGGACGGCGAATGGGGGTTATGGTCAGTTCACCACACGTTGTCTCTGCTGCTCCTTCCTCCTCAAGGAGAGGATTCCTCTAACTCTGCCGCTGCTCCAGCTTGAGGTCCCTCTCACAGGAGACAGCTCTCCACAAACTTCTCCACTGTGAATCCTTCCTGTGGGCTGCAGCTCTTCATGAACTGCCCCAGCGTGGGTCCCTTCCCACGGGGTGCAGTCCTTCAGGAACAGGCTGCTCCAGCGTGGGTCCCCGACAGGGTCACCAGCCCTCCCAGCAAACCTGCTCTGGCGTGGGCTCCTCTCTCCACAGATCCGCAGGTCCTGGCAGGAGCCTGCTCCAGCACGGGCTCCCCACGGGGTCACAACCTCCTTCGGGCATCCACCTGTTGTGGTGTGGAGTCGCTTCCACAGGCTACAGGTGGAGATCTGCTCCACCGTGGACCTCCATGGGCTGCAGGGGACAGCCTGCCTCACTATGGTCTTCACCACGGGCTATATGGGGAAAATCTCTGCTCCAGCATCTTGAGCACCTCCTTGCCCTCCTTCTTCACTGACCTTGGTGTCTGTAGAGTTGTTTCTCTCACACAGTCTCAACTCCTGTCTCTTCACTGCTGCTTTCCAGCAGGTTTTTTTTCTCCTTTTTTAATATGTTATAGCACAGGCACCACCACTGTCACTGATGGGCTGGGCCTTGGCCAGTGGTGGGTCTGTCTTGGAGCCGGCTGACACTGGCTTTATCAGATATGGGGGAAGCTTCTCGCAGCTTCTCACAGCAGCCACCCCTATAGTCCCCCACTACCAAAACCTTGCCACACAAACCCACAACATTTACGCATATAATATTCCAATTAACATACCTGCCTCTGCCAAATAAACAAACGTGGAGCTTCACAGATAGTTCCTGGAAGTTGCAAGGAGGGTAGAAGGTGAACTTTTGGAAGGTCTTTAGGACAAAAGTCAGCTTATTTTGTTTTCTGGCAAGCATGATTAAAATCAGCAAGATTCTTCAGATTTTCATCTACCTGATTAAATGTTATTTTCCATTCAAGTACAGACTCTAATACTAAGCCTGTTCATGCCTGGCCTACTGGTTAAGCATAACTAATCCTGTATGGGACTCCATTGGGACCCTACTCAGTGTAAGCAGTGGACTTTCTTGGGGAAGTTCTTTCTGAAAGGTTGCATGGGTTTCAGAGGTACCATAAATAATTCAGTATGAAATAAACTGAAATAGTTTATTTCCTAAGATGAATATTCACCCTGAAGAATCCAGTAGAACTGGTAACTCCCACTAGAAGCCAGGTTGCTGAAACTTCATAAAGCAGGACAAATAATGTTTCCCCATGAAGTTAATGAAATCACTGGTTCTCCAGCACAGGCAATCACCCTGTTTATTGAGGTAGGGTCACCGTGTTGTTCAATCTATTAGGAACAAAAAAGTAAGGAAGATAATTGAAAGTCCAGCTGCCTTTTAAGCTCAGTGTGAATCTGTTATTATAGTTGTGGATGAGTAGGCAAAAGATGTTTTACAAGCCTGACATAAATTGCTGAGAATAACCCCACTCCCATTCATAAATTTTTACATTCTATTTCCAACAACTGTCACCCAGATATCTGCCTCTTAATTTTTGTATTTAAACAGTGGGGAAAAAAAGAAAAAACAAACAAACAAACAAACAAACAAACAAACTTTGAGAGGGCTGAAAATCTTCCCCTGATGGATTTCTTCTGAAGTTCTCTAGAGATACATCAAAAAATGCGGCTATAGGCAACTGCCTATGAGTTAGGATTATCATTCAGCTAACTTTCCGTGCATATTCATACTAGATGGTACATATGGTGTTTCAAATCTTTCTGAATAGTCTTCTACAGTTTTATGCAGCACAATATAAAATCAGTGTGGTTTCAGCTACACTTCAGAACTACCATTTTTAAGGACATGGTCTCTACAAAGCATTTTAAATTCCATGACTTTCCCCTTAAGTCATGGTTTTCAAAAGAAATAGCTAATAGACACTGTTCTGGTCAGATAAAGAACTTCATGTGCAAATAATACTTGTTTTTCTTTCAGGAATTATAGATTTTCAATTCACTTTTTGAAAAGCCAGCGGGAAGTTCGCTTGTTTTGATTCTTTACCAAATTAAATATCCATGATTTTCAAGTCACCACTAAACAGGACAGAAGTAAACATTTTTAAAGATAGGGTTTAGATAACTAAAATTCTTCTAGTATAAATTTTTAAGACATTTCCCTCTTTTGCACAGTTAGCTTTAAAGATGTAAGAGGAAAGTAAATCATTTAGTCCAATTACTTTTACATAAATGAAACGTCCACAGTTCTAAGAGTTGAAGAAACAAAGACAATGAAATACTGTACATTTATTAAGCCAGACTACTACACAAACCACCATGTCTAGCCTGTAACTTACACAGTGAATCTTTATTTGATTCTGTCTTAGTTGCAGTGAGCAACTTAGCTCTGATAAGACAGCTTTTCGCATCTATTAAGAAATTGCTTTATCTGGCCAGCATACTGAAATAGATTTGGAAGTTGCAAAGCAAAAACTGTAAGAATCAACAAGAAAAGCATGTAAGACATTAATAAAATAAGTGGCTAGGGAAAAGCTTCAGATACACTTGATCATTTTTTCCTTTAAGAGTTGACAATGTGGAGACATAGTAAACTATACACGTGTAGGAATGCTTTGTGAAGGACTGACATTACTGGCTCAAAACCCTAGATCTGACATTCAAAATCACATCTTCTTTTCTTGTATGCAAGTAGAAAGATTGGCAGAATTCACCCTGTTTATCGCCATGAGGCTGGGCCAACTCGCTGTACTGATTCATTCCTATTTTATATATTGTGAGGGGTTTGGATCATATAGCCTAAAAGTCATTCAAAGGAACTGCCAGGGATGAGGGAGGCTTCCTCTTTTGTATAAAGGCAGATTATCAAAAGATCTAACCAATTCGGTTACTACCTCTTCTTGAAATCTGCACGGTGTTTTTGTGTTTGGAAGGCCTGCACTCTGAACCGCTGCTCATTCCTCTCTCATGTATTACCTTGAATTCAGGTGCCTCCGGTTCCTTCAGACTTGAAAAGAAACATCAAAAGAGTTTCCTTTGGATCTCAGATAACTTCTTCCTTTCAACTGCTTTACATATCTGTATTTCTTAGCATAGCAAAATTGGTAACTATAATAAACAATATGTTAGGGATAAAATTTTCAAATATACTGTATTTGCCTAACTGGATGAAAGCTTATCATTTAATTAGAAGAAAGTTAATCCTGATACTTTCAGTAATTTTTCCTAGATGAGAACCGATCTGGCTTCAGATTTTTCTCCTTTGCCTTTGTTCCCTGGGAGGTTACTCATGGCAAAGACAGTATCTTCCTACTAGTTGACTTTCCACATTGTCACCAGAAAAATATATACAGCATTTCATTTTCTTTTCACTAAGGCAATAAACCCTTAGAGACACTTTAGCAAGTAACACATATCTCATTAATTCATTACTCATTTATTTTTAGCTGTTTCATTTGCACAGACTGGTTCTTAAATATTTCACCATGTTCTAGTCCAGTGTAAACAAAAGCCAATAGTATGCTCAGTCTTAATGGGATGGATATTTTAAAACATAATGTTGTTTTTCAATTAATTACTTAATTGAAGGCAGTTCTATCGAAGAATATTTACTTTCCACCTCACGCTCTAATATGAAATCAAAACAGATTTAAATTTCAAAGCCAAATGCTTCATTTTAACCATCTCCACAAAAGTACCTGCAAAGAATTTCAATTCTCTACTCCCCCCTCCCCCCCTCGCCAAAAAAAAAAAGGGCCTCTGGTGAACTCTAAAACCATTTCCAAAATCAAATAGGTAGGATGGCCAGGAAGGGACAGACTACCCATCAAAAAACTGTGCAAGTCAGTTGAATTCAGGGGTTTCCTAATATGCTTTTTGAGTTCAAGTAATCAAGATTTCCAGATTTTGCTTTATTTGAAAATCTATGATCATTTGTTTGATTTTGATAATGCCTGAGGAACTACTGTTGTTGCACATTCCTAGCAGAAATTCAAAATTATTTCAGAGTTGGAATAAACTAAACAAAGACTATCAAATTGGTCTCTCTTGTATGACATGAAAATGAGATTAATTTCTAGCTCGTCCACCATTTTTTTGGATGTTATTATTCTGATACACATGAGATATTCAATAGTGTACCTTATGCTCCAGATAAAAAATTAATTAGCGTGGTAATCAAGTAATTTAAATAATGTAAATTTTTATACTGAAATAAGTTGCAGTTGTTTCCATCTGACACATCCACAGGTCTCTAAACACTTTGCAGCCTTGAATTAGCTTAGCTTTCCTGTACACTTTTGTCATGCCATTTTACAGATGTGGAAACAAAAGCATTCAAAAAGGTTAAAAAATCTCCTAAAGCTTCTGCCAGATCTGGAAATAGAGACCACACCTGACTCTTATTTCTTTGCTTTAATTATGAGCCATTTCCTTTTTCCTCTAAAATATTTTTTCATAAGTATAATTTCCAGCATTTTCAAAATGTTCTGCCTTATCTCTCATTCACTGTTAGCATTCCAGTTCACCACTAGCTTTAGTATTCCTCTGTTTTGGGAGACAGGATTAAGACAACACTGAACTATCTGATGAAAAAAAATTAGCCTGACAGTGGAGTAGTCTCACCAAAACCTGCCAATTCCATGATAAAGGCATTGGAAGTAAATTGGCTCAGTGCGCAGGGCAAAAGAATAGCTCATGAACATAAACTCAAGTATTTTAATATAGCTTGTATTCACAGATTTGACTTTACTGGATGTCTTTGCTAACTGGTTAGTCGGCAATAGCTAGTACTGGAGGCAATTAGTACACATCAAATCTATCAAACTTCACCTGCCACTTATGCCTAAAATCCATTCAGTCACTGTAAGTTTGTTTAGACTATTTCACCTTTTCACAAAAAACCTGTTACAGCAATATTTTTAACCAGCTGATTGCCTATCACTTGACATAAAGTACTCTGAAAGAAATGTAAATGTCTAGCAATGAAAAGTACCTGTTTGAAGCCAGTACATTGGAACTACCTGACTATACATAGGATATACGATAGGACAAGGAGCAATGGCTTTAAACTAAAAGAGGGCAGATTTAGACTAGATATAAGGAAGAAATTTTTTACCATGAGGGTGGTGAAACACTGGAACAGGTTGTCCAGAGAGGTGGTAGATGCCCCATCCCTGGAAACATTCAAGGCCAGGTTGGCCGGGGCTCTGAGCAACCCAGGCTAGTGGAAGCTGTCCCTGCTCACTGCAGGGGGTTGGGCTAGGTGACCTCTAAAGGTCCCTTCCAACCCAAACCAACCTATGATTCTGTGATTCTATATGGATAAAGACAGTGCAGTACATTCCCTCTTTTCGAGGTTACATTTAATAATGGATTAATTGTATTTTGTTAGAGAAAAGAGACCTCAGTCTTCAAATCCAGAACACTTCTACATGTGGATTGACAGCACTGAAACCAAAGGCAAGGGTTGGTCTGTATACTAAATAAGGCTGGGTGTTCTCACTGAAAACACAGAAACCATTATTATTTAATAATAACAACAATAATACAAAGGCTTAATTGCAGCCTTGCTAAAGCCTAACTTGGGCAAGGTAAAGGGCATGTTATGTGAGCTGTTGCAGGACACAGCTGCTCTAACTGCTACATTTACCTCAGCCTCCACAACACAAAGGTGATACTCATGAACTTAAACCAACAATAGTCCCGATTACTACGTTGTCACCTCCTCTTCTACACTGCAGAGAGGGCTCAAACCGTGCTGGGTTTAAACCTGTATGTGTCTGCACCACACTAGCGTAATTTTGTTGCACTGGAGGACCATGACACGTGGAGTTAAGACTCCTTCCCCACCACTTAGCCCTATGTTTTTAAAGAAATATCTTTATTCCCAGTATGAAATAAAACTTTTTTAATAGATTCTATTTAAACATTGGCAGACAGGGTACTCTTCACGTGTAATTTTTCTTTCAGCTATCGCAGCATGTGAAAATGCTGCCCATAGACCAGAACACTGGTAAATTATGTACTATGTAAGCATTTGAGAACAGCAGCTTGCTTTGATAGACAAGAGAGATCTTTAATAGACAAGATCATGGTAAAAAAAGACACGGATTGTAAAGGCAAAGCAGCAGCAATGAAACCAAAAGCTTGTATTTCTATTTGGCTAAAAAGCTCAATACTAATAAACATTATTTAAGAATTTCATTCATACTTACATCATCAAGTCTCTTAACTGCTAAAGGAAATGCCCTGAAGAAGTGAAACGGATTGAGCAATGATCTGCACTGTAATGAACAAGCAGAAGGGGGGAGGTGAATTGGCGTGGGCTGCTTGAACTTTTGCATGCCCTGACTTTTGAAGTGTGCAAGCCTCGTGACTTTCTTCTGCAATCACACACAGCAGCAAGTCTGAGCATCCCCCTAGGCTCTGTGCATCCCTTTGAAGAGTTACAGACCTTCTTTCTGTGTAGTGCTATTAATAGTTGTCTCTGAACGCTATTAGAAATCTCCGTGCATCTCCACCACCGAGAACTGAAAGTTGTCTGCTGCAATGCATAGGCTTTTTCAGAACAACCTGTTGAGCTCCAACGGATTTCATCACACAGATCAAGCTGATGTCAAGAGCTCACCCTTTCACTAATCTGAGCTTGTTAAGAGTTGCCAGTCAGGTATGTGGTCAGCCTTCCTCTCCAGCTCAGCACCCGTACTGGGGAAGATGTCCTTTAAAAGGAGAAAATATTCTTGCCAGAGGGGATTCAAGCTGAAGCAGAGGGTAGATTTGTTAGGAAAGTGTTCTTCACAGTTGTTGTCTTTAGCTGTGTAGTATTTTGTGGCAGTTGTTCTAGTGTCTTTTCCTGTTATTAACAAAAATACATTTAAAAATCATAAAAGTTTGTCAGAGGAAAAAAAGGCTGTTCCTCTATTTTACCTACGCTGCTTGAAAATACACCACAAATTTTTGCAGTCAAAAGCTCAGAGTTCAACTCTGTATGGATTCAGGAGACAGGGCAGAAAGTGACTCTTCTCCTCACCTGAAAGGATTTTAGTTCAGCCTACTTGGCTTGTATCAAAGCTTTTCAAACTTAATATGAGATACCACTTACCTGCTTAGGCAGCTTTTACAAGCCACTTTGAAGAGGGTTTCACACTACTAGATATATGCTTTTCATAGTTGGGAACCCTGACCCTACACCAAGACAGAATACTGAAAATAGCATTCGTTACTTTTCCTGTCTAAAAATAACAACCTCTTACTTACCATCACAAAATTCACACTTCTTAAAAGAAAGTTAGATTCTTCAATGATTTTATTTGCATCTTTGCTACTGTTGTGTATTTTTTGTGTGCATACATGAAATACATTCCATGCATACAACTTGCTTCTCATTTAAACGTAAACCTTTTAAAATACAGTTCCCCTTTGGTAGGGAAAGGGATCTGCTTGATCAGCTCCCCTTTCTGTGCACTGTACATTAGATCCGTACATGCTGGTATGGAGTGATTTGGACAAAAATATAAGCAACTGAAAAAAGGTATTTGTAACGAAAAATAACAGGTGATATAACTGCAGGTTACAGCTATGGGTTTCTTTCTTTCCTTTTTTTTTCCCTCCAAATTCCCAAGTCTGGAAGGTCTCCAGATCTTGCAATACAAGAACTTGAAATGTAGTCAATTGTATCATATTTTTTTTCTTTCTGTTTGCTCCCTTTCCACCTCTACTCTCACAAAAAGAAATCTTTAATCATTACAGAACATCATATGCATTAACGTCAAAATTCAAACTCCAGTTTTCTGACTCTTGAGAGGAAAAGACAGAATGCCACCACATAGGAACATCCAATGAAATAGCACACAGAGTTTGACACAAAATGGAAGTTTAAAGCCAGTTTCCAAGTTACTTTGTGCAAAAGTTCACTGAAGTCTGAATATATAAAGAAGAAATAATCTATTTTCTCTCTCAGAATTAAGCACAAATTCTCTCCACAAACTGTCCATTAAAGAGTTTAAATATGATAAATTATAACATTATTTTCAATATGCTATGCACAGCTGAAGAGAAGGGATTTGAATAAAATGTCTGCCTCAGCTTTAATTACAGTGTCATTTCCTCAAAGCTGTAATAAGGTTCATTTCCGCAAAGCAGTTTTCCTTTTTTCCCCTTGCTTATTTTATCCAAGCAGTAAATGCACAATTAAAAATTTCTTAGAGTCAGACCAAATGTGCCATGTTACAGAAAGATTTAACAAATCCTATGAATCAGTTCACAGGTGAAAATTTAGAGGGAAAAGAATAAGTAGAAAACAAAAAAAGTCAACATAAAAAGAAGAAGTTACTCCACTGTAAGTGCTGCAACATAATTAACATTACTGGTTCATTTTAAATACTGGAACAGTACTGGAAATATGATTTCTTCCTAACTATAACTGTGACAAAATCACTTGGAGAGAAGGTACCTGCGTATCTGGCACACAAGGACAGCTAACAACACTAGCAGATCACAAATGGTTCACACATCTGTTTTGACTGTTTCTTCCACCTTTTTATCCTAAGTCCCTTGCGAACACCAAGTGAAAAAGGCTTTGAACAGGCTAGAAATACTCTGGACACTTTATGAAGATCTTACAAAATCTGAATCATCATGCCCATGTTCTGATTGAAGGCTCTCCATGAAGCAGACGAACACAGTGCCAACCAGGAAAAACGACTAGGAGTTTGGCATTTTTCTCATGTCAAGATAAGAGGACTACATCCCTTGAAACAAACCAAATCAGCAAAGACAATACAGAACTTGAGGCTGAGCATGAACTTAAGCCCCAAGCTAGCAGAACTAAAGAGACTGCAAAGCATAGGCATTACAGTATAGACACAAGAGCCACAGACTACTTAAAAATGCATCACACCCAATATGACAGTGTAGACCTTTTAGTGTCAGAGTCAAGTCACCCACAGACAGAAAATACAGGTGGCCTTCATGCCTGAAGCTGATTTCTTGAGTATGGTAAGGAGTAAAAGAAGTTTGCAGAAAGTATAGTGCAAGAAAACATAGCCGGCTTCTAGCCTTCTGCCTCCTAGCAAAGGCAAAAGATGGAAAAGAAGTAGATTTTCTAGGTGGATTAAGAAGCACCAGAAGAAAGGCTTGGGAGCAAACAATAAATACTGCAGGAATAAACAGGGAAGACTTCATGTCACTGTTAAAAACAGAGAGAAGGTTAAGGAGGAATCCAGGCTTGGAGAAAAATCTGTAGCTGTTCGCTGGTGTGTGGTACAGAACTGACTACAGTGTACAGACTGGAAGTGCTGTGTTTGGATAACTGGAATCACCCAATTGTGTGCACCATCACAAAACATTCGTTCGGATCTGCTCCAGAGGGCCAACCCTACCGACCCCACACTGCTGTCCTTTGTACTTCCAGACTCCTTAATGAAAAATCTACAATCTCAGGTAACTGAGACCAAGCGTGAACTGCAATGAAAAACGCTTTTCACTCTGATATGTTGAGTATTTGATGAAGTAAGGCTAAACACACGTTAAAAATTAAAATTTCTGTTTCCTGCACCCATTGTCTGGGACATCTGGCCACAAACTGTTCAAATAAAAGTTCTACTGCATCACAAAACTAAAGAGAATTAATTTTTTTCTGAAATACAGTGTGGCACAGTAGTTAATAAACATCACAAAGCTGCATGAAACCTCTTACTGGCTAATTTGCTGCTCCAGGGGAAAAATCACACACGACAAATATTTTTATATGGATGGTTATTTTCTATTTATATTTAAGTTTTGACTAAATGCACTAATCACATTTTAAATGGCCTGTGATCAAAAGCAGGATGCATCGTATTGCATGACTGTCAACACGGAGAGGTAAACCTCCAGAGCACACACAATTTAGCCCTCGCTTGTCTCCTGCCCTGTTCACGTGCTGTGCTGCAGCCCTGTTCAGACGATGACTCTCTGATTTACAGGACATGAGGAGAAAAAAGAAAAAAACATAGACATTCCAAAAAAAATTCTTTTTTAAATTATGACTCACTATCTATCAATAATTCCAACTGAAAATTTTGAACATTACAGCAACATAAAGCCCATGAACAAAACAAATCACCTTTGCTGTAGGAGCCGTCTCAGCTGGAGATCACTACACAGTATTAGTGTATACCGGTCAATGTGGAATATTACTCTGCTGGGTTTAGACTAGTGCTAACTCAGCTGTAACACAGAATAAAGGAGATTAACTTGCAAAAAAAGCACCTGAACAGCAAAAAGGTTGTACAGCAATTTGTAACTATCATTGGGATTTTTTCATATATTTAACTGGAATTTTCTCAAACATAATCTCCCACTAACTGGACAAAAATACTGTATCTTCGGAGAAATGTTTCCAAACTACACTATCTTGCAAAGCAGAAAACAGTTCTGTCATCCTGTTTCAGATTAGTCATTACTCTTTTCCTTCTATTCTGGCCACAGTAGTCTTTCATTACTTATTTCCAAGCCTGTTGGTTGCAGAGTTTTAGAGCTGTATTGTTGGAAAAGCAATAACCAGATAGTCCCACTCTTCTCCCAAATACAGCACAGCCATTCACCGTGAACATGATACAAAAGCCACCACGGTCAGTGGCAATGTTTGAAACAATTTACATCAGTAGCTTAGTTCTCAGCCGCTGAATGTTTATTTAGGAGCAGAGTACCAGAAGTAAGGAATGCACGTCGCCCAGCCAAGGCACACCAATTTCATTTGAAAGTCAATCGCTGCAACAAAAGCAAAAGGGAGAAGTCGAGTCTCGGACCAGACAATCTCTCCGTAGCTCAGCCCAGCGGTCGATACTCAGCAGAGCTCTCCTGTTTGTCATTCGGACGGTGCCCATTTCTGACAGACGGCGGTTTACATAATGATGACAAATGTGAGTGAGCAGCTGTCATCACTGCTCATCATTTATGCATCACGCAGTATTGGCTGTCAAACACTCCTCTTTTGAAGGGGCTGAAAAAAAAATGTTTTCAAATCACCAAAATCAGCACCTAAAATCACTCTTTCTGGCATAAAAATAGCAAGAGGAAACCATAATCACCACAAGGTACGGACTGGAGAGTTAGGGAAGAGATATCCTTGACTATTTTGGAAGCTACCAGAGTGGCTCAGTGTTACCACTCTTTCCCAAGCTACGTCTAATTTGTCCTCTCCTACCAGCTTACCGTCCCATTGGGGAAAAAAATGCGTAAGCATCCTTATTCCATTTCAAAGCAAAGCTTTTCATCGTAGCTCTGAATGCCTTCCTAAACATTTTGGAAGACCTTCATCAACGACCTGGATGAAGAGTTAGAATGTACCCTCAGCAAGTTTGCTGACGACATCAAACTGGGAGGTGTGGTAGATACACCAGAAGGCTGTGCTGCCATTCAGCGTGACCTGGATAGGCTGGAAAGCTGGGCAGAGAGGAACCTGATGAGATTCAACAAGGGCAAGTGCAGGGTCCTGCACCTGGGGAGGAACAACCTCATGCACCAGTACA
>Ga0065711_1043168_pt1 | contig 14893 bp, 14 predicted proteins | sample Hoacrofraction12_FD_59098 | JGI IMG/M metagenome (GOLD analysis project Ga0065711, IMG submission 59098) | Hoatzin crop microbial communities from Cojedes, Venezuela - Epithelial fraction 12 v2 (version 2) | ecosystem: Host-associated > Birds > Digestive system > Esophagus > Crop | place... | reverse complement strand
TGTGGAGAGGGACCTGGGTGTCCTGGTGGACGACAGGTTAACCATGAGCCAGCAGTGTGCCCTGGCTGCCAAGAAGGCCAATGGGATCCTGGGGTGCATTAGGAGGAATGTGGCCAACAGGTCAAGGGAGGTTCTCCTTCCCCTCTACTCTGCCCTGGTGAGGCCCCATCTGAAGTCCTGTGTCCAGTTCTGGGCTACACAGTTCAAGAAAGATGAAGAGCTACTGGAGAGAGTCCAGCGGAGGGCTACGAGGATGGTGAAGGGACTGGAGCATCTCTCCTAGGAGGAGAGGCTGAGGGAGCTGGGCTTGTTCAGCCTGGAGAAGGGAAGGCTGCGAGGCAACCTGATATATGCTTACAAATATCTGCAGGGTGGGTGTAAGAAGGATGGGGCCAAGCTCTTTTCAGTAGAGCCCAGCGACAGGACAAGGGGCAACGGGCACAAACTGAAGCAGAGGAAGTTCCAGCTGAACATGAGGAAGAACTTCGTCCCTCTGAGGGTGACACAGCCCTGGCCCAGGCTGCCCAGGGAGGCTGTGGAGTCTCCTTCTCTGGAGATATTCAAGACCGGCCTGGACGCGGTCCTCTGCAGCCTGCTCTGGGTGACCCTGCTTCGGCAGGGGGTTGGACTGGGTGACCCACAGAGGTCCCTTCCACCCGACCATTCTGTGATTCTGTGATTCTTTGATTCTGTGATCTCACGAAGATCTCTGGACTTTCTGGAGGTCTGTGTCCAGGATCCTCTTCTTTGGCTTCCAGTTTGCTATCAAAACTTGTAGTTTTATTTCTGATACGTTGACAGGAAAGAAATTTTAATATAGTATTGTGTATTTACTTTAGCTGCTTGTCTTTACAAATCACTCCACAATCCAAGGGTTTGGTGTGAGACGGAGAGCAAGCGAGCAAGAAGTAGTATTTATAGTAAAACATAGATAGTCAATAGCATGTGGGAAAACAACTGAAACTGAAAATGGTCCCAAAGGTAATTTGCAAATCTGCTGAAATCCCGAACAAGCTTTGATTTAACCGAAGCTTGAAATGGCTTTTATTTACTGTCTATTGTGGAATAAATGACATCTCATAAACAGGCTTTATCCATTACCACAGAATGGAGATCACTGTGTTAGGGACATTTTATCCTCTTGATATAAAACAAGATATGCTATAGTGTGTTATTACAAATAGAAAAATCAATGCTGAGACACACACCTCTGAAATTTCATTTTTGCAGAACCCCATTTTCCAAAATGTATTCTCTAATAAAAACGTCTCTATAACCAGGGGGATTTACAAAACACTGAGCAACAAAGAACAATAACAAACAATGAATAAAGTGGCTCCATCCTGAGTCTTTTTGCTGTACATTAGTCACACACTTGCATACATTTCTGAGCCCTGAGCAGAGCTCCCACTAGGCAGGAAAGTAAAACAGCTGAATTACCTTCTCTTATAAGCGCTTGGCGGAGAACATACGCTGCATGCCAAGTTGTGCCGGAGAGGAAAACTTTGCTGTAAAACTAGCCTGATCCAGGGATGGAGATATCAAAAGAAAGACTCCTGATATTTTCTCCGAAGTCTGAATCAAAAAAATGGTTAAAAGTAGTCGAATCCTGGCTGATGCTGGTGTTGGCAATTATTTTTCTTTTGCAGCAGGTCTGATATATTTGCCCTTTTTCCGTGTTCATTACTTAATGCTGATTCACAGAATGCTGTTTCTCTGAAAAATTTTCAATTGGAAATGCCTGGAAACAGATTTTCCTCCAGCCAGTTATTGTTCAGAGTGTACAGTACATAACTGGTCCCCAAAATACGGTAGTGTAACTGGAATCTGACTGGATGCCTGTAACAATAATATTAGACAAAGTAGTGAATGGCAAATAACAAAGAGTAATTGCATTGATCTTTTTTTTTTCTAATGCATGATTATTTGTCTCTGGAATTTATGATTGTTGTGAGATTTTGAGACTCATCAATCAAGTAAGTGGAACAAGGAGTGAGTCTGTCCCAGTACCACAGTATATGAGCTATGAATGATTGTAGAGTGACTTCCCCGAACACTCCTGAAAATGCAGATAAATTGCTTTTGAATTATTCAGTTGCCAGAAATCAAGATCAGATAGTCACCTTTGGTGGGTCAGCAGTATCCCAGGGATGTGAACCTGAACTAGGAAAGAGGGTCCCCTGCTCAAGCAGCAACAGAAATCCCATGAAAAGCCCCATTTCCCACAGCAAGGGAGAAGACACCATCAAACTCCTGTTGGCAAGAGATATGTTCCTGTCCTCATAAATCAAGGAACAGCTACTTCCAAAAAGTGGTTTCTGACATTTTGGGTTGTAGCGTGATCTGGGCATTGCTTTAATCTGCACAACATCGTTCGTCTAGACTATTTCCTTAGTTACTTCTAACAGTCTTGGTCTAAAATTCTCTCTCAACATTGAATTCCACAGCTGATCACATGCAATGGGTGGAAGGATTTTCCTGGAGTCTGTGAAGGTGGATGTCAAAGACCAGATCTGTGGCTGCTGTTCGGGATGCATGGTTCTCTCTTCTTCAGCTGATAAGTGAATTTATTAGGATGACTTGCAAAGTACAGTGATCCTTAATGTGAGCAATCGTGATGAGGTCACATTTACATTGAAAATGATCTCATAGCCCCTAGGGTTTCTCACCCAGCACTGGGAAATAGTCCTTGCCTCTTGCTGTGCAAAATGCAGACTAGGGAAGCTGCGTGAGAAGATGGAGTGGTGATTCTGCTCTGAGACAGAGCCTCCGCAGAAGTTTCAAGGGGAGGTGAAGAGCTCTTTAGGCTTTCTCTCTGATGCAGCCAGAATTTATGGGGTCCCAATGGTCGGCTGCAACTCCCTACAGGAGACGTCTCCTTTGAGAAATGCAGGTCTGCTGACTGCATTCACATAGACGTTTGCTTGCTGCAGACACAAATAGGAGCGTGTAGGAATGCTCTCAGGATGCAATTAAGAAAATTTCTTTGGACTAGAGAACTCCGTGCTCTGTTTATTTCTGCTCTGCACCATGTTCTGACCCTCGTGTGCCAAGAGGGTAAATGAGGACAACACCCTCAGTTGCTTCAGTCATGTTATGGTCAAAGCCCTAAATCTATACCTTTTAGACGTAAATATTGGAATAAAAAAAAAGGGTATAAGGGCAGCGATGTCCTTTCAAAACAAGGTCGATGTGGGGAACTACAGCTGTCCTACCCTTGGGGAACAGGGTGAGAGTTCAAGCTGAGGGTTGCAGTGATGCAGATAAATATCATGGATCAGTGAAATCTTTATGATAGGTGCAATTTCTGGTCAAAACCCCACAAATAGCTACTTTGATGCAGAATTGAAGGACTTTTTTTTTAATCACTGCACATAAAAACATGCAGTGATTCACAGTTTGAGTTCCTCCAGCTCCAAGAGCTTACCTGCTGCCTGTGTTAGGGTCTGGCTGGTGACAGAGGTGGTTTACAGTGACCCATGGACACCTCTGACCACTGCATCTATGTGCAGCATTCAGGTGGGTGTTTCAAGTCCATGAAGCCAAGACACTTCCAGCGACCAAAATAATTGAAAGAAAATGGAATAATCTGATTTTACCCTTGCTATGCCAATGGCTAAACCTGTGTGTCTCTGCATACATGGGCCCAGACAGTGAGCCCCATGAGGACTCCTGTAATGCCCCAAACCTTCTGGGATACAGTGAACTTGGCAATGCACATGGACCAGGACCTTATAAACCTGATTTGAGAGCCTGCTCTGTTGCCAGCCTACAAATATTTATTTGCTTGCATGGTGATTTCATTGCTTAAACCTCTTTCAGTCTTGGGTAGCCTAACAGAGTCTTCGTTTTTCCTGTAAGATGGCTAAGGCAATGCTCACTCCACTTATATATCTACTTTTGCAGCTGCTTCCAGAGGGAATATTATGAAAGAAAAGGGGGGAAAAAAAAAACTCTTTGGCTTTGCAAAGGTCTGTGGGCTGATGGAGGAAATGACAAACTGCCACATTTGGCCTCAATGGTGTCATTGTTTTGCCCGCTTTCAATCTGGCTCACTTTATTCCAAAGGTGTTTTGTTCTGTTTGATGCTCATGGACAATCCACGGCATGTTTTCGTCCAGCGCTGCCTCCTCTCCGATGCTCACCGGACCACAGTGAGTGCAAATGAGATGTAGATCTGCAGATTGCATCTCTGGCTAGGAGATCCGTCATGCATATGGATCAGGCTGCCTCCTCGGGTGGGGAAGAGCTCTGTGCACGGAGAGTATTTAAGGAGCGGGTGTCTAATGGAAAACTTTGAAAAACAGCCTACTTTTAGAAGCAGTTCTGCTTGCGCCTCCGATATGCTGGATATTGCTCTTCATTTCTGTGTTATTGCTAAGGACATTTGCATGAAAATAGGATCGTTGTGTTTTAAACATTCATCTGTTCCTGCTGCTTGTTTCTCGCTTGGAGACTTAACGCCTGCAGAGTCCCAAGCCACGGCTGTATGGGAAATGAGCGGGTCATTACAAAAAAGGAGAAGGTCAGGGATGGGAAGGGGAGGCCTGGAGAAACATCATGGTTGGGTTTGTGGTTTGCTGCCTGAATCTTCAGGCAACTTATATTGAGGTAATATGTCAGAAGTAGACAAGGAAAGAGTCTGTCAAGCTTGAACCTTTGAACTTCTCATGGGTATCTACATGCAAGCATGATAACATCATACCGCACACAAAAGCCCCTCTTGGTCTAAAATCTTATGCCCAAGTGGTGGCCAGTAACAGCCCCAAAGGAAGAGATATAAGAATCATAGAATCATAGAAGAGGGTAAACATGCCATGGTCTTCAAACTACCCTCACCACCTTCAACAGCTCATGGCTCAGGACTCTCTGAATCAGAGCTGATATCCGGTAGCAGAAACTTCACGCAGGAGCCCACAAGGGATTTTTATTTCCATGTTTTTCTGCAATATCTTTTTGCACTGTAAGAAACAGCCTGCATCAAGGAGTTTCCCAGAGGAGTTGTGTGAGATGTTGGAGCTCATAGTGCTAAGGTGGGTAGAGGAGGTGGCCTCTCTGCTTCCTACCCAGTCCTCTCCGCCAGAGAGGTATTTATAAGGATACTGGACCTATCAGATGCTGAAAGCGGTCAAAAAGCACATAGACATTTAAAAAATACAGTGTTAGACTGAACTTGGGAAGTTTATGGATTTGGTTCTGGTCTAAACAGGGTGCAATATAATTAAAGTGAGTTGAAACAGCAAACTCAGGCTGCCCTTTGAATTCAGCAGGGTTCAGATTTGTGTTTGAATCTTAGTAAAGGCTTTGAGCAGAGCATCTTCACTGATCTCTCTCAACACATGTGAAGTCCTTCTGTGGGTGAAAGGGGGGGTTCAACCCTCCAGTACTATTTCTGAACTGGTGCTCCTGCTCCTCACCGGGTCAGCACGTGAGACAGAGTCAGCAGCAGCAGCTGACAGACCCCTGCAGTTGAGAAAGAAATGCAGATTTCCTCAGCAGTAAAGATGTAAGGAGTAACAGCATTTAATTATAGGCTGTAAGTTCTCATTGTGGCATAGGGAAACTCACTTATTTAAAATTCATATCTAGCCTTTTACTGTGAAAGATCAAGTTTTTGACTTTAAATTGGGACTTGACATGGGACAAGTTTGTACTTTGATTATGACCTATCCTTAACCCAGTGCCTACCGACACTGCAGAAAACTTTTTGCTTCAGAACAATGAGCTCATCCTCAGAAATACATTGTTAGGCTTCAGAGTTAACACTCAGTTGTGATAACCGGTGTATGGGTAGGAGGTGCACAGTTTCCACAATGCCTCGTAGCTGTAGCTTCTGTTGGGATTTTAGCAGACCCATGCATACATCAGATGACTCTTTTTCAGGACAGGAGGGGTTAGGATGAGGGAGGGTCCTGCCCTGTCTCCTAGTCTGTTGTGAGTCCAACCTGCATCACCAGCAACCAGAGCTTGCAAAGGCACCTCTTCCAAATATTGGCAGCCAAAAAGGCATTGTTTCTTTGTAATATGTAATATCATAATTATAATATTGTGGTAAACCAAGGGCATAGCAGCCTTGCTCTCCTGACAGTCCGTGGAGGAAAAAGAAGAGTAAGAATGGACGTCTGTCCTGTTTTACAGCCAAAGCTGTGCTGCCTACTCAGGACGCTATCTAATGATGTATCTGAGTGGTTTTTAAATGCTAATTAACTGATGAGACAGGCTTACAACATGTTTCAGATCAGCATCTATGGACAGTCTCAGTGTGCGCTGCAGTCTTGTCAGGAGGGGAAAAGAAAAATAAATAAAGCCCCTTTCATCACTGCCCCAGCAGGTCTCACCTTTAATGCTGTTGTGGCAAGGGTCCTTGCTGGCTGAATGTTGCACAACTCACTTCTTTTAAGCTGTTTACTACAGAAAAATGTTTAAGTAGGAATCAGATATCCCTCGGCAAAGGGAGAGAGAAAAAGTAAAGGTGAAGAAAAAAAAGGCCTCCACAAAATATAAAACAGAAGTTGCTGCAGGCAAAGATGCCTTTGAGCAGTCTCAAGCTAAGACTTTCCATTTCCATGTAAAAATGTCTGTCGAAAGGGCAAGCTACATTTACAATGAGCAAAGTTTTATAGCTTACACGGGCATGAGCACCTGCTAGGAAGATGGGGAAAAGATTCAATTTACCTTTGGGTTGCAATGCTCAGATTCCATTTAAAAGTCTAAGACACCTGATTATTTATTGATGTCTTTCTCTTCGTAGCTGTCTGCATCTTTGCTGGCTTGCAAGATGCAACAGAGTGGCCTAAAGGATTTTTTGAATTAAGTTCTTTCGAGTAATTTTTTCCCTTCAGGTGTTTCACCAACAAGGCTGAAGTTTGACAGGCCTCTTCTACATTCAGGGGGGTTGACATATTTATATATTTATTGGCCAACTGGTGAATTAACTGTGCCTGAGCTGTCATTAAACACTAGGTTATGACAGGGTTACTGGATTTTCTACTTTATTTATTTACAGGAGGGAGGGAAGGCAGCGTCAGTGGGAGTAATGTACTAAAGCAACCCACATTTTACAGTGAAAATGCTTCAGGTTCCCATAAGGCAGTGACAGACTGAATTTAATAGCAAAGTCTCTATCAATATCCCTTCCCCTCTCTCAGAAAGCATAAAAATGGCAGCTTGTACATTTGCTTTAACTTACAGGAGCCAAGGAGACTTTTACTGAAGACACCTAAAAAGACATTACAAGGCACCTCTGGCAATGAAATGAGTATTTCCTTATTTCAGCAAGAAGAATAGAAACTCTGGCTCTTCTTTCTTCGCAGTAAGAAGAGTCATGGTAAAAGAAAAGAAAAGAAAAAAACAAATTGGTATTGTGATTAATTTTGTTACTCGTAATACCCTGGAAAATCAAACCTGCCATCCTAGGTAGAAGCAGACTCTGACCCAAGTGGTGGCTTATGTAATTTGTTTAGTATTCTGGAAAAAAACAGTAAAAAACCGTAAGCTCAAACCAGTCAAATAATAAGCATATAAACTGCACTTTCCTGCATTTACTGTCAGTTAACAAAGGTGATAACAGCTACCCCAAATTACTTAGATACAGGGTTCGATTGGAAAATGGTACCTATGGGCTGGAGCCAATTCAGCACATTACCCCAGGGGAGAATCACTGAGGGATTACATGCACCAAAATATGCCTTTCATTAGGCAAGAATCTAGAGCAGGTGATGGTATGTCTTCTCCAGCCATAAAAAGTGATCATGTCCCGAGGGCAGATGAACAAGCATTGGTGGTGGCTGCCAGGAGCTGCGGAGGATGACTACTTATTTGGATATGGGTCCTCATCCTCTTAACACTGCCCTTTTCTGGCATGCTGGGAATGTACTTGGGCACTGTGGAGCTGAAGATCTTCAGTGAATGTATGGTGAGGACAGAGCTCCTCAACTGCATATCTTCAGGATCAAGCACTGCGGTGCACGAGTCAAGGTTGAGGTCTGGTTTACACCATGTCCCCAGCCCTGAGCAGTTAGTGTGGGAAGGGACTGATCTCAGAATGAGGAATGGGCTGGAGCTGTCAACATTAATCACAGTGCTCAGAGGACTTGTTTCTGGGATTCACCTCACCTAAATTTCCCTACCCCGGGCCGACTGCCTTAGGCGCCCTTTCAGTCAGTGCAGAGAGGCCTTCAGGGCATGACTCTGACCTATCCTGGACATCTTCAGGGAGTAAATCACAGCTGTAAAGTACCTGTCCTTTCCTGTTCTAAAGGTAGTTCATGTTAACTGCTCAGGTATCTCCTGCTCCTGCAGTTACAGCATGACTGTAGTGAACCTTTCCAGCCCCATGCAGGTGCACCCTCTCCCTTGCTAAGGCAAAACCCCTCCAGCTCCACTCCATGTAATCCTTTTTGGTGACAGCAGGAGGTTTTGATCAAACCATGATGGAGATGTGCTTGGGTTTTCCATGGGCAAAGAGGTCTCTGGAGTTACAAGACTTCGCTTGAGTTCCCTGGCTGGTCTTGCTCAGCTGCGAGCATCCAGCATGGCCAGGGCTTTCTGACACATGGACAAGGGGCTGGAGGTATCTTCTTGGCAGTGACTGAATATCTCTGCCAAAGCTGCCAAATAACAATCCAGTGAGGGATATTTATGGGCCCCAACGTGAAGTTAAGTAACTGTCCAATCCATTTATCAGCACGCTCACAGTTACAAAATGAGTGAAAAAAAAATAGTTATCACAGTAAAACTGATTATCACCACGCAAACCATTCTGGTAAGTCACGGTCCAGAAGAGATGGCAGATTATTGTTGTGATCTGTTATATGGTGGAAATGGGCCCTTCTGGAAGGGGGGTTGGGGTTTTCTCGGGGGTTGGGGTTTCTCAAGGGTTGGTGGGGCCCTGGGGGTGGTACAAATGCAGAATGAAAAGCTTACCCCACTCTGGTGATCTTCTGGTCTGCTCTCCACCAAATCCAGATGAGGATTTCTCTGTGTGTCCAGGCCAAAGGAAGCTGCAGAGCAGCTATCCCAGTAACGCCGGGGCAGGCAGACATGCAATGCGACTGAGTAAAGTGAACTTGTGTTTGCAAAAATGAATTTAAAAAGAGGGTTTTAAGTATGTGATGAATCTCAGGCCCCTCCGATGCCGCTCGGCTGCTTTCTCCCCTAGATGGGAGGTTAATAGGCACATGCATTAATGTAATGACCTCTTTATTGACACACTTTCATTTCACTTCTCTTTAACCACCACGAGAGTAAAACCCAGAAGAACTGTTCAGAGAAGAGTGACTACATTTAGAGAAGTAAAACAAATATCATTACACGGAGTGCACTAAAAATGGGTAATTAGTAAAATGATGTCATGGACCCTCTATTATTAATAGATGCACACACGACTTATGTTCTTCTCTCCCAGAGAATTTCAAAGTGGTGTTTACAATCTGAACTGAATCTGAATGTCTCTCTTCTCCTTACAAAACAGGAGTGTTATAGATATGTCTGTACCTAAATACACATTTCACTTGCAAATATGTATCAGAACCAGCTGAGACAGTAAAGATCTCCTCTTCGTGTATACCTAAAAACTACATTAATGCATCTCAGTATGAGAAGGACACTAGTATAATAAAACTGGGCTTTGAGAAAATGAAGCCTCCACCAGGTTTGAGAAATGTATGTATGTCAGGGGTTTATGGAAGACATCCCTCAGTCTGTTTCCGCAGCACATCAACTAAATGAAATATATTGTGGTTGGGGGTATTTTTGGTGGGTATTTTTCCTGGATGACTTCTCAGCGCTTTTTGAAAACGACCTGTGCCAAGCAGGAGAAAGGAGAGAAAACCGTGTTGTCAGAGAGCATGTGAGTCAGCTGGGTTTTGGCTGAATTGTTTTCTCTGAATGAAAGACCCAGGTTTATTCACTAGATTACAAATCCTTAAACGATTCCATTTTCCTGCCCTTGTGATCATTGCTATTGATTACTCTGTGCTCTTGAATCTATTTTGTTCAGCCCTTGTTTAATATTTAAGAGACATAAGGAGCAGAGTGTTGTAATATTTAAGAGGTTAACTTATTGCAGAGAGATAAAGAAAAGACGCAGCTCCAAATGAGGTAGAGCTTTGGCCCATTTTATCGATATGCTACAATATATATTTAGGGATATACTCTGCACTGTGATAGAGATCCTTGTTTTACAACGTGGTAAAATATTAGTTATACGTGAGACCTTGTATCTTTAGTAAAAGCAGTGCCAAGGTGCTTGGGGCGTGACTGGGGAGGTGACGGCAATCAGGCCCGCCGCGTCAGTGCGTATGTGTCCCTGTGTGGGGCAGAGCCACGAATTTTGGATCACAGGTACCGCATTGTTTGCGGTTGTGTGTCTAATTCAGAGTCTGGGATGACAAACCAGCAGAAATCTGCCTTGGTGGCAAACAACATGTCCTGCTCTGGCACCAGTAGGCCAACAGTTTGGCTTGCACCTTCCTAACCCACGTATGCGGGTCGAACCAGTGTCTCTGCCAACGGGTTCTTTTATTTCACACAGCTACATAAGGTTTGCAGAAGTTGAATGGAGTTGCCAGGGTCAAAGGGCTGAGGCTGGGTGCTCAGAATAGCAGAGCTTTGTGCGTGTTGATTCAGGATCCAAGACTGTGATACCTTGCAAAACTACCAGAAACACTTGGACACGGCATGGGCCAAGCCAATGTGATGCATCACCTGGCATCTCTGTGCCTGCCAGGTCTGTTTGTGCATACAAATATTTAGTGCAGACACGGCAAAAGATAATTCAAAATTTTCATCGCTTTTTAAATGCAGTGGGGTTTAGCTGTCCATCTGTGGGCTGCTCATGCCCTCCATCAGCGGACTGGGGGCTGACTGATACACATTTATTCATGCTGCTCCTTGGGATTTCAGTGAAAGCGATCACAGTCATTTGACAGAGAAGCAATCATGTAGCTTGAGGACAGAATTTAAATGGTATTTAAGAGACCTGCTTAGTTTTCCATTGAACTCAGAGGTAATTAGGCACCTCAGATCTAAGAAATCCGGTCCTTGGTGGCTTGAGTGAGGTCTGGATTAATGCAGGGAACTGAACTTAAATTTCCCATGGCCAAAGTAGGTGCATCAACCATGGGACAGGTTGTCCTGTTCCTTGACTTTGCTGTGTAGGATTAAAACATGTATTTTTCTGAGATTTATAAGGAAGGTTTAGCCCCCTTTTGGACTGGAGCATGTTAAGCATCAAGAGAAGTAAGCAGATATCCTCCTCCAGTGCCTTGTACAGGGCAGCAGCTTTCACAGCTGGTCAGTAAACACTCCTTACCCCATCTTTTTCCTGGCAAAACATTGTCCTTAAGAGTCACACATTGCTGTGGAGTGATGTCAGGTAATTAGTAAGAAATAAAGGTAATTAATGCGGAACTATAGTTGGGTTTATAACAGGAAATTGTGATGCTTAGGTTAAAGGTCCTAAATAGAAATCCTAGTATTATCAGAAATAGAAATGAAAAAGGCTGATCCATCTTCTTGCCACTGTAATAAACCAAACATCCTTACAAGTTAGTGCAACATAGAATCACAGAGTCATTAAGGTTGGAAAAGACCTCTAAGATCATCAAGTCCAACTGTCAACCCAACACCACCACGCCTGCTAAACCATGTCCTGAAGTGCTGCATCTATGTGTTTTTTGAACACCTCCAGGGATGGGGACTCCACCACTTCCCTGGGCAGCCTGGTCCAATGCCTGACCACTCTTTCAGTAAAGAAATTTTCCCTAATATCCAAACTAAACCTCCCCTGACACAACTTGAGCCCGTTTCCTCTTGTCCTATCAGTAGTCACTTGGCAGAAGAGACCAACACCTGCCTCACTACAAACTCCTTCTTCCAGGGTAGAAAAGAACCTGTGTGTTGGTATAGGGTTGTACATCATGTACATCATACATTGCAACATATATCACATACATCATACATCACAACGAACTCCAGGAAAAGTGGCAGAGAGGAATAATTCTATACAGAGGTTTTCGTGTAGGGATATGATCTGCAGGGTGAAGTTTGCCACCTGAGTTGTCTTCGCAGCCAGCAGTGACCAGTCCCTGCCACAGATGTTGGGTGCAGCAGCCACAGCTGAAGAATAAGGTGGCCCTGGAGAAACCTCACCACATCTCAGGCCAGCAGCCATCCTTGCATGCAATGCCAAGACAAGCTCCACAAATTCTGCACAGGAGTGGCAGGTTGGAAATCACACTAACTTTTCTTTCCATATCCTTAAACCACCTCCTCCCCTTCCCTGGGCAAATCAGTGCGATTTGCTTAGCGTGCGGTACGGGAGGTGCAATTAGACTCCATGTCATCCAGGGATAGCCGGTGTCCCGCAGGAGCAAAAGAGATTGGCAGTTAGATAGATCCATGCCTAGTGAGTTATTACCACTCCTCATGGCTGCAAGATCACTTATGAGATGAAGAGTCCATCTCACAAAATGCACGGATGTGCCTTTAGTGCCACACCTTCCTTAACAGGCAACGCATGCCAAGACAATTATAACTAGTGCGGTGACGTGACGATATATCCTCCGTGTGTATGGGATTATGTAAATGCTCTCCTTTGCTGGACTCGACCTGCAAAGCCCAGGGCAGCGGAGATTTGCAGCCGTTTCTCCTGCAATCAAGCCCCAATATGAATTGTGTCACTCCCGCTCCTAAGCAAGGCTTGGGGTAGGTTTGAAGCCTCGTGTGATTTTCTCGGTCTCCCGCAGATGAAGAAACGCCAGAGCACTTTAATGAAACAGTTTGTCCTTATGAAGTTGAAAATGGAAATACACCTTTCTGTCTTTGGAGGCGTCACCAGAATGGCACAAGGCTGAGGAGTTTTATTGTCTTGGTCGCGACTTAAAATACGAAGAGGCGCTTCTTTAAGAAAGTTGAAGAGAAGTTCTATAAACCATGTCTATATATAATCCCTTTTGTAAGCATCTAGGAAACTGCAGGACGGAAAGGTTGCCTGCCAGACCTCGGAAAGCAAATACTAATTCAGCAGTCTAGTCACTCTGTCAAACATTTAGTGTATCAGGGTTGATTGTTCCCTGGTAGGTATAGCTCTGGTATATCCGCCAGGCCTTTTGTCATGTTAACTGCAACCGATCAATGGATTGAGGTCAGGACTTCTGATGTAGGTGCAAGCTTAGAGGGAAAAAAGTCTCAAAGATTCATTTTTTCTCGTCTGGTAGCACTCCGGTCACTTATTTTTTCTCAGTTAGCCTCTGCTGCTCTAAAGTGGATATTGATCAGTGCTTTAATGCAAACCTGTCAAATTAATTTTGCAGAGCTGGGATATGACTGGCCTAAAATTGCTTCTGCATCTGTTCTCTGCAGCAAGCCTATGAATTTTAATCATGACCAGAATGGGCTGTTGGCTTTTTTTGTTAGAAACTTGAATAGGAAAGGTTTAAACTGTAAATGCCATGAAATGATGCTGTTTTGTTCTTTTCAGAAACTCATGTGGCTGAGGTCAAAGAAATTATTATGTCTGTGCATTCTTGTCAGATGCTTGGGGAGCTGTGCAGGGTTTTCTTCTTTTGCAAAGCAAAGCAAAGGTATGTAGTGAGCTTGTTAAACATTCCCAGGCCAATGAAGGAACAGCAGGCTTCGTGTCACCTGCAATGCCAGATGCATTAGTATTAATGTACAATTTCCTCCCCGGCCCCCACTCTATGATCTGATTATTCCTGATAACTTCATCTCACAGGGTGGAGAGGGAGAACAACTGGGGGGACAGTCTTTATTTCTTTAGTAGAAATTAAAAAGAAATAAATTCAGAGCACCCTGTAAAGTATTACAGGGTTAGTGTGGCTGTCACTGAAGAGCGGCGTCCTTATGGATCACGGGAAATGCAGATGGTTACAGAGATTTTTCTTCATCATGCAAAGTAAGCTATTCTTCTGCTCTTCATCAATTGAGACCGAGTGTACTGGTCTCCGTTGTGAAGTCAACATTGTACAAAGTAAATAATGATTCTTAAGCTTTGTTTCACACAGACAAGAAGAATTCTTCACACAAAAAAAGGTGTCAGCTCTAATCTGGTCTGGAAAATCTGCATCAGGAAGGACCCATCCTTCAAAATCCAAAAAGTGGCAATGACCGTAACAGTTGGATTTTGTGCTGTCTCTTTTATCAGCTGATTTGAAACCTTTCAGAGTAGTAATTATTAAGTGCCGCTTGATCTCTGGGAGGTAGTGAAGCATTAGAAACTCTGATTTTAGACTGGGGAAAGCTGACACTTGAGGCAGGAGCTGGAGGAAACCCACACGGTGCGGGAGCAGCCCGGGAGCGCTGGAGGGCAGGTCCTGGATCTCGGTTGAAGGAATAAGATCAAACGGCTGGTGTCTGAGACCTTCCACCTCTCCAGTTATTTCAGAAGACAATTTGTAACTATTGCCAGAAACGTCAGCCAACAAAAAGATCTATGTTTTTCCCCGGTGAAAAAAACGGCAAAACTTGTATTAGCTACAACAGTGCAGAACTAGAGCAGAAGCGCTGAGCTGGGAAACTCCTGGCTTGGTCTCCTGCCCCATACAGCTTACCCCAGCATGCAGCCATGCCTGAAACTGTACTTTATAAGCGTTTGCTGGTGGCCAAGTCCCCCATCGATGCAGTTCTCAGGAAGGATGTTTTCATGAAGGCTATCAGCTTTCATGAGCTGTGTGAATGGCAGAACTCAGAGGGTTGTCGTCAGCGGCGCTGAGTCTAGTTGGAGGCTGGTAACTAGTGGTGTCCCTCAGGGGTCAGTACTGGGACCAGCCTTGTTTAACTTCTTCATCAACGACCTGGATGAAGAGTTAGAATGTACCCTCAGCAAGTTTGCTGATGACACAAAACTGGGAGGAGTGGTGGATACACCAGA
>Ga0065711_1043167_pt1 | contig 14894 bp, 12 predicted proteins | sample Hoacrofraction12_FD_59098 | JGI IMG/M metagenome (GOLD analysis project Ga0065711, IMG submission 59098) | Hoatzin crop microbial communities from Cojedes, Venezuela - Epithelial fraction 12 v2 (version 2) | ecosystem: Host-associated > Birds > Digestive system > Esophagus > Crop | place... | reverse complement strand
AAAAAAAAAAAAAAAAAAAAAAAAAAAAAAAAGAAAGAAAGGAAAGAAACAACAAAAAGGAACCATTTGCAATGAAAAAGAACTTACTTTTCTGGCCTTTCTTCAGAAACAGCTCTAGCACACTCCAGCTCCCAGAGTAGCACAAAACCTGGTATGTTCACCTTGGCACTACAAATACGTACACACATATCAACATACATACACATACCTACACAGAGCCAAGACCCTCTCCCCAGGAACGTGGCCTTCCCTTTTCAGGTACATACCAGCAGGAATGCATACACTGAAGAAACAGATGTGGAAAACAGTCACTTTTTTTCACACAGTCGTTTTTATTCTGCTTGCAGCAGTTCCTTCCTTTTACAGCCACAGGCGAGGGTTGAATCCGGACGAGCCAAAGGCAGTCTAGGCGGGATGTAAATGAAACCACACCTTCCAAACACCCTCCAATCATAAGGGAAGAGTACGGATGTAAATAAAACCACACCTTTGCTGGACCAACCTCCTCTTCTTACGTAAAACAGTTTCCATGTCAGTAAGACCACTCCCTCGGATGGCCTGCCTATTTCCATTCCTGATGAGAGGCATGTAAGCAAGGCCAATCCTTTTTACAAACTCTTAAGCAAAATTGAGAGGAGTATAAGGAACTTTTACCCTTCTCTTCTTCAGAGAAAAGCCAGTTCCTTCTTTGGAAAGCACTTTCTTGCTGTGCGTGGGATACCATGAGCCAGCACAAATGTTTCCTCAGTCTTCTTGTCAGGCATTGAAGACTGCTTTATGAACAAATAGCTTGCTTGTAGGACACGGATACACATTTTAAGATGTCACTTTTACCTTGCACTGACAAGCCTCTTCAGCCTGACATTAGATGGGTGCCTTCCCTCCAATTGAGCAGAATTTAAAAAACACAGCAATGGAAACAGTGAGATCCTCCTGCATTTTCCCTTATACCTTTATTTCCACATACACATCCAAAGCTGATTTCGAGATTTCCAACCCAGATCAAATGCAAGAGGCTTGTCCCAAAAGGTAAAGAACTCGACTGCAGCCAAGCTTCAGTGTAACTTTTTCCAGATATCAGAGCTCACTACAATCATACCTAAAATCGATTCTCGTTTGGGCCAACAAGCAGCAAGCATAAGTATCAGTAAAACATTTCTGTCACTGGAGAGTCATTTAACTACTTGGAAACACTTCAGATGTCTAGGTTATGAAGGCAAACAACTTCAAGGCATTCTGAGAGGAAAAACATAGCTCTCGTGTACAGCCCTCACAGTACGACAGTCCTGGAGAAATGAAATAGGCAGACCCCAACTTCCTAGAACAAGACACATGAGACATAATGAAAGTACTTGCAATGGCACACGCATTAGCCAAAAAGGTGTTTTTTAATAAAACTGGGAAAGGGTGTACTGCATTCCCACAGAAATAGTGGAAACACAGATGTTGTCCAAGCTTAGGAAAACAAAACTGTCCACATTTTTGATGTTTGCACCAAAGAAAAAATTACTGCTTTGAACATTTGATGGAAGACTACTAAAGGAAATCATTATTATTATCGTGGCTCCCACCAGCGATACAAGAGGCCAGGATCTGTCAACATTTTCCTTATAAATCCATCTTTCAGTAGAGTCTAAATTGGCCTGAAATAGCTAGTTAGGACCAAAATCTGGACTGTGAGATCTCTGGAAGCAAAACTGCATTTGGCTGTTTACAAAATTCTAGTCTAAAGAAACCGTGAGAGCGGAAGAAGGAGCATTTTTTGTGGTCAAAGCTATCTATCTTGTTTGTGCTGCTTTACAGTGCTGATCAGCGACCAGCAACTGAAAAGGAAGTTTGGAATTGGTGCTGATGAGCATCCAGAAGTCTGCATACACATTCAGCCATCGCCAGCATTTTCTTCTGAAACATGCAGCTGCCACAGAACACAGACCATCGCATGATCTATCTGGAGCTCACATTTCCAAGGACATCCTGGACAAAACCCAGCAAGGACCGCAGCAGGAAAAGAAAGATTCCCAAACATTCTTGATTTTCAGCAAAGAACTATTACATGCCTAGGCTTAAAACCAGGTTATGTCTAAAGCATGATTATTATACTAATTCAATGAACCAGTTCATTAGGCTTAAAGGGTAGCGCAGTTTTACTTTTTGAGCCAGCCTCCCTAAGTACCTACCCCAAAGCTTTGCACTTTAATGGAAGACAGAGAGGAAGAAAAATGAGAAATGCAGTCATAGGGCAAGTCTGATTTGGCAGATATTTAATTTTACAGACTGAGAATACTGGTTCCCACCCACTGCTCCTGCACCATCGCACTGTTCAGTGGCCCAGGCCTCTCTCACGTCCATGCAGCATATCCCAGCTTTTTATTTGCTGCTGCAGCTTCCTTCCACACTTCAACTTTCATAGCTGCAAAAATGAAGAGTCAATTGTGAAGTCCATTAACGTTTCCCTGTACCAAGATAATTAGGCATCAGGCAGAACAGCAATGGGCCCTGGTACAAAACCCGCCATGGGCTACTCTTTCAGTCATCCCTCCACATGCTTCTCTGCTTTGCAGTTTGTTGATCTTCTCTTCAGTATCTTTCCCTTCTTGCCATTTCTGCTCCAGTTTATGCCACACACCTCCTCCTCCTCAGTCTCCCTTCTTCATAATGCTCTGCCCCTTGCCAGTCCCCATGCTCTTTTGCTATTGCGGTCTTGCACTTAACCTCCACTACCCTTTCAACAGCAGCACCCCTAAAATCAAACCACCTTACCTGTACTCTCACGAAATATCCATCCCGGGTTATTGGTTCTCCCCTATTTCACCAGATTTTACAAGCTCTTTCATACAAACACGCTCTTAATCTGTGCAGCACAACTGGCAAAACCAGAACCCAAGTGTGGTCTCTTCAACACAGAGGCTGTGTTTTACGGTGCATTTCTGCAACACTCTGCACAACTGGTATCTTTTGTACACTAGTTTAATATTAAAAATACACTACCGCCCTCCATTATGTCCTAAATTTACTAGTTCAACAAATTAAAAAAATCCTCACATTTTAATTAGCTCATTAGCTAGATCCTTTAGGAAGAACTGTCACTTAAACTCCTAGGCTTACAACAGAATTATTTGTGAACCAAATCTATATAACAGTATTTGAGAGAAACTTTGAAACAAAATATTACAAGACAGAAACTGCAGTTGGTGAGAGACCAATAAACACACTGTAAATTCTGAGAGTTTGCACAAGAAACACTGAGTTGTGAATGACTATTCCAGAAATGGAAAAATAGAGAGTCTCTTGACATCCAAATAGGGTGAGCAGGCAGTGCTCCAACAAACAAATCAGGAGTGGAAAGGGAAAAAAATGTCTTCTCTGATCCAAATAGTTTCAAAAATGAAAACAGGGATTAAAAAAGAAGAATTAAAACATGGGAAGCTGAAGCCTATTCCCATATTTTATTGCGCCACTTGAAAGAAAGCTAAATGCAGGCTCTGTCCTGACGAGAAGCAACATCCTCTGTTTTTCTGCCAGTGTTAGATAAGACTCACTGACGAAGATGGGGTTTAAAATAGGATAGGATTTAAATCAGTGCACAGAAAGAGAGGCCATGCTGCTTCCTCTTCTTTTTTTAAATGCAAGGATGGCGCCTCTAATCTGTGCACTTGGGAGGTGGTAGATCAGGCAGATAAGGTTCCCACATCAGCTCTTCCCCATGCCACTCTGCAAAGCAGTGAGTCTGAAAGAGCAACTGCTGGTAACACCGGCAAGTGCTGAATGCTACTGCTCTTTGCTAGGAAAGGCAGGAAAACCCCTGGAGCAATAACCTGCACCAGCTTTCAGACCTGCGGGCACCCCAACGCAGCGCACGCTTGAGCCCTCTGAATACATCCCGGGCACGTTGCCCTTCCGGGAGATGCTTGAGGGCTTTATGGCAGAAACCCAATCACAACTACTTTGGAGAGCTGTTCAGTGTTAGATCTGTTCTGTAGGGCCACTTAGGTGAAACCTGAAAAACAAAACGGTCATGAAGCAGCTGTGCGAGCAGGTAAGGTCCTCACGTGTGAGTGCCATCAGAGAACAGTTTAGTATCTTCAGCTCTCCAAAGGAGCTCTCACTAAACTCAGCCCCTCCTGCTCTGTGTCTCAGGAACTCCCCCTTGAAACCCCAGCAATGAAGAAGAGCAGCACAGAGATACCGTTTCTTTACAAGCAGCAAAGCTTTAGCCAACACTCCCAACTACAATGCAGGACTCAAGTAAAAGCACAGAAGACGCAGAATGACGGCTCAAGGTCTCCAAAGAAGCCAACAATGATAGATCCTGACCTGTCGGACTCACTGGCCTATGACCCAACACTGAGCCTTTGAACTACCCACTCCAAGGCTCTGTACTGCAGACACTCAGAGCAATGGGATTTGTTTTAGGAGCAACTACAGCGATAGAAAACAGTAAAACTGCGTTACCAAATTTGCTTTTACACAATAGGCTTTAATGACTCCAAACGAATCACAGCATATTTTTAAGTATTCCCTGATGTGGGCCAGAAAATGGATTTTCTGCTCCTTGAAAAATACTGTTTCCAAACGTCTCTTCAGCCCCACTTACAGTGACAGATATGAAGAAAGTCCCTCAAAGTGAAAATTTTAAAAGTGTTTTTCAGGCCAATCAAGACCAGTAGGTCATTGACACAAAGTGAATTTCAGAATAAACTCCCCCAATGTTTTGCTCTTCCAAAATCAAACCAGAACATTGACATGTTTACAAAAAAGAGAATTCCAAGTTTTTTCTAAGCTTCCTTTTGCTGAAAATTAATGCAAGCAATGCACAGGCATCTATCAGGATGCCTCTTTCTAATGAAAACAAACTTCAATTAAAACTTCCCAATTGCCCTAGAAATTCAAGGAGAAAAGATTAAAAATGTTCCTGGTCATTTTTTCTCTCAGTTGAGAAAATTATAGGCTGTCTAAACTGCATAAGACAGATGAATAGATAGGCAGGCAAATGCCCTCAAATTTAAACACACACCAAAAAGAGTCCCAGAGATCTGAAGGGGATTTTTGTAGCCTGTCTGTAGTTCTGACTGGTTCCCTAAGAGGAAAACAAAAATCTGACTGCCTCCTATACTCTTGAAAATAAAAATCCTGTCATAATTTTTAAGTGTGTTGATCATAGTTTATTTTTAGATCTGACAAACCACAGAAACATCTCCACAAATATTCTGAAGAAACACAGTGACCTTTCCAGCTTGGAAAGCAGAGATGTTTTAACAGTATCATCCAAGCTACTGTACAGGCTGAACAAATCCATACTACCCCTTGATGGCCTACCAAAAAGCCTCCCACATTCACCTATACGCTGTCCCATAAAAACTTCTCCCCTAGGCTAGCAAAGATAGTCTTAACTACCAGCTCACGCTCAGAAGCAGATCAAGGAGTTAGCTACGGAAGAGGGGAGCACTACTCTGAAGAGACAAAAGGAGGTTTGTGGGAGCACGAGCTGAAGGCGGTGAGGAGAGACGGCTAGTTTCACCTCTGTGCTTGGGAGCAGGCAACTCACGTAAGAGCCAAGTGAAACAGGGAAAGGTGGTGGCAAGGAACTGAGACTCAGGCTGCTGTAGGAACGGGAAATAAACAGTCAGGAAAAGGAGAAAGCTTCTAAACTGAACAGGGATTTGATACACAAATGATGCGAAAGTGAATACTCTGCAAGGTCCAAAGGGCAGAGGTGGGCAGGGAAACAAGCTTCATCCCTTGTACTCTGGTGATGACACTACAGCTGGTCAGGCAGAATGTCACCACCGGCCTATGGTCAACCTGCTGAAGCTATCTACAGCTGGGTGTTCTGTTATGTCTAACAAGTATCTCAGCCCCTACGCTTACTAATTGATTCAAAACTTACCCCCAAGCAAGAGCAGTCATTAGGCAAGAGGATGATAGACCTTGCATCTATTTTCAGCAGAAGCATTGTGGCCCCACAGCACACAAACTATGGGCACTATACGGTCTTCACCTTTAGAGTTTATTTCTCTCCACCTTCCCTGCTATTCCCATTTTAGTTCTCCCAAAACTCTAACGCATTGGTTAACTTAGTCTGGGAACATCAAATTTGCTCCAAGTCCTGCAACTATGTTCCTGCTTGGCTTTCTTGGTAAATATCTGTGGAACAGAACTCGTTGTTACCTTGGCTTTTTTTGGTTGCATATTAATTTTTTTTTGTAGTTAAGTGATGAGAATGTACTGCTCTGTGTTGGTCTGCAGGAAACACAGGACAAATGAAGTAATTCTGAACAAAACATAATTTTGTCAGGATTTGCTCTTTAAGAAACAAAAATTCAACATCTCATCCTCTCATCAACTAATTTGGCTTGAAACACGGCATATGTGGTTTTCTTGCTGGAATTGTATTGCAATAAAATAACCTTTTTCAAATGTGAGAAGTACATTATGAATCAGCTCTGAACATAATGTAAAATGGAGGCCCTGCAGGAACAAACCTGTGACCCGTAGCACCAGAAACACACATCTATACCTTTTCAACTAAAAGGACGATTCAGTTACACTACAGTAACTATGCTATCCATTCATTCTAAACCCCGATGAAGAGCAGAAATATAGCAGGGCTAACACAACTAGCCAAAGTGTTGTATGCCTTAAACCCTCAAAAAGGATTGCTGTAATTTCCCTCAAACTTCAGAATCTAGTTTTTTTGGTGTTTTTATTTTTTTCCTGAAAAGAATAAAGTGATGAAAATGGAAAAGCAATAGAAAGTGTTCTGGAATTACAAACTACATACATAATGCTGATTTTCCTCTTGGTTTTGTCTTTGTACATGTATTGATTCTTCAAATGCTACAAAATACGTCCAGAATGAATATCATGACACTGTACTTTGCAAAAACACTCTAACCAGGGTCTAGGTTTTCACGTTGTCAGGTGCTTGCCTTTTTATTCTCTTCTTTTATATACTCACACTTTGCTGCCAACTTCCTCAGCAAATATTCTAGGAAAAAAGCTCTGACGAATCAAGCTGAAAGTGCTTTAGAAGGAGTGGGACAGAAGTGTAGGTACCTTTAAAAGTGATTATGTGACACTGTGACACTGACTCAGGTCAGTGTTCTCCATGTTTTTATCACTGCAAGAGTCCAGATGAGTGTAATAAATTGTGGTACGACCTTCAGTATATTTGTGACTTTAATTCCTTCTATAATGCATGCATCACTGGCACCAAGGGAAAATTTCAAAGCTGCTCTGAATTTATTTACTTTTATCTTTTTCTGTTTGCATTTTTATCTCCAGTTAACTCCCTGAACTTGTAACAACCACCCCCAAGAAAAAAAAAAGAAATGTGAGGTTTAAGCACAAGTTTGCCAAATGTATAAATGTTCTTGTTATCTTAGATGTTTATTGTTAGACAAAACCAGCCTTGCATTCCTTGAGACTTTCAATATACTTAACATAGTTCCATTCAAACCTAGATACATTACCTCCCAAAAGCATAAACAAATTCCTTATGTCTTATTTGGAAACTGGACCATTAATTCTCTTTTTTTGTGGATGTCAGGCACAAGGCTGTGGAACAGGCATTGAATTTAGCAATATACTATACACAGAGAATGTGGATTTCTTTCAGGTTCCTTCTGATGATAGTTCAACAGTCTAGGAATCACAGACATACAAAAAGCACAGAAAAATTTCACCCGAAGAATTGTTTCCCTTCCCATCCTACTTTCGCCATTAAAATCAAAAGCAAAGACCTGCTTGTCATATTTTCCTCTGCCTTCTAAAATAACGCACTTAGCAAGTAATACACAGCATTGCTACTTCTCATGATAGGTTACAGAAATATAAATGTCAGTTTTGCATTACTCCTTTAATTCTTCCTTTTTCCTCGCTTACTCTGTCTCATTACAGACCTGCACACTCAGATCTGGAGGACTTTGTAGAAGAAAATGTGCCTGATTCACTCCTTTCAGTTGCTTTCCTGACCATTAAGCAGTCCCTGAAAATTACTTCATTCTTTCCTCAAAATTGTTGACCAGGTTGTTCAGTGATAAAACTCCCCAACACAGGCCCAAAAAGAAAGAAACACACAGTCACTCCACCGTGCTCCTCAACACACCCCTTTCCCGAGCGCAGCAGGACAAGGAAGAACAGAGACCGGCATCCGAAGGTGCTCAGAGCAGGAGCACCCAGACTTCACAGCCCACACATCTCCTTGCTTCTTCTGGCAGATGAGTTCGCCCGTGGCTGAACAGACCTGGACACTGTTTCTCAGTGGTAAAACACTGTGAAGGCGGTAGGAAGGAAGCTGCCAAGCCCACCTCATCCTTGGCTGGTTCATTTACACCACTCTCCTCACACACCTTTTCCTCTACTTCCTTCTGCGCCCTCCCCCCAGCCCTTCCCACACAAACACATACGTGCACCTCTCTCTTGGACCCATTTGCCCTTTCCCACTCAGCCTCTGGGCACGGGCTCAAACCCGGCACACAGGTGGGAGGCTGACAGGAGAGATGAGCCCCTCTCCACCCCCCTGTGATGCTGCGCTACTCCAAAATCCCAAAATCCCAGCCTGCTCCCTCCACTCACCCCTGCATTCCCATCCCTGCTGGCATCCCTCCTCCCCAAAACTGCACGGGGCCCACTGGCAGGGCAGGACGGTGGGCAACAGCCACGCTGCTACCGCAGACCACGTGCTGCAAGAGCAGCTGTGGTTGGAGACGAGGCAAGCGAGCAACCCCGCAGCCAGGGCCGAGGCACGAGGAATGCATCCGCTCTCCTCATCCTCGCTGCACAGGACCCGCAGAGAGTCCAGCTACGCGTGCATTCAGCAGGCAGAGAGGATTTCACCAGCGCTAATACTCCCACAGGAAGAACCCTTTCTTATCAAGTTGGCAGAAGTTTCCTCACTGTGTCCTCTGCCTTGCAACGATGCCTTGCCTCTGCCTAGCATTTTTTCTTCATTAGCAAATAGTCCTAACGTGGGAAAAGCCTTTCGTCAGACCGACAGGGATTTTGCAAGTACTGTACAACTCCCACATGTCATCTTCCCTCCTGAGGCAGGCAAACTGTTCAGTCACACTCCCCTTACATCTGGACAGAAAAGCTGGCTGGAATGAATAAGAAAAACAGGGTGGTTTTGTGATGCAGTGAACTATTCAGCCTGCCCCAGCTGCAGAAACCTTAGAGCTCCATCCTCCTACCAACCCTTTCATCCCTAGCACATACACACCAGTTCTGCGCCCGTCCTTCCCCCAGTAAGCGACTGGGACTGGCCAGGGTACGGCACCTGGAACACGACGGTGGCATCGGCGGGTCCTCGGGCAGCACAGCCCTTCCCAAACTTCTGCTCCCCCCTGTGGCAGCCGGGCGGCGAAAGAGAAATACACAGCCCGCTTCTCAAGTCAGGTACCCTACTGTCACACTCCTCGCAAGATGTTTATGAAGAAAAAGAAAAGATACGTAAAGGCCGAGGTGAGGCCTCACTGAATGTAAGCCGATAAAATAAGCGAGGTGTTCCCAGGGAATTTGAAATTCGACCCTCTGTACCTTGTGAGTGGCAGGAGGAGAAAGAAAAAGATGTGGCGAGCTCATACACGCTTTGAAAAATCACCTGAAATTTTTGTATTACAGAGTTGCCTTACTCACAGGGTGAACACGGGTTAGGACAGTTTTAGGATTTTCAAATACCTTGCAAATCTTAGGTAATGAAAAAAGGCAACCGATGAACTGTCTTTTCATCCCACATCATCACTGAATCTTAACTAATCATACAGATCTACCATGCTATTAAGGTTAGACTTTTCCACAAGATCCATCACGGGTAACTTCCTGACAAGAAACGTACCGCAAATAACTTCAGAGACTTCAATTTCACAAAGACCCCATTGTCCAAAATGGTCAAAACAAACACCTAGCTAGTAAAAACTTAGCCCTGATTTCTATTTAAAACCCTTTAATGAAAATGTTATAAATGCAGTAATATGCTCGGAAACACTTGCTGTTAATGTGAGTCCTACCACTTTCACAACTTCATGCCTATTACTTAAAAGCCACTCATCACCAAGGGGATCGTTGCTGTTTAAAACAACTAAGCTTCCTTGATTAGTTCCTGCAGGAAATCCAAATATCTTAGAAATGTCCCCACTTCCCTGACAATGCACATTTCTTCGAGTATCTGCTCTTCTCGGCTCCTTGTGAAAAACGGTCTGACAGAGAATTTCCCACCGACACCAGAGAGATTAGCATTAGAAGGTGGTTTTCAGACCTGGTCCGGTAGTTGCTAAATTTCACACACACCCGCGGGTCAATACGGAAGCCACCTTGGCTGTTGTAGGCTACATCCTGGTTTCCTCGTCTGCGTCAGTTGTACAGATGTATTTACACAGGTCACATACCACACATCACTTGCTGAAAAAACAGCCAGCCAAGCTGGCAGCCGAACCACGGGGAACCACTTTCCTGAAAATCAAGCAATCTCTAAAATGGTGTGTTAAAACACTGAGGTCAGCAGGACAGCTGATGCAGCGTGCTTATCAAGTCCTCCAGAAGCATTTTAGACCTACAAAATGATCCAACTCCTCCACTTTCTCAGGAAGGCCTGTGTGAGCAGAGAAGACCATGCTACACTACACTGAGGTCAGTGAACTCAGGTTGCATCAAAAAGCGGGCACATTTCAGAGACAGTGATCTCTCTCTCCCCAAAGAAAACGCTCCATTTGTCATTCCCGAAATGTACAAATGTCGATCGTACCCTGTCAGACAAGATGGACAAATGTAACCCGCAGGATTCTCCACAGCAGCTACAACATAAATTAAGAGATCCCATAGTCTACAGCAGAGCAAAGTCCATTTGTTAAGTCAAGTCCCTAATCTGGTCGAGTCTTAATTAAAACATCGATGTCTCTCAGCCTGGGGGAAAAAACCCACAAAACCTCAAAATCTACACCGACAGCTCCTCAGAGAAGAAGCGTGAAAAACTGAAAACAACGTCACATGCATTTTAAAATAAGCAGATCTGATTCATTCCTGCTCACATAAGCCATGATAGAGTTGGAGGAAGTGTTCCTCCAGCTGTTTTCCACGTGGTTCGTCTCAGAGAGCGACCTCAAAGGATTTCTGGTGGATGTTCTGAATCAAGTCCCTGGCCACGTTTCCTCTCCAGCCAGTGACGCTTCTTTTTTACGAATTGTTAACCATTTACAGGACAATTGTCGAAGGAGTGGTTAGTGACTCACTGCAGTCCTACACTAGTTGACTTACTGCCACAAGAGGTTGTGAACCTCAGTGAAATCTGAGAAATACACAACTGAAAGTCTGTTCCCGCCTTACTCACCTTTGCGAGCCTTGGAAGAGCTCTGCGCTTCCCCACAAAAACCCAGGACGCAGCACAGCCAGCCTCTGCACAGATGCAGTGAACGCTGCTCCCTACAGTGCTGACAAGATCTCTGGCAAATTTTTCAGCATAAAATCAGATACACTGAACCTGAGGCTCAGGAGGTAAAGGACCTTCGGCTTCATGCTTCTTATAATCTCTCTTTCATACAAATAGTTTTACATGCACTCTGAAGACTCATTTAGATTATTCTACTTCCAGTAATCACTTTGCTGTTTTAAGACCACACATTCATAAGAAACTCCAGCTACTTTTTGAGAATGAAGCCAAGAGCTTAAAGCAGCATTCTCCATGACTCTAGAATTAAAATATTACACTAGAACATAAAGAACGTAAGTTTAACTAGCAACGATTACTGAAAACAACAGAACTCCGATCTGCTAATGGGAATCACATCTGATAATTCTGCTTTGCTCATACTGCCGAATAGCTTTAGCTCAATGGAGCTGGACTTCTAAAGTCCAAGTACTGGGATGGCCAACAGTGCATTCAGCGAATCTGCCCAGCTGACGCCAGCAGAGAATCTGACCCAGTATCGCGAGGAACTTGGATGAGGTCCACCGGTTCAGCAGCGAACATTTCCATAGGCCCCATGCCATCCACTGCACCGCCCCGCCTTCTCATTCTGGTTCACTCCGGAGAAGAGCTAACGCGCCTCGCTGCTGAGATCAGCTGGCGTGAACTGTCACGGCTCCATAGCGGGAGGCTTGCACCACGTGCCTCGCCCTAACAAAGCACCACAAACGTGGCACAACGTGGATAACTTGCTTGACAGCTCCTGGGAAACGAAGCTTTCTATTTCACTTTGCCTTTGTTGACTCATGCGCTCACACATCCCTCCAGAAAAGGATCAGTAAAGGTCCAGCAAGTAGTCTACTTCGGAGCACATTCTATGCCTTCAGACACACAGAATACGTTACCAGATGACTTCTAAGAAAGACAGACACCAGGCAACCACATTCACGATGAAATAAATCTCTTTATTTTTATTCTGTGTCTATTTCTGAGCTAGCAGATCAAGTCGTGCTTGGAATCTGCATTTTAAGCAAAAGCCTACTAACGCAACTTTAACTAGACTTCCCAGGATTCTGAGATATATTTATTACAATTTTTAAGAAATATCCTGGTGTGCATTTTGGGAAAGGAACTAATTGGCGTACTAAACCTGAGGCAAGCCAGAAATGTCTGAAGCCAGCTACAAGCCTATCACGATGATAAACAGCTCAGGGTCCAGATGTCCATATATGGCAAGACTTCCTATAAGACTGACAGTACTGTATGTGCATTGCGTATGGTTCTTGGATCAGATTCACATTCCTTGGGTATGTTTCTCTGGGAGCTTTTGATTTCCGCTTTGAGGGCTGGCTCAGACCTCCAATTGCTCTTATAAAAAAATATCTGTGACTGAAAGTTGAAAATGTGCAAGATTCTTTCTCTAAGTACACAAACACTCCAAGTCTAGCCACTTTCCTGTAGTCTTGCCAGGTTTTCAGTACGTCTGATACCTGATCAAGTGACTTTTGGGGGGTAAAGAAGGAAAAAAAAAAGGAAAAACACAAGAGAGGAATGTAGCGTATCCACACCTGTACATTTTACAAGACTGCACCAAAGGAACTACATCAACTGAAGCTGATGTATACACACACATACTGTATATAGCTGTGTAAACAAGTCTGCAAGGCCGGCGTAGTGAATTCCTAGTTTCAGCAGAAAAAATATACTATCTTAAAAGCATGTGCTGTATAAACACCTGTATGGAAGTCAAGATTAGTGCATTTTAACCATTTTATGCATCAATGTCCAGATGTACTTCTCCAACTCATGACATACTGTCATCAGAAAGGATAAGCTGAAGACTGACCAGACTTTGAAAGAACTACCTGTGCTTCCAGGTTCCCTTCGCCCCTGCGCACACGCACACATGCACAAGCGACGCTCCTGACGTGTCATATCTAACAGCACGTGTCATATCTAACAACACCAAGGTGGCAGAAAGGCAAACCTGGTGGCTTTCATGGGTTCCTACAACTTGTAATCCAGTGGGCTCATGCCCGATTCACAGCGGTGCAAGACGAGAATTAGTTCTGAAGTCCAAATGCCTATTTAAGTCTTTTTTTTCTCAGGGCAGCATGTAGATGGGGCTTGCTGTACTCGGCCCACAGTGTGTGAGTACTTGGGACAGATCTATCCTTTAAGTTTGGATTTCCTGACTTTCCGGTGGTTTGTTACTTTTAAACATACTTTTTCTGTCAGTGAGATTCTTAGGTTTTGTTTAACAAAATTGTTTCTCTGAAAAAAACTCTTACATGGAAAGTTATAAAACATGTCTAGAGCCTCTCTCTCTCTGATGTTCTCCTACCATATTTAGGCATTTAAAAAAGGCATTCTGTTTACCTGGTTACATTTGCATTTTGGTATGCATGTCATACATAGTTTGGTACACATACTATTTACCCAGCACTGAGGCCGTTGGAGTCCTTCAAGTAAATACAGATTTCGGGAGGCCTCATGGGTTTGGGAACATATATTATTTACCATAACTGTTCCTCTGGGATTTTTTTTTTCTTTCAGAGCCAATCTCATTTCTTTTAATGGAGAATTTCGAGTAGAAGAAACGACATCCAAACGACTTTAGCAGCCAAAGTACAGTGCTGGCAGAATATAAATAACAGTTTTACAGGACAATATATCCTATTGGGGCTTTACATGAAAACGTTTCTTTTTCCCTCAAGAATCCTGTGCACACATATTGCTGTACCATAGCGTGGAAGCATGCCTACAGATGGAGGGATGGAAAGAAGGGGGGTACGGCAGCGGGAGAAAGCCTACATGCAAAAGACGGTATCTTTTAAGATGTCCATCAGATTTCAGCTTGCCTGATCAGACGCATTAAGCCGGTCTCTCTCATTAAACACTAACATACTCCTACAGGTCAAAAGCCAAAACGTTGGCATTCCTTGTGTTAAAGCCGAGGTCAAGCAACGCGACATCACTGAATATTCAAATGCTACATGGGGAGGTGGGGGAAGAACCATCCTCCTGGTTTAAGAAAAAAAAGAAGAAAACGGTAACAGTTATCTTCAATGATTTGGTACAAGTCGCAACGCTTAGGTCTGGGGCTCGGTCGAGCACAAACCGCAACGTCCAAGGCCGCGCACGGCGTCACGCCAGCCTCTCCTCGTCGAGGTCCTGGGGTGGACCTCACCGGCCAGGCCGGGCAGCGGGGACGCGCGCGAGGAACGTGCCGCCAAGGGACGACAGCTGCAGGCGGGCAGCGGGCAAAGAATAGCCACTTCTTCCCGGCTTCAGGCTCCGGCCGCCGCGCCAAGCGTTTCGGAGCAAACAGGCACCCTCTCTATTCATAGAGAGCATCTATTAGGGAAGGAACACATCGCAAATACTCGGTGCGATTCAGCGGCACACAGGGTCAATTTATACCCGGTAGCGTAATTATACCTTCTTTTTTTTTTTCTTTTTTTTTTTTTTTTTTTTTGGCGGTACCGGAGAGCTG
>Ga0065711_1043166_pt1 | contig 14894 bp, 5 predicted proteins | sample Hoacrofraction12_FD_59098 | JGI IMG/M metagenome (GOLD analysis project Ga0065711, IMG submission 59098) | Hoatzin crop microbial communities from Cojedes, Venezuela - Epithelial fraction 12 v2 (version 2) | ecosystem: Host-associated > Birds > Digestive system > Esophagus > Crop | place... | reverse complement strand
TTTTTTTTTTTTTTTTTTTTTTTTTTTTTTACAGTAATATTGTTAACACTATTTCTTTGTATTTGTACAGTCAGACTGGTCAAGAGAAAGCAAGTCTAGTCATTTTGGGCATTGCCTGTAGGTGTCTAGGGTGGATCCAGACTAAGCAGATGCAGGCACATCTTCTCTAATAGATCATAGTGAATGATTATGCCTTCCAGCACTTGAAGGGGCCCTACAAGAAAGCTGGAGAGGAACTTCGTAAAAAGACATGTGGGGATAGGACAAGGGGTAATGGCTTTAAACTGAAAGAGGGTAGATTTAGATTAGGTATAAAGAAGAAATTCTTTACTATGAGGGTGGTGAGGCACTGGAACAGGATTCCCAGGCAAGCTGTGGATGCCCCCTTGCTGGTAGTATTCAAGGCCAAGCTGGATGGGGCTTTGAGCAACCTGGCCTAGTGGAAGGGGTCCCTGCCCACGGGCATGGGGGTAGAGACTAGACAATCCATAAGGTCCCTTCCAACCAAAACCATTCTATGAGTCTCTGGTTATAGCTAATGTGATCCACTTTCTAGAGTCAGCTCAGTTCTGCTGTATCCATCTGTGTGTGTGCACTTTTGAGTCCTGTGCATTGACACAGGGTATTCAGCAGGGAATATTTCAAGTGGTTTTGATGAGGATGCAGACATAAATTATGAAACTACTCTTTCTAAGAAGGTATTGTGCCAAATGTCAAGTTTTCCTTTTAAACTTTCACTGCTGAAAAAAAGGAAGGTATTTTTGAGTATTTTCCAAATGAAAGAGAATGGTTTTTATCCAGTCTCTAGTAAAATTAAATCAAATAACAACTGACATGTACAAAATCCTTGGGAAGTATTGTCAGCAATCATTGTAAATTGTAGTTCAGTGGGTTCATTTTCAGCTTTGGGGGTTTGACAGTAGAACTCTACAGAAGTTTTAGGTTACCATATTTTAATCTGCAAGTATAATTCCCTGAATTTCCCTCATTTCCCCTTAAGAGCAGTCATTAAAATTTTTTAACATTTCACCCTTTCTTCAGGGAGCATGATAGACTGAGGAAGTAGCAGTTTTCCAGAATTTATGACAAAGCAAAGTTTTACCTTAATCGCTGTCAAGTAGCTTATTTTTCTCACAGCTGTAAAGCAGGTGTCTGTATCTCAGTATAACTAGTGCTACAGTAAATTGAATGAGGCAAGTACTAATGTCCCTGAAAGCTGAAACAGCTTTGAGGATCATGAGTCATATGAGCTGTGTGGGAGGAGATGAAGAAATAGAAATACATGAACTGTTTCCCTACTGATTTCTTATGAAAATAGAATTTATTTAACTTAAGAGCTTTGGGTAGTCTATGTAAAAAGAGAAGCCAGTCCAATTTACACTAGGGACAGTACTGAGCTACAAAATTCAGAATTCCTCCCAAGTCTGAGGTTGAGTTTGCTTTGCTTCCAACTTACACAGTCCGTCTCTCATATCAAACAGCAACGTTTCAATGCTAGCACACCTGGGCACCTTTCTAAACTGCTTTGGAATAACAGGGCTGCATTTCTGATCCAGCTGGTGATGTACCTTGACTGGGAATGGAATAGGATCACCTTGGGCAGTAGATACTTTAAGATTGAAAGGTGTATAAACCACCACCGGGAACCATTTTGTAGTATAAACCTGGTTTTTTTTTTCCCTAACTTGAGGTAATTGGTAACTGTCTCTCATTTGGGTGTTACCTATACAAGTATAGCTGCTGATTGCATTTCTATGCAGACAGGTTTTATGCTGGTGTGTAATTTGTTAAGGTAAAGTTGCATTTGCTCTTAGCTCTTGATAGTTCTTATGGGATAAAATTCTTTTTCAGAGAAACTATAAGCCAGGTATGTCAAGGAGAGAAAAAATGCTGGTGAACTGAGTCAAGCAGCTTGCTCCCAAGTCAGAAGCCTTGTTGAGAAGAACAGATTTCAAACATATGTTAAAAATACTTTAAATTACAGACTTAGATTTCTCTGTAACTTCAAATACGTTTAACTGGTTTTTCTTCTAAATTTTTCTCTCTTCAGCTGTTGCTGAATCAAACAATATCTGCCTGCAGTGTGAGAATTGCTAATTACGCTTTCTAATTACCATAAAATTTGTCAGTGCTTTATAAAGCATATTGCTGTTGTGTGCTGTAGTGATAGTGTGACTAAAGCATATGCAAAACATATAAATAGCCAACTCTTTTTGCGTGTGCTATTCCTATACGGTGGACCAGCGCTTGCCTTCAGGGAAAGGGTCATTCTGGTGTTATGGGAAACACCAAGGCATGAGGAGCAGGGGGGAGGGAAAGCTGAATGCTGAGTTCTTTATGCGATCCTCTTGCCAGCGTAAGCAGCTATGGTAATACAGTCTGACACTGGGCTCCACTTTTGGAGCAGTTCCTCAGCTTTAGAGGGAGTTAATGAGTACATCTTTCTTCACACAGCAAGGGTATGAAAGAAAGTGTCTCAGAGCTGGTTTGATTTGCTGCTGAAACAAAGTTAAAGAGCAGAACTCTGCAACTAATTGAATTTCTCTTAGTTTCCTACCCTAGCTTCAAGATCTTACATTTTTCATGACTCAGACTGCGTGGGAAAGGTGGTATGCACCTTTTATAAAAAATGGTATGCATTTTTATAAAATGAGCACTGCCAATATGGAATATTTTAGGTTTTGGGTTTATTTTTATGGTCACATATGTTTTGTCTGTTGTTTTGAGAAACATTGAAGACCTGTATTGTCCATTGACTTTGTTACTGTCCCTCAAATATATCTTTGACAATGGCTGAGCCTGGAAAATAGAGGATTATGAATTTCACAAAGTCCTTTCTCAGAAACGGCACTTAAGATCTGTGGTTTTCTTTTAGCGTAGCATTAATGCTGTTTGTGGCACAGCAGGACTGTCAAGAGAATTTGAAAATGAGAGGATATAAATCATCATAAAAACAGTGGTAATGTTTTCCATGACTACTGGTCTGTGATGTAACTCTGGATCAGATCTTGCTTTATTACTGAGAACAGAAATTCAGTAGGTTGGGAAAGAAATTTCCTGATACTCCTTGATGCTTTCTTTGATACCACAAGCCATCTAGCTGTTTAATTCTATTTAATTATTTTTGAGGAATTTGGTAATTGAGAGTAATGGCACAAAAACCTGAAAACCTCCTCTTTGCACAGGAGATAGGAATGCTAGTTAGTGCAACATATTGCAAAACATGTCCAGAGAGTATGGATGTGGCCAGGAAAGATGTTCCTGTTCATTTCGCTTAGATTGCTGAAGAGGGGCATCATTAGGCCCACTAATTAATTGCCAGGTTTAATGAAATATTCTGAACCTAGATTTTGAAGGCACTTATAAACCACTAGCAATAGACATAGTGTCTGATTTTGCCTTATATATCATTAAGCAGTTATTAATTTGCTCTAATAGTTCAACTTCTCTGTGTCCCTACCATAATGGGTTGAAATACTATCTGTTTTGCTTTGGCTTTCTTGTGATCTGAAGATTCGATTATGGTTAACTTCAATGAAGTAACTAAATTAAGTTTTTGTCTCTTTACGAAGAAATAATTTTGGTGGCTAACAAAAGTACTGTTTAGTGTTGCTTCTCACTACACAGTCCTGAACATGTGTGATAAAATATTTCTGGGTACAATTAAAAGGATGAAGTCTATAATGTTTTGATATGACCAATGGAGAATGCTGTGGAGGCTCTTTCTGATTAGTGGGGCAACCTCTTTCTTTTTCCACTTAGGAGGATTGAAGGCAATGTTTTCATTCTGCAGAAAAGGCTCAGAGAACTTTTACTACTAAGTAAATGTCCCAATACCCTCTTGTCACATGCCGCAGGCTTTTGCCTGGAGAAATGAGGGAAGCATTAGTAAAAGTCCAGACTCCTAGTGTAAGCAAAAAGGACCTCTTTCAATGTGTTGTGTGCAATGGACAATCCATGCTGTAAGACTTCTCTGCAGATGACACAGCTGCGGGCAACAGTAAAGGGCTTGGGCTGCAATATGCATTTCAATCTTCTTTTGCTGTTGAGCAGAGGATTAATGTCCCCACCACCACCATGTGTAGCACCCATGCTTGACCTGAGGGTCTCCTTGCCCCGTGCCAGGTCCTTAGGTGGGGGAGTGCTTCCAGTTTTTCTCAAAGACACAGCTTCTTATCTGGACTACAGACTCTTCCATCTGACCTGTACAGTCAGCTTTCTTCAGCTCGACTAGCAGGTCTAGCAGGCAGCAGACCTCATCAAATGATGCTTTTTCCTCCCCCCTCCCCTCCTTTCTGCTCTCTGATTTGAGCTCCGCTTCTGTGACTATGCTTTAGATTTAAAAAATATAACTATTTCTTCCTCTGTTGGGTTTCAATATTCCTTCTCGAGACAGAAATTGTTCCACTACTTTGTAGTTAATTCTTAGTTCTTCCAGAGTCTGACTTATTCATGAGAGACTGTTTTGTACTGTCTCAGAGCAGAATTATTTTATTTTCAGATCACTCTGGGTCATTCTCTTGCCACATTATACCAGAGTTCTTAATCCAAAAATGTTTCTTGATAAAAAATTTTCTTAAGACCCCTAAATGTCTGCAAAGTGTTACCTTCCTGATGGTGTGGGGTGTTTTGGTGACACTTCATTGAGTTTAGAACGAAAAATGTTTTATCCGGCTCTTTGCTAGAGGACAGGTATTTTGCAAGTACTACAGCTGATGTTTCAGGTAGCTGCAAATCTTTTCTTGTGTATGGCCAATGTCAGAAATTCATTAATAACGGTGTATAGTTAGATAACATCCAACATCTGAGTCATGCCTGTGTTACTGCAATTAGAACTTGTTATTATATAAAGTTACACTAGCATGGACCTGCAGTGATGAACTAATATACTCCTAGATATCATTTCCAGTGTGAGGCCATTGGTAACAGGAAAAAGATTTAGTTTTGTTTTAGAAGTGCAATTTTCTGCACTGCTTGGATTCTGAAAATATCTGTACCGATTGGTCTTTTCTTAAGCCACATTGCTTCCCTGATCCTGGTTTGGGTGCAGTCTTTTAGAGGAGACTTCCGTTGCTGCAGAAAGAAAGGAAAATAAAATGTATCTTCCCTAGTTTTTGTTGCACTGCTTGTTACTGGTTTACGGAAGGAATGGAAACTCTGGAAGTTTCAGTTTTCTTCTTTCATGGACGGCAGCCCTCAAGTGGCACATGTACTTCTGTTGAGCAAGGTCAGACAGATCTCGTGCAATCTAGCTGTGGCTAATGAAGATACTGGACATGTGGATGGTGTATTCAGGCCCCTGGCTCTGAAATGAGTTCAGGCCTTGTGGCCAGGGCAGGAGATGAACTGAACTCATGGCCACACTCTGGCTCACTCTAGGAGTGTGCTGTGGTGGGTAGCACTGTGGCAGTTAGCACTAAAAGCCAGCAGTGCTCAGGTACACTGCCTTGGGATTTCAAAAACTTTCCCTATTGTCTGGAGCTGGGGTTTGGTTTAACACCCAGCAGTGTTTTGGGACATGTACTTGGTCTCTTAAGCTTCCTGCTGATTTCTGCCCTGTGTGCCCCTGCGCCCATGGGCAGTAGTACTGCACAGGCAGGGCAACGGCAGGAGTACCGTGGGAGTTTATTAAGACCCTTTGCATGCTGAAGTAGAATTTTGACTTTACACCAATGCATATGTTGGCTATTTTGTTCTCATGCTTTTAAAGGGAACTGTGTTTCATTTCTTTCTCAGACTATGTGCAAAATGTCAATAATGAATAGCACTTTCATCCCTTTCATCCTTTTTTCAAGGTGATTTACTGACTTTGTAGAATATTGCTAACTTTGTGTTACTATTGCGATCCGATGAATTTGCAGTGTTACTCATCCAGTTGTTACACCTGGCTTAGGCAGGTTTGTGCGTGAATGTGTGCATAATATATCTTGGTCAATCTGCAATTTAACATTTAAGGTTATTTTTTTCAGTGACCGCTTATTCTTTTGCCTGATAGTGATGATTTTTGTATGAAACACTGATACTCATTTGCCATTTAGTTTTCCAAAGTATTTTCCATTTTCATTCTGGGCTTGCCAAAGTTTTGGCATTTTTGACTCGTATATGTTACATATAAAATTTTTACAAGTAATACGGGCATATAATGAAATTAGAGTATCTCTCAAAAACAATGATTATTTGTTATCTGTGTTCTATAGCCATGGCTTCTAACAGAATAACCTCTTTTTTTTAAAAAAGCAAAACAGTACACTATTCTTCCTACTACTTCACACTATACCCTTCATAAAAGCAAACTCTCTAAATTTCTGTTTTGGTTTCATTGTAATATGTTCAAATGGACATGTCAGCAGCAGCGGTTTTTTTCCTAGATTTGAAGTGCAGTAGTTTTCCATACAAACAGCATATTCCTGAGTTAATGGAAAATTCACGCTGAGCTACTTCATATTGGCTAGGTTTGCATGTCGTCTCTGATGTTTCTGTTGGCTGGCAAAAATGGCTGGTATTTTCTATTTATCAGTTCTTTTGACTCTTTCTCTGCAAAGCACTAAAGCTAATAGTCTGCAGGTGCAAGACTTCAAATATTGAAAGGAAAAGATGGCTGGTTACTTTGAAAGCAGGCAAGCCTCCAATCACACTGCTGAAATGTTGTTTTTAAATCAACTGTGATATCTAATTTGTTTGACTTATTTGATGAATTTGAGAAACATTTTTTTAACTTTGAGAAGACTGATATATGGTTCATTTACTCTTTTAATGTGAGCGTGAATGGACAAATAATAGCTAATCATAGATAATCATAGAATAGTTGAGGTTGGAAGGGACTTTTAAAGGTCATCTAGTCCAACCGCCCACAATAAGCAGGGGCATCTTCAACTGGATCAGGTTGCTCAGAGCCCCGTCCAACCTGGCCTTGAATGTTTCCAGGGATGGGGCATCTACCACCTCTCTGGGCAACCTGTGCCAGTGTTTCACCACCCTCATTGTAAAAAATTTCTTCCTTATATCCAATCTGAATCTACCCTGTTTTAGTTTCAAAGCATTACCCCTTGTCCTTTTGCTACGGGCCCTGCTAAAAAGTTTGTCCCCAAATGAGAAATAATTTATTAATTTATTAATACGTTAGATATTTTTTATTTTGACAGTTCCGTGGAGCAAAAAATACATGATACAGTCTTGCTGCATTTCAGATTCAGCATGAAAAAAGCTAGCTGTCTTTCAGAGAAAGCTCTGAGAAGTCTGCTGCTTACATTTCCAACTCGGTTGCTCTAGAGACTATACAAATCTGGTAACAGGAGAGACAACAACCTGACTGAAATTCAGACCACAGGTTTATTTTTGCTGTCTTATGACTATGTAGACCTCCTTCACCAAATAAAACCTAGGAAAAAATTTTAGCTAAGCCCTTACAATTGTCAGCATTCATCGCTTAGCATTTACAGATGAAAATGTAATGTAGTGACACAGATACAGAATCTCATTAAAACTGCATGCTGCAGGTTTTCTCATGGATAAATATCTTTCCAGTAAAATCCTCAATGTGCCTACATACTGCATTTTTTTTTTCCGTGCTCCCCCCTTAAGAAAATAAAATCAATGACTCCTTCACCATCTGCCCTGATGAGAAGCAAATGGACAGAGGTTTTTCAGGGCAGTAGCCAGAGTGCTCTTCTCCACCTCAGTTGTGTTTTGAATTCTGTATATTGTATTTCTTCTTAATTCTTTGACACAGAAAATTTAGTATTATTTTTTCCAAATCACAATTTTGTGTAAAAGATAATTCCTTTTTCTTGTCTGCTCAAACAACTGTACCCCTTCATAGTCCATAGACTCTTGTGGGAATGGTTTGCATCACAGTTTCTTGTGTGTTTTAAGAGATTTGTTCAGAAGAGCAAGGACTGCCCTGAAAGATAGTAGCAGGGTTTCAAATAAATTGTACATAATTCACATTGTAAATTGGAAAATTTTCTGGAATGTTGCTTTTTGAGAATATTTTAAGTCTTTAGTCTGGTCATATCTGAGCACCTAGAAATACCACAGAATATTTAGCAAGACGTATAAAAGTGTAATATGGCTATGCTGGGAAAGCAGACGGTGCAAGTAGTGTGGGTGGACTCCTGGGTAATATGCATCTAAAGCATACAGTCACAGGTGTCACAAAACACTAGAGAAAATACAGCGTCATTTTACAACGATGCTGATACATATCATTGGGCTGCCAGGTAGGGAGTAAATTTGCACCTTGCTCCTGCCAAGGCTGTGATGTCGTCAAAAAGGGGTTGCATGAGCCAGAGGTGCGGCCAATGTACGGACTCTCTGAGCATACGATCTTCAGGATGGGAGGAGGCACCCTTGTCCTGCAATTTAATATGTGACGGACAGCTTGTTTAGTCTCCCTTCAGTGGAGCTGAAAGGTGTGAGGGAGGTTAATGAAAATATTATGAAGTGGTCACCAAGAAAATATGGGTTTCTTAGAAATGTTACATCAACATCCCACTTCATTCTCTCTCTTTGAAATAACTTCATCTGTCCATTTCAGTCTTTTTTGAACACATTTGCTCAGATTGATGCCAAAAAAGCTTCCATTTCAAATGCACTTTAAAAGCAGGAAAACATTTATTTTCTTCTATGTTTATGGAGTACATCAGTGGCTTGATTTACATGGGATTTTTGTTCTAAGGAATTCTGTGCAATATGTCTACTTGTCTATTGCAGTCTGGTAGCTGAAATTGCTGTATAATGTAGGCAAAAGGTCAGTTTTGGACTAGCTAACTCAAGTTAGCTGAACTAACATCAGTGTGGCTGCAGAGACCCATGTGAGCTATAAAAATCAAGTTAGGAGCTGATTAAATAGTGAGAGAAAGGAGCCCATGCTGAGCTCTGGCCTCACTATGGCCAAATAAAAAGAACCTGTAATAAACTAACTAGTTTAAAATTAACTTGGCTTTATCTACACACTGTATTACAGTTGAAGCAGTGACCTCAGCAGATGTGGTTGCATGTTCCCAGGAAAGTTATGCTAGAAATACTTCAAAATAACCAAATTATAAAACTTTGTGTTTATTTTTTGTACTTTTCTGTATAAATTGACTTTTTGTGTCAGACTACAAATATTTTCATATCAAGCAAAAAGCTAAACATATACCAGTAACGTAATTTACTCCGCATCATAAAGCTAATATTAAATTTGAAAGCAGCACGCTGACAACACTTGAGAGGGTGGCAAAGTTTCTCTTGGAGAAAGCTAATTATTTTTGTGTGTTTTATTTTCTTAGTAGAAATTTCTCCCAGTTCAATTTTAAATTGGCAAATGATTATTAGCTCCTTTATTGCCTGTTCGTCAGACTGAGATATTCATGCCTGTCTTAAAGTGAATACTTCTAGCTATACAATATCCACAGCTGTATAGATAATTTTTTATGAGAAGGCTGCCATTTTTGCTTAATTTTAGGATAGACATTTGAGATTGCATTCAGTGCCTATGCTGTTTTCGGTCATCTAGAATGCTGCTGGAATACCCCTTACGTTCAGCTTACCTACCTGGTTAGCAGAGGCACCTGAGCTGGTTGCTGACTGTTGCTTGGGGCTCTTCTCCTTCTCTGCTTCAAATACGGATGCTCTGGAAAATGTTAATTTCTCATGAAGAGATGACTTTTTATTTATTACTTAATAACCAGATGATCCAAAATTCAACTAAAGCTTTCTTTTTGACTGTGAGAGAGTTTTGGACTCCTTCTACAGTCTCCCTTTCATACTATGACATAGAGCATAAGGATAGATTTATCCATCTATGGCTATCTTGGGCTTCTTGTTTTGTGTGTTCTTTATGTTGTTAAATCTTGCTAGTCAGGACAAAAACTTTCTGCAAAGAGACTCTTTCACACATTCCTGCTAACAAAGAAGGAATGGCTTCGTTGAGAGGTGAGACGGTTCCATTGCCTTTTGAGCATAGTTTGAGAGATGACATTTCTGGACATTCATCAGTTCTGGAATTTGTTCTGCTAGTATTTCTTATGGTAAATGTCAGTATTTAGACACGGATTGATACCTTTGATGTATTTCCAACTTTTTCTTCTGTATGTTAAGGAGGAGATAATGTTTCAGCTTTCAGTGAAGCCTTGAACACTTGTTTAACTGCTCAAGCCATATTTTACTGAAACATCTTTTCTAATATTTTTAACATTATTGTGGTTAGCTGAAGTTCAAATTCCATTAAGAAAACTGCAAGTTCATGCCTCAGGCACTGTTTTAACCCCTCAAGAGACCATTATATCAATTTACACAGTAAGCATGATCTTGACAGCCAAAAGCTGTGCAATGTGCTCTTTTTTCCATCATCTTCAGAAAGTGCAGAAAATGGTGCAGAATGAGACCCTTGGGTGGATAATTTTCCTTTTGAAACACATGCATAAACACCATTAATACTAATGGACCACATAAGTAGGTGTTAAGGGGCAAACCATGCACGTTTTACTACTGGGAGCAATGTCTTATTCTGCCTAAAGCATTGCCTATCAGGGAGGATCAGGGTAGTGGTGGGGGAGGAAGGATGGTTTACTTTTTCTTTTGATTCTATTTTGAACCGGTTGGAAAATGCAGGAAACAAAAATTTTAGAGACAAGATTTTGAGGGGTTATGTTTCCTGGTTCACAGAGACTAAGCTCCATTTGATGTGTGTTTCTGCTGGGAGACACTCACTAGTACGAGAAACATAAAGGATAAAAGGAAAAATTTCTGAATATGCCTATTTTTAGGCAATTTCCTATCCAGACTGACATAATATTTTGTTTAGTTTTCTCAAGAACTTAAAATAGTCTCACCATGGCATGGTTCTCTCCCAGCAAAGAGTCTTTCTTTCTGAATTGTTCCTAGCTGGAGGAGTTTATAACCTGCTGAAAGTTTCTAATGTGATATGTAGAACTAAGGTGATAAACCAGGTTATCATTAGAAAAATAGACATGTAATATCACGGTTGGGCAAGAATGTCTGATATAGATGTCTCCAGACATGTTGCTGTCAATTGTAGGCTGTTAAATTGCACTTGATACCAAGAGATGACACATATATCTCCCCAAAGTCACTAAATTAATGAGAATCATCACAGTATCTGACCACACACTCAGAAAATAAGCGTCCCTTACTGAGGCAGGCTGATGAGTGGTGATGATTTACCCATGCACAGTATTCTCTGAATTTCTGCCAATGCAATTTCAAGAAATGTTTAGTATTTGCTATCAGTTATTCTGTTTCTGTCTTGCTTAGGAAATATAGATGCAATCTTAATTTGGCCTATGGATTACCCAAGACAAGCAATGAAAATGATATCCTAGCTTGCAAATAAATTAAAAAAAAAAATAATGAGAAGCTGATGCCACAGAGGGTGTCAACACTTCCAGACAAGCCTGCATAAAAGGATCCATAAGCCCACAGTTAATTATGGGCTGGTTTGCACAAGTTTTGAGGTATCACAGCTACACTGGCTGGGACAAGCGCTGCTGGTGTGCCATTACTCCTAACATCTGCCCAGCTGGGTTAAGTGCCTGAGTGTACATCCCTGTCCCAGAGTCAGGACCCCTGAAACAGAGCGATTTTAGCCCTGCAGTCTGCCTGTCTTTGAAAGCTAAATTCTTGGCGTATTCAATGCAGTGAATCTTTTCCACAATGGAAAGAGAGTTAGAGGGGAAAAAAAGTTACTTTAGAAGAGCTGTTGCAAAAAAGAGAACAAATTTAGAGAGAATGTTCATCTAATGCTGTTTTGTAAAGAATGCCAAGTGCTTTAGTGAGTTTTGAACTGTTGTTTGAGGGAGGATAACATAGGCTAACACTTGCATTTATCCAGTGGCAAGACATGATAGAAGAACTTCACCCAATTTCCAAAAGGTAGTATTAAAGAGATGGCAGAAATGTATTTGTTTAGTTCAAACCCATTGTGTTCCTAAGATAAATAAATTAGAGGACTAGAAAAAACAATTTCTGCCTCAGAAATCTGATCTCTGGGCAAAATGAAATGGCAGTTTGCAGTGTTTTTTTTTTTTTAATACAGTTTTTCCATTTTTTTCTTCATTGTGATATTCTAGATTACTTACCCTTTCAATTGGAAACTGAACTTTGATGAAGATTATACCCTTATTTATGTGACAGGCATAGTGTTAAAAACTTGCAGTCCTCAGTTCCTTTGAACAAACTATGAGAAATAATTTGATAAAAAACTGTTGAAAATTTTAACCTTTTCACAGAAATATAAAATGCAGCGTGCTTATTAGATATTCCATAAAAACAACATGAAAAATTTGTGGGATTTCTTTCTTTAAAGATTACTGGGTTAAACATTACCTTATGAAGGTATTTGTTTATTTTTTCCATAATGTTAAACATGGTAATGACTAAAAAGATTCTCTAAAGAAACAAGCATAAGAAGGTAACTTTGTTTACTTTTCAAAAAGCAAAAATCAGAATGCCTTAAAATAGTGTTGTATGTTTCACTATTTTATGTGAAATACAATAAGCAGATTATAACAAAGCATTAAGCTAAAATACATTAACAGCTGTAGGTAAAATAAATAAATCAAAAGTCCCCAAACCTACAAACTTGAAAACTGCCATATCAAGAATTGCCCAAATATCTGTTACCGTATTTTTGCCTCAGCCAGCTTCAGGTGTGCATCAACTGAGAAACCAGTGCCAAGCAAGGACACTAGCCACCTGCTACTGTAGACAATGATGTGTCTCAACACTAGATCCCAGAAAGAATCCCATAATTCATTAGTCCATCTTCCACCTTTGGGTAACAAGCTGGACACCAGCTGAGACCATAAAGAATTTTATTCTCGCAAGTTTTCTGAAAGCAGGTCAGTAGTTACTCTTGGCAAGCCCTTTGGACAGAGATTCTTATAGTGAGCAAGGTCAGATTCAACTTTTTAATGGAAAGTCCAGATAAAAGTGTTTGCCAAAGCACTGAGATGATGGGAAAAAAATCCTGGAGATAGTATTGTCTAGTAACTTTAGGGTAAAAAATATTTTGTATGTGTATTAATTTTTTTAGGGATTACTCCTCTTTGATTATTTTCTGGATCTGAAAATGAGGCAAATAAATTACAGGCTCGTGACATACCTCTTTTCTCTTCTTCTTTCCTCGACCTGTTTCTCAGTACTGCCTTGCGTTATTGGTGGGTTTTATTAATATGCTAACTTCACTGCAAATCTCACTCTTTCTTGAGCTGAGACAGATACAAGTTGGCTGAATCACTATTAACGAGCCATAAAATTAATGAGCTATAAATTGCTTCTTTAATATTTGGCATGCAATAAAAAAACAATTTATCTGAGGACTTTAAAATATGTGTATGTAATAAATATAAGATAAGGAAAAAGATACACCTGTTCATACGTTGTTCTGGCTTGTCCTTAGACAATACATGATTTCTAGTTTCGGTAAAACTTGTTTCTAAAATAACATCAAGGTATGCGTGCATGATACTGAGAAACACAAGTGCTGGAACTGAATAATTAATAATTCACCTTGGGATAGTTTCCTTTGTCATTCTGTTATCCTTTTCTTTTGCTTTTTGTACACTTCAGTGTCTTGCTAGGTGTATTTGTCACATAGATACAACATTCTGTGCAGGGAACAAATGGAAATATCAATAGTGACAGTGATGGGATGGGAGGATCTTTTCCATGGAGACAGTAGGACCTGGCTGCTGTAGGAAGTTATATCTGTAGGTGGTACTTTTGCACAAAGAACACATGGAAAACAAACTGTTTACCAAAAAATGTTTCTATAATTGGTATAAACATATTGCATGTGTTCACTAACATGTCTGTGTTTACATAAAAATGAAATTTATTAAGGCCCAGAATGTGAATATGTAAAGGTCAAGTTCAGAAAATGTTAGTTTCCAGAAACTGCAAGGAAGAAGAAATTTCTCAAGCAGTTTAGCAAGGTCAGGTTTGCTTTGCGGAGAAATTTGTTTTAAAGTGTGTTTATTGTTTTACCTCTTGGTAGAGTTTCAGTGAGTCTGTAATTGTATGACAGTGACTATCCTAGCTTCCACTTAAAGCATGAAAAATTTACTTTCTTCAAGGTACTGGTAATGGAGAATGATACACTTTTGGAATTATTTTCACATTTTGAATACAGTACAGATTTTTCTTCTCTACAAAAGAAAGTGATTTATTTCTAGTGTTACATTTCATGGTCTCTGGTACAAATATGACCATTAACAAGCTCTTGCATCAGGGGTACATGCAAGACTGTCACCAGGTATCAGTGAAAAATAAATAAAAGCTGATTGTATTAGGTCAGCCAGAGAGATTAATGACTTCTGTACAGCTGCATAGGTCTCAATATGTCAATGCTTATTCTTTTTTTAAACGACGAGAACAGGAAAAAAACCCCAACAAACACCACACCAAACCATAAAAGACAATACTACTGCAGTTCAAATATTTTTGTTTGTCTGTTTATAATGAAAGGCATTGTGATAATACTTGAAAATGTGGAAAACAGCCATCTGCATAATTCTGGATGTAGATTTAGACATGTGTGATACTCTGGGAATTCCAGTATTATTTTTGCTTTGTTACTAAGTTTGGCATAAACCTTAGCATCTGTGCTGTGTGACAACAGGATATCCATCGTCACTTGTTATTTATCCCTGTTGCTTAAAAAATCTGAGATTTGTTTGCCACTCATCGTGAGTGTTGATGTATCATAGAGATGACTCTGCTATTCCCCCTATATGGTTTATCTCTGCTGATCAGCAGCACAATGTTTTCGCAGATATTATCAAACACACTTAGAGTGAAAAATGTCTTGTGCCTGAAGAGCTTTCCAAGCTCTGAGGTACCAAAAAGGCATTGGTGATCTCTTGAGATCTTTTCTTCAGTGTGCACAA
>Ga0065711_1043165_pt1 | contig 14894 bp, 7 predicted proteins | sample Hoacrofraction12_FD_59098 | JGI IMG/M metagenome (GOLD analysis project Ga0065711, IMG submission 59098) | Hoatzin crop microbial communities from Cojedes, Venezuela - Epithelial fraction 12 v2 (version 2) | ecosystem: Host-associated > Birds > Digestive system > Esophagus > Crop | place... | reverse complement strand
CCCCCCTGCCAAAGCAGGGTCACCTACAGCAGGCTGCACAGGACCTTGTCCAGGCGGGTCTTGAATATCTCCAGAGAAGGAAACTCCACAGCCTCCCTGGGCAGCCTGTTCCAGTGCTGCATCACCCTCAGAGTGAAGATGTTCTTCCTCATGTTCAGCTGGAACTTCCTGTGCTTCATTTTGTGCCCATTGTCCCTTGTCCTGTCACTGGGCACCACTGAAAAGAGTTTGGCCCCATCCTCCTGACACCCACCCTTGAGATATTTATAGGCATTTAGAAGGTCGTCTCGCAGCCAGGCTGCACAAGCCCAGTTCCCTCAGCCTTTCCTCATAGGACAGATGATCCAGTCCCCTCACCATCCTCGTAGACCTCCGCTGGACTCTCTCCAGGAGCTCCTCATCTTTCTTGAAGTCGGGAGCCCAGAACTGGACAGAGTACTCCAGATGGGGCCTCACTAGGGCAGTGTAGAGGGGAAGAAGAACCTCCCTTGGCCTACTGGCCACACTCCTCCTAATGCACCCCAGGATCCCATGAATGAACTAGAGCCTGGATGGGGCTTTGAAAAACACCGTATAGAAGGTGATGCAAGAAAGCAACCAATGCTTGTCAGCAGGATTTTTAAAAAGTGAAAGAAAGAAGTTTGTAAATGGAAAGCTGACCCTGCAGAAGTCCATGAGATTTTATCAGGGATCCTTCAACAACCGCTGACATTTGCTTCTGTCCTGAAGAACAAGTGTCCTCTTTTCTTTGCTGTACACTCATGACTTCAGAAGAAATACGTGGGTCAGGATGAGGCAAATCCATAACTCCATTATAATAGTTACGTCAATTTGCTCCTCATTGACTAGTGTATCTGAGTGAGTTTTAAATGCAAGACTGATAATCAGCTAACAAAAGCCAAAGAAAAATGTACCACCTTTTGCTTCTACTTAGAAGCTGGAATGGTTAAACGGTGGTTAAGTAATAATTTATCAGAACTGATTGATCCTTTGCATGAAGCATAGAGAATATTTTCAGAGCCTAACACTTCATAACTCTGTTTTGGGTAGCACTAAATTTAAGCTCATGTGACTCTTTCTCTTCCTTCAGTAACATACTCATAGGGCACTAAACAACTGTGGAGGATAAGGCTAAGATATCCTAAGCACCAGACAAATCTACAACATATTGTGGCCTAATTTTATAGTGGTGAAGAAACAATTATAAAGGCAGTATTCGAAGCCTGTAACTACATGCTGTACTACAGCATACAGATTTGAAGAGTAGAACGGAGGAGTTTCCTCACTGTTTTACTTGCTCTTATTTCATAATTTCTTTGACTTGAATATATGTCTTTGAATATGTAATCTTCAAGAGGTTTCAAAATTGGACAAATTGAATGCCTGCTTCAACAAAAACATTTTGAAATGTTTAATGTGAAAAGACAGATTGTAGCTGGAGATAATCATCATTATGATCAAAATAAAATGTCAGGATCTACAAGAGCTAAAAACCAAGATGGCATAATACTGTGTTGAAGGTAGGCAATTTTCTTTGACAGAACTGCCATGATTACCTAATTTGGAATCTAAATACATCTGCCATTTGGCATTGGTTACAGAGAAGGAATATCAAATATTGAGTGCGTTGAAATGAGCTTCTTTTCACAGCTATGCTTCCTTTGGCTCATATAGATACAATCGATTGTTTAATCAAACTGCCTCTGTAGCTTTAGCCTTTGCTGGGAAGGGTGATTTGCATGCAAGTTACACACATACTCAAGAAACTAGTGATTTTTGGCAACTTTTCTGAGATAAACATATTATGAGTTTACTCACAGAACAGTCTGGGTATGACACAAAACCTGAAACATCTGTCTGTTTATCTCTCTTCTTCAGGATCATTGGCTTTACATCAATCCAGAAAATCAATGATCTGCCAACAGTCAGATTGGGCACTTTAGCTATTTGCTTCAAATTTTATCATCCAAGAGCAGACATTGCATTTTGTTTCATTGCTGTTTATTCTCAGTAACATTTTGAATGTTATTGACAGTGACTGACACATCACTGAGCTTGTTGCTGGCAAAACCCGAGGAGATTTGAACCTATTTGGTTACTTACAGACTTCATACTGTTACGTTTACTGAAAAAAAGCTCCAGTTCTCCAAGGCAGTTCTTTGATTTTGTATGAGTGTAACTGCTTTGCTAGTGCAGCTTGGGACTTAGCCGCTGGCGGCCCAGGCCACCCCTGCGCTTCCTCAGATGAAGGTCGGACCCAACCCCTAACAAGCGCTCCTTGTGCTGTTTAATTGAAGACACATTTGCCTAGTCAGGTTTTTTTTCCAAGTGTCACGGATGGCTTTTATTTTAAAGACTGCATTAGGTATCCTCAGCACTGCCTCCCTGGGGCACACCTCGCTGCCCTCAGAGCACCCAGATAGATGCTGTCTGGTTCAAAGCAGCTGAGTGGAAACCTCTATTATAGGTGCTTCAATCTTTGCCGCTGGCAAAGCAACAGGGGATGGATGATTCATGAAAAATAAACTTCTCTGAAACCATGCATCCCTCAGACAAATCAACCTGCAGCAGCGTTTGCCTTGGCAATGTTGTCTCAAAGAAGCTGTTTTGCAAGCCTTGCTTGTTTTTGTGTATCTTCTCTGACGTCTTTCAAAAGCAGGGTTTCTTCAAAAACAGGCACAGTTGCTTGGCCTCCTTGGAGCCAGAACACTCCCGACTGGCAGACAAAAATATAAACAATAAAATGAATCTCCTCATGTAGCACTTACAAGTTTTGAAATATATTTACACGGTGCTTTAGAAGAGCCTTCCTTCAGGTTACAATTGCATTCTTACGTTTATTTCAGTAAAATCCTCCTCTCTACTGAATAGATGTTTTTGTGTGTAAAATAGGTCCAAGTGATATCCCCCAGCCAGCCTGCTTCAGAAACGCTAGTGATCTCCAGGACACATTTTGAATAGCTTATGACTTCAGTAGACAACAGCATATCTGATGAAGGAAAGCCACAGACATGCTCTCTTTTGAGCTGAAAGATGACCTCAGTGAGTGAAAAGATATCAAGCAAATAATGAACAAGGGCACGTATTTATTTGGAGTCTCTTTGCTTGAAAATAATGTCAAATGGTGAGTCTGCAGCCAATGACGCAAGTTACAGCGAAATAAAGGAGCAGGATGTCTCGCAGAGATACCAGCAAATGATGGAGGGCAGCAAAACAGCTTTCACTCCCACTTATTTTGGCACTCCCACCTATTTTTGTCTTCTTGTTAGGACTGTGAGCCTTTCCTAGGAGTTAAACATGCCTGTGAGCTCCACAGAGCACCACCAAAGCAGTTTTCCATAGCAGGAGCCACATCAGATGGAGCTCATATGCTTGAATGGCAGCCCTAGGGCTTATGGCAATTGGAAAAGCCCCATGGAAAAGCTTGTGACAATTGGAGGGAAAAACCCACTGGGCTAAATCTCATCCTGGGGTTCACCTTGGCAGGATGGGATTTGGAAAGCAGAGCCCACAGCACTGTCCCAGCCCAACCAGGTGGTCCCCAGCCTGGGTCCAGCCTAGCAATGTGCACACTGCCAGGGCTGGCGGGTTATTTAGGGTCTGGGGCTCTAAGAGCACAGTCCTCTGCACTTGTAGGACAAATTAGCAAAGGAAAAAGAGACAACAAGTGAAACCAATAAACAGAAAAATCCCCTGTGGCAGAAAGTATTTATTCCCCAGGAAGGTACAACAGGGACTCGGAAAGGACAGTGCTCAAAATGAAGCAGTCACTTCTACTATGCGAAAGGCAAGGGCCAAAACCACAGCTCCATCCAGGCCCTCACGGTTCTCAATGGGAGCTGACATCCTAAATCCCTTGCGGGAGCTGTGGCAGCCCTTTATGACTTTTTGAAATCTGGCTGCCTCTGAAGAACTTAAAGCCTTAGCGTGCCTCACTCAGGCCACAGTTCCCTGCATGGATGAAGCAAACACAGTGGGAAGGCAGCGAAAATGTGGGGCCTCCTCCCAGCTCACCCACTCCTGGGGACCTGCTGTGTTACTTGCCTTTTGGGAAGGAACTGATAGTCCATACTTGCTGTAAAAGGTTTGGTTCAGACCACTTGAGAGCTAAAAGATATTGCCCTATACGCAGAGAAAATAAGGTGGTGGGGGGACACATGACAACAGACACGGATGGACTGAACCAAATGCAAAAGCTGAAAAAAAAAAGATTTACTGGCATACAGGACATAGGCTGGAATCAGACCAAGGAAGAGTTGCCAACATAATAAACTGCAGCATCCCAAAGAGTATGCTGATAGCATCTACTAGGTCCCAGGCATAAGGGGCTGCATAAGAAAAAGCACAGACATAGTCTGCAACTTCAAAGATTCTGGGCAAATGCACTATACTTGCATTGACTCTGATCTGTGTTGAGTGTTGATATAACCAGAAATAATGATTTTGAGCCATTATTTCAGCTGTTATGCTGGAAAAGCTTAGCACATGTAACCAAGTGGTCCCAAGGGGACAGGGAGAGGGTTTAGGTTTAAAAGTAGGCATTTCACCTTTATAGAAATCGTGTTTGGAATCTGGAGTGCAGAGTCCAGCCCTGCAGCACCTGAAGGACCCAGGGAGGTGGGATGCAGAATCTCACTCCAGCCAGAGCCTGGACTCTGAAAAAGGAGCCAGGGTGGCATCTGCAGTAGATCCCGATGGTCAGGAAGCAAACAGCAGCATGGTGAGAGCCCCTGGAGGCTGTGCTGCAAGGGTTTTGCCTTACTAATCCATTTTACAGTACTGCTTAAATAATTTGGGAGCTCAAATCAGTGATGCTGCAGTTCAGAGAATTTCTGTGCTCTGGCTCCCATTCAGAATATACGTTCTGTACAGCCGTCTAGTAAATGTGCAACTCAAGTGTGGCCACTACTTGTCCCTCAGACCCGGCCCTTCTGGGTGTCATGGTGCGTAGAGCTTCCCCAAGGGACTGCTGCACGTAGCTTTTTTCTCAAGAAAGGGCACACAAGAGATGAGATGAGTCACCCTGTCATGCGGTGACACATCTGGCCAGTCCATGTGCACGGAGCAGAGAGCCCACGCACTGCTGCAGCTGCCACCGAGCAGCGCTGCTGGGCGCAGTCTATGGGCTAGCGGAAGACCTCAGGAGTTGTCAGGATGTTGTGGCCCCACATCAGGAGATACTGGCCTAGGAAAAAATGCTGAAACCAGAAACTTGGCATGCCTTGCTTTAGTGTAACTCTAAAATTTTCCTTGAAAACAAGTTTAATCCCCTAAGTGGTAATCTTCAGAGAGCCTCCAGGCCAACTCTGACGGTTTGTTTCTGGGTGACTCAAGAGATCCCTTCTGTAAGGTACTTCCCTTGCCTCCTGCGGGCGTATTCACTCCATCCTCTGGGTTGGCATAAGTTGTTAAAAATACTTAAATGGGGTCTATGGGAAAGATGGGGAAAATCTTTTTAGCAAGGCCTGTTGTGACAGGACAAGGAGTAATGGTTTTAAACTAAGGGAAGGTAGATTCAAACTGGAGATAATGGGAAATTTTTCACAATGAGGGTGGTGAAACACTGGAACGGGTTGCCCAGAGAGGTAGTGGAGGCCCCATCCCTGGAAACATTCAAGGTCAGGTTGGACAGGGCTCTGAGCAACCTGGTCTAGCTGAAGTTGTCCCTGCTTATTGCAGGGGGGTTGGACCTAGATGATCTTTGAAGGTCCCTTCCAACCCAAAGTATTCTATGATTCTATGAAATTAGCACTCTGGGCTAGAAGCTAGAGCCACTGAGAAGTCACCTGATTATTATCTTTTTTCTTCTCCATTTTTACAGTCAGACTGTTTGTGATTGGATTTCTGCAACACAGACTATATTTGAATTTCCATTCCTGTGGCAACAGGAGGGAATTATAGCATGAGGCTATACTAATGGTGCATATGTCAAAGCTGCATGGTCAGGAGAGATCCCTGGGTGACCTTTACCAACAACTGATATTGTTTCCCTTGATTGCAAATCACTGCAAGGCTAACGGGGTGCCCCACATCCCTCTTAGCGTACCAGAAGATAAGAGAAACACCTTGTGCAAACAAGCACATATAGGTGTTGCAGTCACACACGTGGGGGGCAACCACTGTCGCTTGTGAGATGAGGGAGGTAAAAAATGTTCTTGATTAGGAAAGACTTCATTTGGCAGTTCCAGGTTCCCATCTTTCTTTACTCCCTCCCTTGCAAGTTAGGGACAAGATTTTACTTTCTGAGAGGAATTTAATGAGTTTGATTTTATTTTAAATAGCAAAAGGAATGAAATAAATTAAGAACTTTCCTTTTAGCTGGAACTTTTCCAAATTAGTTCTGTGTGATATACAAATAGCTTCCTTTGAATGCACAGAGTTTTGTAAAGAAAACCTGACCAAAATTTCATTTTGACACGCAAACCTGAAACTTCTCCTTTCCAAAAAGGTCAATGTGCAACATCTCACCTTTATGAAATTGCTTTTTTTCCCTCAGGGTTTTCTGTTGCTTTTCCCAATATTATGAACCATATGCTTCATAGAAATGCGATATTCCTTCCTTATGTCTTGTTCTTCCTCTCAGAAGATCACATGACCTTTCCCATTACAGAGGAGTGTGGATCTGCTCCACACAGAGCAGAGCTGCTCAGCCATAAAATAAGAAGTATAGATAGAGTTTATGAAGCTGATCCTCTTGTGGGAGCTGTGCACAGCTGATATTTCCAGAAATGGGAGGGTAACAGAATTATATATGTACCTGGGCTGGCAAAGAAAGAAGCCACTACCCCAAAAGAAAAAACACCTGCACGGCTTCTTTCAAATAGGGGGATGACTGTTTGATAAAGGAGTTTCTCAGTTAAACCCAGCCGTCATAAATCATTGTAGTATTTTTGAGTAACAGCAATTCAGCAGGATTTCTTGGCTCTTTTGAACTCTTATTTTATATTGTTTTTGCAAGAATAGTTGTCTTTCGTGTTGTGGAAGGCTAAGCTGAAGTCCCACAGTCTCTAAATTCATAGTAAGAACTCTGTCTCCTACAATACAACTATTTATCAGCTTGATCCACGTTTTTGGATGTATTTTTTTCTTGCTGTCAAGCAAGTATCTAGTAAGGTTTTTGATGATAAATTTTTTTGGGGTATTTTAATCTCACAGAGAGAATGAATACAGCAGCTCTGAAAGAGTCCTATTAAGTGTGTGGGAGAACTTTACAGGGCCGTGTCATGGACAGTGACATAGCATTTGTTACTGTAAGCCAATACTTGGTTTCCCATAGCACAGAAGGGTGACACTGAAAGTGGAAGTATTGTAGTCATTAACAAAAGCTAATAATCTGTGCTGACAACAGTGTAAGCACGTTAGGTAAGTGTTCACATATCCAATAACCTTTCTGAGAAGGTACTTAACCTCCCAGCCTTAAAACAAATCTCCTCCCTATTAGAGTGGCACAAGCCTGTGCAGTGCTAGATTAGCACAGTGGAAGTCCCGTGGGCAACTGATGGTTGAGCAAACACAATTGAGCACGTTAGAGCTGAAACCATTTCAAGTTCATGCACTTAAATTAATAGAAGTAGACTGACTGAACTTAGCCACTTTTCTCCCAATAACATGTTGTAAAGCATCCGTACATAGACACGAATGTCAATGAGCAAAGTCTCTGGGGCTGAAGTGGTTCGTATTGTTCTGGAACAAGAAGTTTGTCTCTGATCGTGCAAGCTGTTTCCCCTATTTTAACAGCAATATGCAAGTACTAAACTGTAGGGTGACCCTAATGAGGACTGGAAGTCTTCCTGAGCACCGAAGTGCTGTGATCCACCAGGGCTGGGACAGAGCATGAGTTCACAGCCCAGGGCAGGGACAAGAAGGCTTAGGGGCTTTTTTTGACTCCAGGGGGATGACGACCACTGCTCTGCACCCTGCAGTCCGATTCTCATCAGTCTTCAGGGTAGACACATAAACTTCTGTTCCAAACACCACGAGGAGACCTGCGGGGGATGCCAGCAGAGCTCGGCTGTGGTTGGCACGTAGCAAAGCTGGAAAGGCACTACTGAAGTGGAAGGTCCTTCTCCTCCCCATCCCAGCCCTCACCTTGGGATTCAACATGCACCATCACTGCTCTTGCAAGCCACTGGCAAGCTGGCTGAGGGAGACAACAGAAACGCTGCTAAAAACTGTCACAGTGATGGATTTTGTAGCTCATGAGCTCTCCGAAGTGCCTGCCGTGGTCTCGTGGGAAGTGCTAGTTGCTGCACACGAGCTGGGGGAGGAATAGCAACCAGAGATGGGATGTGGGGGTGGGATTGCCCTCTCAGCAACAGTAAACGGTTATTCAACAGGCTCAGCTATACCATCAAACCGTACGGTAGCCCCTCACCGTCCAACGGTTCTTCCCTGAAGGAACTTCTTCCCTATTCTCTCTGATTTTCTCAATGGTATCCATCTGCCTTCAGATATCTGAGGGTATGCTTTATTGAACCTGCACAATACCTGTTTTCTCAGGATTGAGTAGGAATTGCTTATCAGGGTTAAACCTGAGCTGTGGGTTTGACACTATTGAATGCTTTCAGGAAAAGACTGAAGTCTGGCCCATGCTTCTGCAAGAAGTCACATTTCCCTTCCCAAACTTTGCTATTACAGTGCTAAATAATTGCAAGCTTGTGTTTCCTTCTTGTCCTGTAAGAACTGGTTATCTGAGTTAAGTACAAATACTGTTATGGTAACTGTAGAGCTACAGAAGCTTCTCTTCTGGAGAAGAGAAGGCTCTGGGGAGACCTTATTGGGGCCTTCCAGTCCATAAAGGGGGCTTATAAGAAAGATGGGGACAAATTTTTTAGTAGGGCCTGTTGCGATAGGACAAGGGGTAATGGTTTTAAACTAAAAAAGGGTGGATTCAGACTGGAGATAATGGAGAAATTTTTTACAATGAAGGTGGTGAAACACTGGCACAGGTTGCCCAGAGAGGTGGTAGATGTCCCATCCCTGGAAACATGCAAGGTCAGGTTGGATGAGGCTCCGAGCAACCTGATCTAGTTGAAGGTGTCCCTGCTCACTGCAGGGGGATTTGACTGGAGGACCTTTAAAGGTTCCTTCCAACCCAAACTATTCTGTGATTAAGGTCTTCATAGCCTCAAACATACTGAATCTCACAATCTGTGACACAGGGACGTGGTAGTGGCTTCAACTGTCTGCTGGGGTATGTGGCACAAAAACGACGGTGTAACTTGTCCAAAATCGTGCAGCAATTCTGAGGTGAGAAAAGGACTTAAAGTCAGATTCAAGACCGTGACTGTGTATACCAGCAAAAAACCCCAGTGGTTACACTTGTGGTCCTTACAGCAAGGACCTTCCTCTGCTGCGGCCAAAATGGGAGTATCTGTGAAGCGTTACAGTGCTATGCTCCAACTTACTGAATTTAATAAGGGGAAAAATATATGTGGAAGCAAAAGCAGTCAGTAGCGTGAGGGCAAAACTTTCAATTAGGAACATAATAAAAAACTAACGACTTTTGTGTTATAAATGTGTGAGTTGAATTCAAGGCTTTATTCTGCCTACTGACATGCTGAACAAATACATAACTGCAAAATGGAGGAAACAAGTCTGCTGCATATAGCCTATGGTGTTTTTAAAAACTAGTAAGATGGAGTTACTAACAAGTATTTCAAACCTTTTTGTGAACACAATGTCACTAAGAAAACACCCACATGTACCCAAAGTGCAAATCAAGTTGTGATTGGCACACGCATGCCAAGTTGTGAAAGCATAAGATCTGCTCTTAAAGAAGCCATAGGGAGGATGAGTGCACAACAAAACACATTTCATTGAACCTGTTGAAAACACAGAATGACATGAGGGATGGCTGGTTTTCCTGTTAGGATGTTTAAGGCATGACTTAAAATGTTGAATCAACGATGCATTTTTTTTTCCAAAGGGTGGAAGGGGGAAGACATGTGACCAGTCTTACCATTCTTGTCTGCTCTTCTTAGTATCTACACAAAAAGAGAGAGAGAACAGAATCACTTTTTTTTTGTATGGGTTAATAGCACACAATGTTCTATTTAGTGGGCATTTAATATATATGTATATATACATCATGCTTTCACAAGGCTGCATAAAATTGAAAAGCTTTTAGTGTGTCTCCATCCTTCGCTCAGAGTATTGCTTTCTTTAACTATCCTGTGCTATGTGCATAGAAAACCAAGACCATAATAAAAACCAGCTTTATTTTCTAGTTTGTGCATGGCTTATAAGCATGACGTTCAGGCACAAAACTGGATACCGTGTGGCTACCATGCCACTGGATTTCAGGTTCAGAGAAGTAGTTTAAAGAAGCAGAGCAAGGATGATAAGCTGGGATACGCGCTGAGCATCTGCCATTGTGAGAAAGACTCAGGGTGTGCGTGGGCAGAGGAAGCAAAGGGCTAAGTCAGGAGAGGAGCCAGGTGGCATGAAGGGATCAGACTGGGTGTGGGCGGCAGTGAGATCAGATGTGTGGGATCAAATTTGAGGATTGCTTTGATAGTGAGTAGAAACTAGATACAGAAGAAAGAGGAGAGGGAAAGCATAGAGGTTTATAAGCTGGGAAGGCAAGGGCAGCACGAGGGTGCATGCTGTAGATCCTTCCCTGCAATACTTCTGCCACGAAACCTGTACGTGACCCCAGCTTACCCTCATGGTGTGCAGGTCTGCCTTTTCTACCCACTGGAAGTGGCACCTGCTGGAGAAGCTATTTAAATACATAGGTGAGAGCCTGTAACTCCTTGTGCAAAGGCTGAGAAGATGACCCCAAGAGTGCATCCCGCGAGGGGCAGTGGCAGAGCCCTCCAGCCCAGCCTTGCCATGGGTGGGGCAGCACCAGCCCACCCGGGGCTGTACGGGGGTGCACTGGCCCTCTCTTACTGCCAGGGACACACCAGCGTGCCTGCCTGTCCCCACTGGAGCCCCACTGCAGGTACCACTGCATTAGTCCACGCTTTGGAGAAAGGATCAGGGACAGGGAGGGGAAGCGACAGAGCGTGTCTCCTCCGGTTTCTTTGCTCCCAGCTCTCCAGATGATGTGGTTTTGTTGTGGCATGGGTCATCACGTGACACTTCAGATATGTGCAGTTGCCATCTGTATCCACCCTGCTACATGCCCAGATGCAGTCACAGAATCACAGAATCATAGAATCATAGGTTGGAAAAGGACTCTAAGATCATCGAGTCCAACCATCCACCCAACAACACCATATCTACTAAACCATATCCTGAAGTGCCACATCTACACATTTTTTAAACACCTCTAGGGATGGTGACTCCCCTACCTCCTTGGGCAGCCTGTTCCAATGCCTGACCACTCTTTCAGTGAAGGAATTTTTCCTAATATCCAATCTAAACCTCCCCTGACGCAACTTGAGGCCATTGCCTCTCGTCCTGTCGCTAGTTATTTGGGAGAAAAGACCAACACCTGCCTCACTACAACCTCCTTTCAGGTAGTTGCAGAGAGCAATAAGGTCCCCCCTCAGCCTCCTCTTCTCCAGACTAGTTCCCATCACTGCTTCAGCCTGAACCACAACTGGGAGTCCTCAGGCAGTGTTATAACAAGTTTAGGCAAGGGAAGAAAGGAAATCTTCCAAATATAGTTTCTATCACTCCTACGAGCGTCAGTAAAGGAAAGAGTTTTTCAAAATGGGCACATACATTTTTGAAAGTTGACAGCAATGGAAACGTTCTTTGGTTTGATAAACTGCTAGTAGTATTTAAACAGCTTCCCCAGCACATGCCATAACAGCTCTGCTCTTAGAGGTGAAACCAAATGAGAATCCTGAGTATCCAGGTGCCAAGCTCTGTCGGAGCATCTTTGTGATTGTATTCTGTAGGGTAAGGTTGGCGGGGAACAATTCTGTTGACAACAGAATTGTGCCCCGCATCCAGGACTTCACAGATGATCTCTAAGCTGAACTTTGCATTGGACCAAGTTTACAGCACATAAAGTATGAAATTTAGTAAGATGACATCTTCCCTCCCTATATATCCAAATAAATCACATATGGCAACTCAGTAATCAGTATGAGGACTGGACTGTTTAGAGGTTTTAAATTTTTACTTTTAAACTGGAAAGTTTATCCTAAAGAGAACTAAGGACTAAATGCAGAGCAAAGGGAAGAAGATTAAAAGCATCATGAAAATAAAATAAAACTCATTCTAAAACCTTTAACAGGTAAAATATGGTCCTAGATTCCTGGCAGGTTTGGCTGGATTTTTCTGGGAACTATTGTTGGTCTTTCCCGTATCTCATTGGCAAGCAGCCTTGTTTACTTTGTGTTCTGCCTGAAGGAAAAGTCAGCCTGCTTGTCAGGGTACCCACCTCCATGCTGCCTGTAGGACCTGGTGCTGCCCTGGGGTTGGTAGCTATATGTTAGCAGATGGCAAAGCCAGCGTGTCGAAAGGTTTTGCAGATTTCCAGCTGGAAGTGGAGAGATATGTGAAATCTGGGGAGTGTGGAGAAACACGATGCTGTGAGACCTAGTGGCTTTCTTCTGCCCAGTTACACCTGACAAAAGGGGACAGAACAGTGGGTGCCCCCAAGCAGATGCATTCCAAAGGGGCTACCGCCGAAACCCCACTCCTCACCTCGCAGCTGCCCGGGCTGAGCGGTCCGCTGCGGGCACCTGAGCGAGCAGGTCTGGCGGGAAAGAGCACGTCGTGCTTCAGCAAGGTCATAAAGATGCCCAGTGTGGACCCAGGAAGTACTAACTGATGACCAATGACTTGTGCCACGAGCAGCAAGGGCCCATGCAGAGCCCCAGGGGTGTTCCAGCCACGCCAGGTGACACAACCCACACCTTGTGCAAGACTTCTGTGCTCAGGCTGGGCTTACGGATGTGCAGGACTGCGACAGCTGGAGCAGCGGAGTCAAGGTAAAAGTTTCTGCAGAAGTAATTTTTCCTATTTTAAAATTAATTTTGATTAATTAATTTGATATATTCCTTGATTTATTTTTTATTAATTAATTTAGTTAATAGAAAACCAATATTTTTTATTAATTAATTAATTTTAATTAATTAAGATCCCCCAACCCTTAAGGAAATGTCAAAATCGTTTGGACACTTGATAGGGACCTTAACACAAAACCAGGGAGAAGGTTGCATTAGAAATCAGGTCTCCCTCTCTTTAGGTCTCTGCCTGTCCACCAGCAGGACCAGGACTTCAGCGCCTGCCCTTTCTCTGCAGCCTTACAGCCCGTCTCTTGCTGCCTGGTCTAACTTACAGCTAAGTGTTTTTACGGGTGGAGGCACTTCACTGAGGGGTAATCACGGAGCTGCACACCCCCAAATGTCTATGACATGAGTGTACTCTCACAGGAGGAAGAACCCCCAGGGTCCAGTCCCTGCTTTGAAGCAGGCAGAATCAGGTGTGAATTTAACATTTTCCTCCTGATGTAAGAGCAGGAGTATGGCAGCAGCCCCCCTCCCTCCTCTTCCCCAGTTTTGTGTAAGGCATCTGCTTTTCTGTAGATATGAACCTGACACCAGTTTAAGAAATTACTGAAAATTAAACAAATAATTTTCATTTGAATGAATTTTTTTACTTTGGGTGAAATCAAAGGTTTTCAGTTTATCACATATTCTCACCATGTGCAGTTTCCTAACCCACTGTGCTGAGTTAAATTGGGGACTTGGCTCTATTTAATGTTTTTAACTCTTTCCTGGCTGCTTATGTTTCTTTTCTCTTTGTGATGAATGCCTGTAATTCTCCTGTTTCTCTTACTAGAGGTATTTATAAGACAAAAAAAGCTGCATTTTCATTATACACTTGAATGGAAACAATAAAAGGCAATGAAGAGTCTAATCTAAGTGATTTCTCATGGAGGCTAGAGAAATCAGGAGAGGAGCAGATGGGGGCTGCTTTAAATAATTTGGGGAAAAGGCTGGGAAGGTTCATGTGGCCACATTAGAGAAAACATCTAGATGAAGGGTCCTTTAATACAGAACATGTCATTTCCAGCTGATATTGTGGACTAACCCCAGTATAAGCGTTGGTCTGAAGTAGATCAGAGGTGGTAGTAGAGTTGGTCTGAAGATTTGTAAGTCTCATCAAGGACAGGGGATACTTTGGAGATGTTTGTGTGGGAGTTTGCCTTTTATCCAGGACTTGCCTTGGACCAAAGCAATGCTCTGTGCTGGGCAGCTTTAGACAAGAAACTTTACAACTGCATCTTATGAGATGCTGAGCCCTTGGTGATGGTCTAGCACAGCACCTGAGGGGTGGGATGGCTGGGTGCACAGGAGGGCACCTCGCTGGGCTCCCCCTCAAGGGGCTGAGGGGCTCGGGGTTGCACCTCAAATCCAGCAGGGTCTAATGGGATGGGAGGGAGCCTGCACAGTTTGAGAAAAAACTTTTGCTGGGTAAGAAACTCCTCAGTGAAAAGCCCGGAAAAAAAATTAAAATGATAAAAATCTGAGCAATGTATTCTGCAAAGCAACAGTGTTTTCACGCAGCACCTCTCCTAACCACCCCCAAGAGCTAACCTGTTCTCACACATGCATGCCATCAGAAGCAAACTCATTCCCCTCATTAAGATTTTAAATGTTAAAAACATTTGGAAAAAAAAGGAAAGGGAAAGGGGAAGGGAAAGGGAAAGGGGAAAGTAAAAGGGAAAAGGGAAAAGGGAAAGGGAAAGGGAAAGGGAAAGGGAAAGGGAAAGGGAAAGGGAAATGTGAAGGGAAAAGGGAAGGGGATGGGAAAAGGGAAGGGGAAAGGAAAAGGGAAAAGGGAAGGGAAAGGGAAAAAGAAAGACCCATAGCCTCGCCGGGCTTCACCCCAGGGAGGGAATCACAGCTCCAGGAGGAAAAAAAAAAAAAAAAAAAAAAAAAAAAAAAAAAAAAAAAAAAAAAAAAAAAAAAAAAAAAAAAAAA
>Ga0065711_1010633_pt1 | contig 14894 bp, 22 predicted proteins | sample Hoacrofraction12_FD_59098 | JGI IMG/M metagenome (GOLD analysis project Ga0065711, IMG submission 59098) | Hoatzin crop microbial communities from Cojedes, Venezuela - Epithelial fraction 12 v2 (version 2) | ecosystem: Host-associated > Birds > Digestive system > Esophagus > Crop | place... | reverse complement strand
TCCCTCTGAGGGTGACGGAGCCCTGGCCCAGGCTGCCCAGGGAGGCTGTGGAGTCTCCTTCTCTGGGGATATTCCAGACCCGCCTGGACGTGGTCCTGTGCAGCCTGCGCTGGGTGACCCTGCTTGGGCAGGGGGTTGGGCTGGCTGACCCACAGAGGTCCTTTCCAACCGCCACCATGCTGGGATTCTGTTTGGGGTTTGTCCCGCTCCGGGGGCAGGGGCTGTGCCAGCCGGCCGCCCTCAGCCCGGAGCAGGGAGCGCAGCGGTTGCCTGGGGCACGTCAGGCCCTGCTGCTGTTGGGCCTTGCTGTGTGTGTCCTGGGGCTGTGGCTGAGAGCTGCCCCACTCCAGCAGCCCGTCTCCAAGCGAAGGCAGGTCTTCAGGGCAGAGCTGGGCGCTTCTGCTGGCAGCACAGGAGAATTTGGACTCCTCACTTTGCTCTCCCATAGGTATCGTCTCACCTGCTCTGACCACCCGTGCCCAGGTCAGGGGGTGTGGGTGCGGTGGAAAGGGGAAGGCTGTGGCATGAACACATCTGGAGGTTGGGCAGCGTCTCGGCTGGCGAAGCTGGACTTTGCTTTGTGGTGCGGCTCCGCAGGGCGGAGGCAGCGGGCACAGGGCACTGACGTGCTGCCTGGCAGGCTCTGCCCTGCCCGCCCGAGCCTGTGGTCTGCGAGCCGCTCTGGTGCCGTGGCCACAGGGACTGGAAACAGCAGTCTGCTCCCGGATCTCCAGCCTCGCTGTCTCCAGCCTTGGTTGCCTTGGCTCGCTCGGGAGCGGTTTTCCGATGCAACAACCAGCTTTGCAGCTAGGGGAATTTATGATGTCAGTTGCAGAGGCACTCTGGGGTTGGGTTTTTATTTTCCTCCACTTGTAAAACTTTGTAAATCCCCTGTAAACTTAAAGGAACTCTTTGGGAACAAGAATTCCTCACACTGTACAACTTCCTCACCGTGAAACTCCAAGCTGTATTTTGGCCAGACTCGCCCTTTTCCTGTAACTGAAGTCCCATCATTTCCATGTACGAGCACTGGCTGATGGTCCTGATGGTGTATGCCAGCCCTGGGGAGGTCTGTGGCTGAGGTGATCCAACGAGCTCCTTATTTCTACAACATCCCAGTCTGCTTATTTCTGCTTGGGGAAGGGGGCTGGAGCAAGACATGTGCTTGTGGACAGACAGTGATAAAACAGCGTTGCTGCCTGGCGCAGAACACCCCGTCCTCGCTGTGCTCCTGGCTCCAGTGCCAAGCTGGTGTGACTTGGAAGAGGTTGCGCTCTGTGTCTGGTAGAGATAGAGCTGTTTATCTAGCGGTGAAACCTCTTGCAAGAGCTTCCAAGCTGGTAAGCACACTTCATTAATCCTTGAAAATCGGAGGAGGCTAAAAAGGCCTCTGTCACAGGCTGTGGAGCAGAGCGTGTGAAGCTGGGGGCTGCTGGCTTTCAGACTCAGGCTGTTATGGATGCACTGAAAAGGCACATTCCCTCTCATTTCCCTGCTCTCTCCTTGCAGCTGGCAATAAGTGCATCAGATTTACAGCTCTCCGCAGCTGTGACTGCATCAAGGCAGGATCATTCATACCAGCAGAGAAGCTGGGAGTAGGACCCATCAGCTTAACCCTGTGGATGATGTGGCCAGCTCAGCAGGGCTGCCGGTCACCTGGTTCTTCTTCGCTTGCTCTGAGCTCTGCCCCTTTGCCTCTTTCAGTTGCTCAGGCCACATCTTGTGCAAGGAGACGCTAGCTCCTTGCTGGCAGGAGGAAGTTGGATGGCTGCTCTTGAGTAATGTGTAACCAGTCTCTCCCGGCAGCTGTGGTGCGGTGTGACTTGCAGAGCAGTGACCTCTTTTTTGGTTGGCAGTCAGAAGGGAGGAGAAGTGGGATTTAGGTCAGTCTGGTGGCATGGCATCCGCCATGACCTCACCGTTTGGTGTCACCCTGCCTTTCTGCTCCTGGACTGCACTCCCGTCACCTCGGTGCGGGCCCGTGGTGCTCGGGAGCTCTGCAGCCCTTGCACCTCCCCGTGCCCTTTCCCTGGGTGCGGCTCTAACCTTTGCAGCAATGTTGAATGACAGGGACTGATAGCAGTGGTGTCACTTGGCTGTGTCACCTGCGGACACTGGCCTGGCGTGAACCCCGGTGTCAAAGATGACATCTGGCTGGTCCGCATGGCGCGGCACCCCACGGAGATACGAACTGAGCAAGCTGGGAAGGGTCACGCTGACAGAGCCCTGCAGTTGAAGAGCTGGTGGCAGGGCCAGGGATACTTTTGGAGAGCAGATGCTGGGAGCTGCTGCCAAGCCAGGATGAGACGCTGGCAGGGCGCTCCCCTCCTGCCCTGGATGGCAGGGATGCTTCCCAGGCTGAGGGTGCTGCGCAGCTCTCCAGCTGGACCCTGTGGTGGGGGAGAAGCTGACACTGTCCTTTGTGCTCCTCCTGCAGGGAGGAAATCTCTGTCCTCTGCCAGGGAGAAGGTGGGCCCTGAGGCAGGGCGTCCAGATGCTTGCTGGAGGACAGGTCAGCTCCCAAATCCGCTGTAGGGGAGAGCGGAGCAGAGCTGGTGGCTGCTTCTGGGAGCTCTGTTCATGTGCAAGCTCTTCTGCCTCCTGTCCTGGCAAATGGCTGCTCCCCTGCCCAAAATAGCCCCTGTGCTCTGCCAGCTTCTGGCTGCGTCCTTTGGCCGAGTTGGAGGGTCCCCAGCTCCCATCTGTCTGGGGTGGCATGGGTGGGCCCTGCTCCCAGGGGCTGGCAGGGTCTCAGCCAGCGAGCCTGGGCTGGGTGCGCTCAGCGAGGGCATGACAGCCTGCTCTGTCGGTGGCAGGGCTGAGTGGGGCTGCTGGTGTCTCCTGCTAGCTGGGCCCCGGCCCTCGGGCGCGGAGGGAGAAAGCTGGGAGCTTTGTGGCCAGACCTGCAGGTCCACTGGTGAACTGACAGGCGAAAGCTGTTTGCGTGGAGGTGGGTTTGCTGGGGGCACCTGGCCTCTGCCAAGCTGAGTTTGCTGCTCGCATCTTTCATTGTACAGGGAAGTGTTTCTCACCTGCATTCTCATTCTTTCTTGGCCTCCCGTGGGGTGATGGCACCCCGTGTTTGTATCGTTAAGCAGCATCTTCCAGCACTGCAAGGAGCAGAATGGACAGAGCCTTCCTTGGGTGGCGGGTGTGCAGGCCCATACCCGTGTGCTGGGCAGTGGCAGCTCTTAGAGGAGCCGCCTGAGCAGCCTGTGGGGCTCTGCTGATCGCAGGAGGAAAACATTGGTGGCATCAGAGCAGACTGAGGCCACAGCACAGGGGGAAACAAACAGCACTGGGTGGATGGGACTGGCAGCAGGAGGAGTGGTCCTTGATCCAGCGATGAAACCAGCAGCTCTTCATCCTGGACTTGGGAGGGATTCCAGTTTGCCCTCTGTTTGTGGGGCTCTTGTAGCTGTGCTAGGCTGGATTTGCCTCTTCCAAAGAGCTCGTGGTGAGCCTGGTTGTGAGCTGATGGTGTCAGCTTGCAGGAAGCATGGACCATTGAGTTGGGCTGTACGGGCTTCAGAGTTAGTCGGCTTCCCCCAGGCTTCCAGTAAAATTCCCACACTGGGAGTGGACAGGGCTTAGTGTGCAACGGAAGCACCTTGAGCATGTGGGGCCATGCAGGACAGACACCTGGGTGGACCATGGGGCAAATGAGACTGCAGGCTCTCTGTCCAGACAGAACTGCTCTTGTCTCCTTCCACCCGCCCTGGGTATAGCAGACCCTGTCACCTCCCCGCTGTGCTGCTGTCTGACTGCTCTTCTCTCCTGTAGAATCATCAAAAATGTGGTCAAGACCTTCAAGTATTTCTTTGGCCTGAGGTTTGAGGTGAAGGGACTGGAGAACTTCAATATGGAGGGCCCTGCTATCATTGTGTCCAACCACCAGAGCATGCTCGACATGATGGGTGAGAAGCTGGTGGGAGGGAGGGAGCAGTTCTCTTGCTCACTGTCAGAGAAATCCCGCTTCTGTCTCCCAGCCAAGCCGCCCCCTGCCCCGGCCGGTCTGTGCTACCGAGCCAACTGATCCAGCTCTCTGTCAGTGCTGGCTGCAGGGGGGCCTACCCTTGCTCTGAGGACCCCAGGTGCTTCTCAGTGCCCTTCTACATCCCTGCCCCGCTGCCGGCCTGGCACGCATGTTGGTGTCAGGCATGAGGGGTGGCCCAGCTGGGTATCCTGGGGCCAAGGAGTGAGCTGTCGCTTGAGGGGTCTTGCTGTGACCTGCAGCCACCCTGCCCCTGCCATCCTGCCATGTGCTGAGTCTCCTGCTCTGCTGATGGCAGCAGAAGCCGGCAGAGAAACAAAGCACTGGCTTGTCCCTGGTGCTCCCCTCCACACCTCGGATTGTCTCGCTTGTCCCATCTGAGTGCAGGCAGGGAGGGTGGCTGCTGGGTCTCACCTTCTGCCATCACGTTAGGGCTGATGGAGATCCTGCCCGATGACTGTGTCCAGGTGGCCAAGAAGGAGCTGATGTACGCTGGCACTGTGGGGCTCCTCATCTACCTCGGCGGTGTCATCTTCATCAACAGGAAGAGCACCAGCAGCGCCAAGATGGTGATGGCGGAGGTGGCCAAGACTATGGCAGCTGACAACGTGAGTGTGACCGTGGCACTTGGCGGCGTGGTGTGCATCTGGGTGTCCTGGGGTGGCATGGGCGATGTGGAGCTTCTGGCACTGGCTCACCTGGAGTTGCAGCCACCTGCAGCTCTTGGCAAGGCTGGCTACGGGCTTGGCCAGCAGGAAGGGAGCACTGCAAGTGGATGGCTGGTGCAGGGCCTTATCTCCCCACGTGCAGGTGAAGGTGTGGGTGTATCCAGAGGGCACGAGGAACTGCACTGGGGATTTCCTGCCATTCAAGAAAGGAGCGTTTCACCTTGCTATCCAGGCACAGGTAACGGCGCTTCGCTCCTGGGTGGGGACCCTGAATGCTTCTGCAGTGGCATTGCAGGCTGGTCACGCAGTGGTGTGGTTTATTCGCTCTCGAGTGAGCTGTGTTCTCAGCTCACAGCTGAGCTCCTCGGCTAAACCACCATTAGGTGTCACAAGTGCTGCTCAGCAGGAGCAGAGAGCCTTTTCCATCCCTGGCAGGAGGGACTTGACCCCTGCGGATGGGTGGCTGCAGGCCGTGGAGAAGCTGCCTTGTCCTCTCTCAGGACTGCCCCAGTGCTGTGGTCCCGGTGTCCCATCAAGGGCAGAGCAGGGGGACGGGCATGCTTGACCCCCGAGCAGTGCAGCATCTGTGCCTTGTTCCCAGAGCACAGCTGCAGCACCGAGCTTGCTTCTGGTGGGGGGCCCAGCGGGTGCTGCACCCCATGAGCTCGCCTGGGGGATCCCAGAGCTGTTGGCGCATTTCTCCATCCCCCAGGCTGAACAGCGTAGTGTTGGTTGTCAGTGCTCACGCTTTAGAGCAGCATCTGGGCTTCCTATGTGTGGAAATAGCTGCTCCCTCCCCGACAGCCATGTGGGACTTCTTGGTAGGTTTTAAACATCCCCTCTCTCCAAAAGGAGAAGATCTGTGAGCAGTTAGTGGGGGAGCAGACAAACAGCTCCTTGGCGTCGGACAGCCAGAGCTCCTGAAGGAGCAGCGGTGCTTGCCCCCGGTGAGCTGGGGACACTGCAAACCTGGCTGTGCTGCTGGGACCCGGGCGGTTGCTGGAAGCTGGGCCACCCTGCTCGGCTCCCAGGTGCTGGGGACTGGGTGCTGGACAGGCAGCGGGGAGGAGATGGTTGCTTCGCCTTCCTGTGCATGCTCTGCCTCGCTTCTCAGACTGGGATCACTGAGGGGAAACTGCTTTCACTAGAAGAGGTGTTGGAGCAGGGATCCTGGGGAAGGGAGGAGGTGCCAGGTCTCTTGCTGGGTTCAGCTGGCCAAGCCCAGGGTGTAGCCTGTGTTGTGCCGTCCCCATTCCTGCCGGGGTGATGCAACCAGGACAGGGCTGGCGGCTGCTAGAAGGACAGGACGTCAGTGGAAATGGTGCCCACACCGCTGCCGCTCCCCCTGAGTCACCAGCTGTGATTGTCTGTGGGATCAGTGCTGAAATAAGGACTCTGCCTGCCCTCCTGGCTGTGTCGCTGCCTGCCTGCAGCTTCCCTGGGAGCAGTTTGCAACCGGTGACTCCTTTTCTTAGAAGCTGCAGGCACACCGGCTGGCCTGCCTCTAACGTGTCCTGTACGGCACGACAAGGCCTGTCAAAGCAGGCATCCTCCAGTGTCTGCAGGTCAGAAAATACCAGAGTTTTGAAGTCTGGCTTGGAATGAGGAGTCCCGAGAGCCAGTGCTCGCCTGAGGCTGAAGTGTAACTTGGCCCTGAGTGCCTTGAATGTCTCTGAGCCTGCGGTTGCTGGGGAGTGGTTTCCATCCCACTTGAATCCTGACTGTTCCAGCCTTTGGAAGTGGGTCTTGTTTGTGGGGGTGTGTGTGCCCTGCACAGCTGAGAGCCAGGTCAGCTCTGGTGCATGGGATTCGCTGCTTATCCCTGGCCTGCCCTGAGTTGCTGCAGTGCAAGTAACTCCTCTCTTTCCTCTTCTTCCCCAAGGTCCCAGTGATCCCTGTGGTGTATTCCTCCTTCACCAGCTTCTATAACCCAAAGAAGAATCTATTCACATCAGGTACCAAAGAGCCCGAGGGTCTTTACGGTCACTCGGAGGCAGGGTTGATGCCATACCCACGTGGAGAGCTGGTTCACAGGGTGTGGGAGGGAAGCGGGGCTGGGGTGAACGGGGGTCATCGCTCTGGGAGATGTGTGGGGTCAATTCAAAGCACTTGGCACCAGAGCCGGGGCTGGCTTGACTCGGGAGAGAATGTCCTTGAACAGGGTGAGGGGTGTTTTCAGTGAAAATTGGACACTGCCTTTCCTTCTCATAACTGGCACAGCCCAAGTCATTTGGTGAGGGCTTGGGGGAAGCAAAGCGTTGCTCTACCTCCTGACCTTTCAAAGCGGGGACCTCTCTGCAGGCACGCGCAGGAAGCTGGGCATACCAAAGCTCTGAAGTCTGTCAGTACAAGCGTTGGGCAGAAAGTTGGCTTGCAGTCAACTTGGAGCAGCACCTCTCATTTCTGGGAGGAAGCCACGCTTGCCATGCTCCCTGCCCGCAGCCAGCCAAAGGTGGGAGGGTGGAGAGCAGCAGATGGAGGGGGCATCTGGTGCAGGCTGTGCTTGGCACGGCCCTGGAGCTGAGTGGGTCCGTGGCTGTGGGCTCCCCTGCTCTCTTGGCTGGCAGGTGAGGGCAGAGCAGCGACACCAGCCTTGGAAAGGGGCAAGCTCTGCCTGGGGTGTCACTTTGGGGCACAAGTGAAATATTCTGCTTGACGCAGCTGTTAGAGGGCAGGGTCTAAGCCCCAGAGCAATCTCTTGCCCCAGAGGCAAGTGCAGCCTGCGCTCTGGGGATGGGTGCCTCAAGCTCTGTGAGGGGATGAGGGCTGTGCTGGGGCGGTCCAGGGTGAGGGGAGCAGGGGACCTGGGAGGGCAGAGAATGGTGCTCCTGTGGCACGTGGGTTTCTTACAGGCTCTTCTCTTGTTCCCAGGCAAAGTCAAGGTTGAGATTCTGCCTCCAATAGAGACCAAAGGCCTGACATCAGATGATGTCTCTGAGCTCACCAACAGATGCTTTCACACCATGAGGGAGACCCTCTTCAGGTTGTCAGGCCGTCCAGGAGGGGCAAAGGGCTCGTCCTAGATGCTTCTGCAGTGGCGTCACTGTCTGGCGGTGGCTGAAGGGACCTGTCTGTTGCCAAATGCCGAAGGAACTTCTCTTCCTCTGCAGTGACTTCTAACTCTGGGAACACCATGGACTGGCACACGCGGGGTGTCGAGCCAGCGCTGAGGTTCCTCATTGAGTGGATTTATCTTATGGGTTCGTTATCTCGCAATGAAACATCTGCTCCTTTTTCTGAATTTCTCAGGCATCAAACTTGTGCTGCCAAAGGGCTCGGTGACTGGAGAGGTGAGTTCCCCCCGCTCGGGCAGCTGGTGCGGGGTGGCAGCGAGAACCTGGCTGGAGGTTGGGCTCTGCCTCGCGTGAGGGTTCCTGCAGGCTTTGCTGGTGCTGGCCCTGTGCTCTCCCAGGTGGAAACCACCAGGCAGCAGTTTGTGTCTGCACAGCCTTGATGGTGCTCGAACAGGGCTGAGAACTGGGTGAAAATCCAGGCTCTGTCTCCTTGGCAGCACTGCGAGCGTGGTGTCCTGCCCGGGCAGCCCGGAGCGCTGCTGTCCAGCACGGTGGATCTCACAGATGGTCTCTGGGGCAGGGCCTGTCTCCTCGAGAGACGCCCTTGGGTCACCGCAGCATCTTCTGCTGGGGCTTTGTGTTGCCCAGGTGCTCCCAAGCCAAAGATTTCACTTCTGTAGAAAGCACCTAGGGCCAGCACCCTCAGCTGGGCTGCAGAGAGGGAGTTGTGGGGCCAGTCAGCCTCATAGTGTCTCTTCGGCCCGATGGCCTTGTCTGGCCAAGTGTCCTTGCTCGCTGAGGGCTGCAGCGGTGGCGAGGGAAGCTGCGGTCTCACCAAGCCAGCGTGTGTCGTCTGGGAAGAGCTTAGCTGAATGCTGTCCAGCCGAGCTGGCTCGGTCGTCTGCTGAACGAAACCTCATGCTGGTTTCTACCATTCTGAGCCACCAGCTTGATCGGTAAAAACAACACAGATCTGTTGGAGCCCTGGGCGAACGCGTCCGTGGGTGTGACTTGGTGGCACGCTTCTGCAGGCCGCGTGTGACCTGTGCCCGGGTTGGCTCAGAGCTTCCTGGGCGCTGGGAAGCTGCGCTGCCGGTCGCTCCCCGCTGCCGTTCCGCCTCGCCGCAGCGGGGCCCGCAGTGCTGGCTGCGGATGTGAAGGGCTCTGCTGCTTGTTGTGGTGAGCGGTGGCCGAAAGATGGTGCCTGTCCCGCGTGTCTTTGTGCGGATCTCGGGGCTGCTGCTCGACAAGGCTTGTGAAACTCCGGCAGAGCCGCAGGGCTGGGTGGCTGCAGCCGTGACGGGGCTCGGCGGGCTTCAGCTCGCCCTTGGGGGGAAATGGGCGCCTTCCCCCATTTGGATAAAGGGGGGTTCCCCTGTGCTTTGGGGTGATGGAGCGGCAGGGCTCCCGGCTCCGTCACTGGGAGCTGCTGGGGTGTCGGTGACCTCTGTGAGGAGCAGGGCTGGGGCTGGTGCATGCTTCCATGGGGTAAGCATCACTGTGACTTGGTGGCTCTCTGGTCATGGCGCAGGGTGTGTGACCTTGGGATAATCTGCCAACACAGCCTGCTTCTGCAGCGTGTCTGGGGCTGCCTCGGTGGGAGCATGGCCCTGTGGTACTTTGGGGTGACAGCCTCAACAGGGAAGGGCAGGGGGGTCCCGGGGAGCCAGCAGGCCCCGAGGGGGGAGCCTTGGGCTGGCTGGTCCCGGTGGTGTGGGGGGCTGTACTGGAGGGGCCTCACAGCACAGACTCGGGGGTCAGACCTGCCGAGGGACAGGTTGGGGTGGGGGGACGGGAGCCGAACCAGCACTGTGAGAGCGGCAGATAAGGGGCTGTCGTGGAGGTGAAACCCAGGAGGGCCCGTGGGGGGGATCGTGACATCTGCAGGGTGACTCCTGCAGGTCCCTCCCTGGGAGGAGGGAGCGGTGCCTGTGTGGGGGGGTCTGCTGCTCGCTCGTAGGGGGGTTGAGAACAATGTTCTGTGCTTGAAAATAAATCCGGTCCACCTGTGGTGGTTGAAATAAAGGAGACTCCTGGTCTTGTGTGGAGCTGGGGGAGGGGGCTGAGCCTCCAGCTCTTGCAGGGGTGGGTTTGATGACTGAGGGGGCAGGGCAGGTCCTTGTCCCCCCCACCCTCCGGTGTCCCACAGGCGGAAGGGCTGTGCTTCTGTGCCCCAGCCTCATGCTGAGCCACAGTCACGGGGGACAAATGCCTGCAGGGACCTGGCGCAGGGCAGGGGGGAGGTGGTGCCCGTGTGGGTGGGAGCCTGGGTCAAAGCAAGGCCCTGGAGCAAGCACCTTCCCCGCCACCAATGATCCCGCAGCCGCCGTGTGTGCAGCAGGAGGCTTTATTTCGGTGCAACCCCGTTGCCCACGCCGCACGCGGCTGCTCCTGCCGCTCTCCCTAGCCAGGAGAGTGTGGTACCAGGTTGGCGATGTCTGCTCCGCTGTACCGGTGTCCTCGTGCTTGGGCAAGCAGTGCTGAGGGGGAGGTAGGCATGCGGGCCGCGGGCTGATGGTGCAGTGGCTCTCGGGTCCGGGAGAGACCGGCTACCCCGACAGCCAGTGTAAACACGCGGGTGTGCCAGGCCTTGGTCCCAAATCCAGGCAGGCAGAGGACTGTCCCTTCCTGGTTGCCCTCACCCTGCTGGCACTACTGTGCTGTTGATGGGAGCGTCACAGGGAAGTGTTTTCTACAAGTGAGAACAGACTCTGCAGCCTCAGGCCCGTGCAGAAGCTCCATCCTTGTCAGCGCTCCGCAGGGCGCGGGACGGTGCCTGTGAGCAGGAGCGGGTGACCGGAGCGAGCGGCTGCCAAGCGGAGCAGCAGAGAGGCAGCAGCCAGCCCCCAGCGCCCGTGCAGGGAGCAGAGCAGACGCTGCGGGGATGGGCACCCGCTCCGCGTCCCCAGCCAGCGCGGTACCTCTGCACCCATCCCCTGCCACGATGCCTGCCAGGGGGCTGCCCCCTCTGCCACAAGTCCTTGGCCGTCGTCCCCCAAACGCAGGCCTTGCCCCCACCTTCCTTGGGTGGGAGCGGGCAGGGGGAGCACGGGACGGGCAGCCGTCCCGCCTGGGCCAGCTCTGTCTGCTGGGAGACGATGTCCCAGGGTAACGCGAAGTAAAAGCCAGGCAAAGCTCAGCACCGCACGGCTTCGCGTACAGCTTCTGCCCGGCTGTGCCAGGCAGTCGGGGCACGAGGTAAGGCATTTATTTTCTGCTGCTCCAGCAGGAAGGGGATGAGATGCTGAGGGCTCGGAGTCCAGTTTGGAAGTGACCTTTGAGAAGGTGAGTTGGAAGAGAAAACGAAGGAGGTGCTGATGGGAAACCAGCCGCCTCCTGCTGCCCTGTGCCCTCCCGTCGATGATGTGGCTTCATCCTCACCCCGGGGCTGGAGAGCGAGGTCGGTGCTACGGCTGCACTCTGCTTGCTCCAGTTCCTCGGGCGCTCGGCTACAGTTCATTCTTGCAGGAACCTGAGAAGATGAAAAACAAAACCCCAAACAGTCCACCAGTGTTGTTAGCCTGGGTTCGCCTTGTCCCTTTCCCCGGGGAGGAAGAGGCTGACTTCAGCCTCTGTGACTGTCACCCCCACGTGCTGCTTTCCCTCGGCCAAACCCCCCCCAGGCTGGCTCCATCCCACCGCGTTCGGGAGCATCGCTCTCGCCTCCCCGGCGTGCCGCGGTCCTCGCCTGGGCAGTCCTGGACGACGCGTCCCAAGGCGGGGGGAAGCCAGTGATGGTAACGCTGGCGGAGGCTGGGACCAGCCTGTCCCCAGCGCAGACGCAGCCCGTGGCTCTGTGTGACAGCAGCGGGTCACCGACGTCCCCAGAGCCCGGGGAGATCCGGGGGTGGACGGGGCCGTGCAGGGCGTGTGGTTGGGGTTTGGGGTGCTGCCAGCGGGCCGTGCACAGCCGAGCACTGGCAGCCTGTGTTGAGCTGGGGGGAATTCGGACTCGGAGGGGCTGAAATGGTGGTGGCTTAAAGAGATCCGACTGTGCCTTCGCTGGTGGTTTAAAGAGAGGATGTTTTCTAGTCCTCACACACATCCCCAGTGGCAGACAGCTGGAGAGTGCAGTTGTACCTTCGCATTCAGTCCTGAAACGCTTCACCAGGCACAGGAGGGGGATGGTTACTGAGCCCCCCATGGGCTGCCCCACCAGCCCCAGGGCTTGCTGGAGCGTGATGGGACAGTCTTGTGTCCTCCGGGGACTTTCAAGACCATGAGAGGGACAAAAACAAGTTTTGCTTGCCAGAACAGGCTTGGCAGAAGTTAGTTTCAGGACTTTGGAGTCATCCCTTGGAATAAATCCACGTTACCTTGTGATACTGCCCGCATTCCGCAGTGCCGTCACTAATAACACGTACAGCGCAATACCAGGAAACTCACTCTGCTGGAATGCTCCGTGGTTCTCATGATTACCCCTTTCTGAGATGTTTTTAAGTGTCTGTTTGCAGCTACTTAGTCTTCAGACAAGTTCTTTGAAGTCTTTTACATCTAAGCCATTACTGCAAGCAGTGAACTGGGACTGGAGAGGCCCTGAAATGCCCTTTCCCCTGAAGTCTTTCCAAGCACCCTCACCCCTCTGCCGCCAGCCCCTGGCCCGGCCATGCCTCCTTCCTGGGCATGTTTGACCGGAGTTATTGAATGGGAAAGCAAGCTGCAAAGAGCTGCCTGTCACGATAAAGTGTTGGTATGGTTTGTGCTCTGCTCGGAGTCAAGCTGCAGTGCCCCAGGGAGAGCGCTGCGCACGCCTCCAGGCCGGGTCTCTGTGGTGCCGCGGGGCAGCACACCACGCAAGACCCCCGCCTTCAGCCATTTCACGCATGGCAGCTCTCACCACTGCCTCTCCTCCGGGGTCTGCTGCTCAGGAGACCCTCTCTGGTCCACTGCTCGGCAAAGGACTGGTGCATAGACTTCAAAAAGAAATGCCTAAAACTTCCCAGGCTCGTAAATCTGCCAACTTCTGCACGCTCCCTAAACTTTCCTGATTGACTTTTGAGACTGTTCATTTCCTAGGAGTTGGGGGTTCTTTCCTGGGGGCTGCGTTGTAACGGCACGGCAAGGGACGGCAGCCGGCGAGGGTGCTGACTGCGAGAGGTGACCCACTGCGCGCAGCGGGCTCCCTCCGCTTCTGCCCCAGAGCCGCGTTGCCGTGCGCTGATCTTACGATTTTTGGCCGCTGCAAGGGCGGTCAGATGGTGCAGCCATAGAAACAGCTTTGAAATGAAGCTAATGGGCTGTTTGTGTTCATCTTTCATTAATTACAGGCTGCTGAGCTTGCAGGAGATACAGATTAACAGTGGCATATGTGTTACTGATCTCGCTGGCCCACATGTGAGCGCTGTGGGCAGCGTGGGTGGAGCGAAATCCTTCAACCCTGCTTCTTCCAGGCACTTACACGTCTCCAGCCGCTCCTCGAGGAAGGAGATCTGCTCGCTCAGGGAGTCGATTCTGTCCAGTTGCTGGAGGGAGTGGGACAGCCGGCTGACGGGATCTGCGCCGACGTCCTCCGGTGCAGATGGCATGAGGTTGTGGAAGGGGGCCAGCACCAGCTGGAGTTTCTGCGGGGAGAAGGGGAGCCGTGAGCGTGTCCTCCCCAGCCGTGAAGACCACCCGGTGGGATGTAGCACGCCTGGGACGCACCCCACCGGGGCGGCACGCCGGCCGGCTCGCGGGGCTTTGGTTGCGTTCATAGGGCTGTGGGGCTGGGGGAGCTGCTGCGTGGGCGCTGCCGGCAGCGTGGAGCACAGCTGGGATCGCTGCGGCGCGAGGCCAGCACGGCGTTAAAAATAGAGCCGGGGCGGAGGGAAACCCTGGCTGTGCACAGCCCGGGGTGGGAGCTGGCTGAGCACGGCCTCGAGCCACGACAGGGCAGCGAGGGCAGGGCAGAGGTGCGGGCTGAACGTTCACCTGCTCCAGCGCTTCCACTCTGCTCTTCAGGTCTTTCATTTCTTCCTTCATTTCACTGGGGGGATCTGAAAAAGTGACCAAGGAAAGGTCAGTTAGTAAAAGCCCGTTGCCAGAGGTGAAGTGGAGGGTGCCGGGGGAAGACATCGCTGCAGAGCTCAGGCCAAGCTCTGCTGCTTTCTGCTCCTTTCCCAGTGAGCCCCTGGGGTCTGCCATACTGGCACCAGCCCCAGGAGCATCGATTGGATCCACCACCTGCTGCAAGCACTGGCATCTACTCCTGCTGCTAACGTGCACAAGCCTCTCCTTGCTGCTGGAGTACCTGCAACAAGGTGGAGGGGGGTTTCAGGCAGCGAGGTGATGCTGAAAGGACAAGATGTCCAGCAAACCTGGCCTTTCGTGCCCGTGCTGTCAAACTAGTTAGCAGCCAGGTCTGCCCCATCTCGTGGTGGGCACAAAGGGTTGTCCCTGCTGAGGGCCCCGGGCAGGGGATGAAGGCCGGTGGCTTGCGGGGCACGTGCAGACGGTGCCCTGCTCTCCCAGGTGTTTGCTGCGTGATGCCCATGCTGGCCACAGCGCATTATTACTCACGGTACGAGTTTGAAGTGTCACAGCGCGTACCAAAAGTAATAATGGGCCGTCACCAGCGATGCCCGCCGCTCCTCGTGGCTCCGGACTTGCCCTGCGGGAAGGACGATGACAACAATGGAGAGAAGAGCTGCGTCTTGGCCACTGGACACTGTGGACGGGCTCTGTCACGCTTGCAGATGGAGCAGTGGCTGGATTTGTGCATGAGGAGGTTCTTTGGGTGGGAGAGGGACCCCCGGGACATTGGGAATAAAGATGAGGGCTTCTGGCTGTCGTCCCCTTGCCTGTCCCTTCCCACTTCTGCTCCAGCCACCCTGTGATGCCGCATGTTAATCCCAGCTTCCAGCCGGCGCTGCCCCGCAGTCGGGGCACAGGTTACCTGCTTGGCCGAGGGTCTCTGGCTGGGGGGCTGGCACCAGCGGCCGGCATGCCTTGTCATCAGCAGCGAGGCCGAAGCCGTCCCGGCAGGCGCAGCGGTAGCTCCCGGCCGTGTTGATGCAGAGCTGAGCGCAGCCGTGGCTCTGGCCATCGCACTCATCCACGTCTGAAACCACAGGCACGGCTCAGTGAGGGCAGGGCTGGTGAGGGGAAGATAACCAGGGGCGAGGGGCACGGGCGGCTCAGCCCCGCAAGGGAGGGTCCTGCTCCCCCTGCTAGAGCTGCTCGGGGTGGGGATGCGATGGAACCTCAGACCCAGCTGGCATTTCCCGAGGGGGTCTGGCC
>Ga0065711_1007435_pt1 | contig 14894 bp, 12 predicted proteins | sample Hoacrofraction12_FD_59098 | JGI IMG/M metagenome (GOLD analysis project Ga0065711, IMG submission 59098) | Hoatzin crop microbial communities from Cojedes, Venezuela - Epithelial fraction 12 v2 (version 2) | ecosystem: Host-associated > Birds > Digestive system > Esophagus > Crop | place... | reverse complement strand
GGAGGAGCGGCCGAGAGGGGCTGGGAGGGACTGACCGCAGCCCCCAGCCCCAGCCCTGCGCCCCGCGGGGAGAGGAGGTGGCAGGGGAGGGGGGGGCAAGGCGGGAGTGCGGAAAGGTGGTTGGGGGAAGGGAGACAGCGTTCTTTGTTTCTCCTCCTTACACTCAGGCCCAAATCAAAGGCCTAGGAAAAGGTTGAGGTGTTGTTTTAATGTTTGCCATTGTTTCCTACTGCTCAATTTACTCTATTTTAGTTGACAAAAACTTAATTTTTCCCAATCTGAGTATGTTTTGCCCGTGATGATAACTGCTAAGTGATCTACCTATCTTTGTCTCGACCCACAAGCTTTTTCATCCTATTTTCTTCCCCTGTCCTGGTGGTGATGAGTGAGTGAGCAGCTGGATGGGAGTTTGGCCCTTAGCCATGCTTAACCCACAACAGATACACATTGTTTCCAATTGCAAAAATATTTTTCTTTACATACAAGGTCAGAATATTTCATTTTGCAACCAAACAATTTGTCACTATGCCACAATGAATCGGATATAAACAGGGATATTTTGATCTCAAACTCTGTTGTTACCTGAGCTGGAATTAAACTGACTCAGAAAAGAATACAAGGTGGAGTAGCACAGAAGTCTTCTTAATTATTTTAAATGTACTATTAAATTAAAAAATGAAAAATAATTTCTTTTCTCTTGCATTCTGAAGTAATTAAAAAAGCCATTAAACCCAAATGCAAACTTTGGAACTACACTGCAAGCTTATTTCAAAACATTTTATTTGCGTGATGTTTCCTGAGAACTTACATCAATGAACACCAATCCAGACACTTTCTCAATTAAACGCTATTTCAGGAAGCCTTTCTGACCTAGTTCTACCACAGGGTCTTGGCAGGATATAGAAAAGTCTCAGAAAAACAGGAGTGGAAGTGTCTGACGCAGGAGATACCCGTAGGTGGAAGGTGCTTGTTCACAGCAGCCATCACCATTCCCACCATCAGCATTTCCTTCCCACCTTTCGGGGAGTAGGAGGAACACCTCGGACAGCCCAGGGAACCTTCTCCTGACTTTGGAAGCCATTGGAGGTGGCAAGAGGAAGGATTTCCCCAGCTCTCAATGCTCAGTCTTACACAAACATTGAACAAGATGACAGGTCTGCCTGGCAGCTTCTTCTGCAATACCCACGGCTGTTGTGCCAGAGCACAACAGCAGGTCAGTCAAACATGACTGCGGCACTCCGATGCAGACTCCACAGCTTTTTTTCACATCGTTTCTATGATTCTTGCCCCAGATTTATCCTGAAGTTCTTTAACTTTTAATGCAGTCTAATAGGAAAAGAGAAAGGGAATGCATACCCTCCTTGCAGTACAGTAAGTAACCTAGTTCTTTAGCTAGAAGGCATAGTGGGTCTACTGAAAGCAAACTTTTCACGTACAAGGAGGCTGTAGCATGCAGACACAAGGAAGCATGAGAAAGGAGTTGTGCATTCAATAAGAGGAAATTTTTGAATTCTAAATGGAGGGCAGCCCTCTTCTTTGATTTTTAATTCTGACAGAAAATCCTGTTTTAACAACAAATGCTGTCCAGTTCTGCAGACTTGAGAAGTACCTGACGTGATTCATTTTCACCTGAGCAAACAGTATGCAAGGGTTCTCAGTATCTTACGGAGGTGCTCAGCATACCCGAGGTTCAAACACAGGTAGGTATGTTTTGGGTCCAAGATTTAGAGCTGGAAGCTCTCATTAGCTGAGTGCTCTGTGTACAACGTGGAGAAGATATAAACAACTTTTGGCAAATGAGCACAAGTGTTAATAGCAGAGCTCCAGATTTCAGGGTATTGCTGAATCAGAGCCTACGCTTGGCATTTGATGCATTTGAGGCAAGGCTTTCATTTGGATAGGGGTAAGCCACAACCTTGATCATTTTTATGCTTCTAGCTTCTTGTAGCTTTTCATCAGATCATTTCTTCTCTGCAGAAACTTGCAGCCCTACAGACCATAAAAGCTCCAGCCTTTGCACTCCTGCAGCTCTCTGACAATTACACCAACCAGCACTCTTTACATCTCCTTTTATGGTCACCTCAGGGGCTCTTGCCCTTTTATGCTTACCAAGGTAGCAATGCTGCCTTTTATTTGGTCCCATATCCATACTCTTAAAGCAATTTGCCCTTTACTTCCCTTTCAGACAGCATAGTAAAGTAGAGATGAAGAGGAGTAAGCAGTAGAATGGTGAAGAGCAGAGTAAAATGAAAGAAATGTGCTTTATTGTTGGAAAAGAGAGACAGGGAAAGGAGAGGGCAGAGAAACTAGGACCCTAATAAGGATATAAGCACTTACATCCTTGTCTCAAAGACAATGAGAAACCTTGAAAACATGGCTTAATTTAGTCTCGCAGTCAAGCAGTAACCTTTTTCAATCTGCTCTTACGTTGTACGAACAGCTAGAGATTGAGAGATTTTGTGCTTTTCTAACTGAAGCACCTGAAAAATCTTACACTTTGATAATCTCAGAGAGTTAAGTAACCCTTAACTGTTGTGGGTGCAAACAAGAGGCACTCTATAGCGATCATTTAATAGATATAAAAGGAGCTGAGTATTTCTGAAGGCCATTCTTTTTCTTTCCTAATCCAAGCTTTTATATTACATCTTTTTTACTCTAGAGTAAGACAAATATGGTGCCTCATGAGAGTTCTAAAGTGTTTCTCTAATGTTTATAGACTGAAACGGATAAACAGGTTTGCAGAAGTGGTTATTTACACTAAATTTTATTACGTTTTGGATCCCACTCCTAGAAACAGGAGACAACAGAAAATGATAGCCAGGAAATGGCTTCTCAGAGGCCACTGCTTTAAAAAGTATACAAATCTCTTCATATTCTTATTCTCACAACTTCCCAGAAAACTGAAAGCCAAAGTTACCATGAAACAGAGATACTGATTAGAGGCCAAATGGGTATGTTGAACACAGCAGATCAAGGAGAGATTTTAATTTCATTCACAACCTGGCAATTGTCTAATCCCAAATGAATACAAAACCTGAGTATCTTCCAGCCATTGCCCCTGACTAGTCTGCAAAAGAAGGAAGTTTGGAGGCATGAGCAAAATGGAGATGCAGTGCCATCTTATACACAGTGAATCATAACCCTAGGACAAGCTCTGCCACTTAGCCCATCTAGCAGATCCCTAAATTCTGATGTCACTAAATTGGCCGGTTCAAAAACCTGGAAGTCCCATACAAAATGAACACTGCTTATAGTGAAAGAAAGTCACCCAGACAGGTTAAGTTGCATGGTCTCAGCGTAAGGCTTGCTTTGTTCCATGGCTATGCCTCTATCTCTGGTAATTTCAGGATGGTCTCCTGGTCCATAATCCTACCCAGCCATTGCTCTGGTACTGATCTGCCATCATTGGGCTCAGTTTCAGCCACTGTTGGCTGACTTGCAGGACAAGGAAAGGAGAGCAGCCACAGCACCATGCTGCAATTGGAAAGTGCCTCCCACCAAGGCGTGACATTTGCAGCAGCCCACAGGGAATTCTCACTCACTGCCTCTTCTTCTCTCCATAGCACTTTTGTGTTACAGTCCCTGCTTCACATCGCTGACCCAACACATCAGGTCTCCATTCTGCTCAGGTGCACCCTCATGAACTGGGGTTCAAGAAAGTTGAAGCATCTGGCAATAGCACACAGCTCGCTTTCCAAGGGCAGTCCAGAGCTGCATAAAACTGAGCTCAGTGATAGCAGATCAGTACTAGAGCAAAGACAAATTCAAAACAGCCACCCATCATGAATTCTGAGGATTCTCCATTTCTGTCTGGGTCCAGCTGAATTCTTAAGGTACCTGTCCGAAAACAAAAATTAGAAGTGCAAAGACACTGTTTCAGTGGTTTCTGCTGAAATTAAGTTTTATTAGTTCCTGTTACATATTTTTGGAGGGTTGTATATTCTTTCCAATCAAATGTTTATCTGAAATGTTTTCTTTTGCATCAGCTTAACATAGGCTACGTTTCTCTCATGCATTACCTTGAAAGTTGTAGGTTATAAATGCATTATACTTTGTGACCTAGGCTGCCCGGACAAGTTCTTCTGATAAACAGTCTAAACTAGCAGAACCCACACAGACCATTTGATTTAGAAAAACTCTGACTCACGTGAGTGTCTCTGCTATGCCTCCATAAAAGGAAGATTATTACATTTGTTCAAAGTTTATTATTTAAATAAAATTTTAAACTTCCAGTTTCTTTGAAGATAAAGGTTTTCTTAATAAATAAAAAAGTTTTTGAGAAGCACATTTTCCTTGAGAAGAAACAATGGGAAAACTTTGAACCATTTCCTAAGATGTCTCAGGCAGGTATGGGAGAGGAATTTCACCCTGTTCTTTTTTGAAGTCTGGTTCCTAGAATTAGTTACAACTCGATTTTCTCCTGTTGAGAATGGGGTTGCAGTGGTTCAGCTCTTCTCCAAATGAAGTGCTTAATTCAGAGAGACAGCCTTAGTTATGAGGGTAACTCCTATGAGTTGTAAACACAGATTAAGACATGACTGTGTCATACATAGTGCAAATAAAGAAATAAAACACAAAGAAAGGCAGTATTTTCTATTCCAAAAGACTAAAGATCTCAGTACAGAATCAGAAACAAACACTCAACAGCTAGGAAATGTGGACGCTTTTCAGTGTTTCATGAATTCAACGTGGAGCAAAAACTACAGGTTTTGTACAAACAGCATTAATCTGACAAGTTTCACATATCCTGTACAACATACGACAATAAAAAGAAAGTGATATGCCACGAAACTGTGAAAGAAATAATGCAACCCTTTGTCTCCTGTTATAAACACTTCCTAGGACTGTGGAATTTTTAGCAATGGAGAAATTAGAGCCTCAGGATCAGTAAAGGACCATTTGAGCTTGCCCTTTAAAATGAAAAAATTGAGTGCAGAGCATGAAGAACAACTGCATAGTAATCAGGACTTGGCTAACTAATTATTGGACGCTGTTTATCTAAACAAGCAAATTTCAGTCCTTGAAAAACAGCTTGAAAACCAGTGGCAACTGATGGATAAGTAAGCTACAGAAAGCAAACATTAGTGGGATACGAAATATAAAGGAACTAGAAGACCAGTTAAAACTTACAGAAACATCAAAAACTTCTGGAATGATCAGAGAATATAAGGCAGAATTTTTGCAAGCAGAAATAAAATAGAACATGGACAAATAGAGTAAGTTTTTACTAGAAAATGAGCAAAATCATCAAGAACTTACAGCTTGTGACAGACATAGAGAAACTGGTGGCATAGGCACAAGAACTGGAGAACAGAGGTACTGAAATCTTGGAAGACCGTAAACTAGTTGGAACAACAACTACAAAAATAAAGAAAGAGGAAACAGAATTAAAACAAAATGAAGATGAATTACAACAGCAACAGTACAATAACCTGATTCAGATGTCTGCTCTACAGGTTAAATTGGATGATACAAGGCATGGCGTACCTGTAGAAGGCAGTTGTGATCAAGTGCTAAAGGAACAGTTAGAGGCAGAACAGGAAGCACCTGTGGCAAAAGAGAGAGAGGCTGCAGCCTTATTAAACCAAAGAGAAGAACATAATTTGATCAGTAAAAATTAGGAGCTATGACAGCTGAACTTACAGTTAGCGATGCAGGAAAGCCACAGGACTTCCAGCATCACTCAGCTTCCGTCAGACAATCTGCACCTGAAGGTGGATCTGGTTGTTGTGGGTTGACCTGGGCCAGCTGCCACATCCCACCCCGCCACTCTCTCACTCCCCTTCCTCAACAGGACAGGGGGAGAAAGTAAAAAAGCTCTAGTCAAGATAAAGATAGGGAGATCACTTCCCCGTTACCATCATAGGCAAAACAGACTTGATTGGGAGAAAATTAATTTATTGATATTTAAAAGTATCCTGGCGATTTGTTAGCATAAAGGGATCAAATGGTTTGTCTGAAATATTTTGTTGTCCTATTGTAGGGCTTCCTCATGTGTGTGGCTGTTGCATGCTGTACTTGCTCAGATAGTAATGTGATAATTTTTCTGATATACCACATAGTCTAATTTATCTGATGGTCTTCAATCTTAGGTGCAAAATCATGGCCTTTTCCCATGTGCTCCTTTCTTTGAATACCCAAAGAGTCCACCAAAATTATGTATAGACAAAATAGGCAGTAAAGGAACAGGGGATGGATTCATGCATTGTACTGCTGTTTGACTCATGCGCTTTATAGATCTGTGAAATATTTTTGACTCTGTCAGATATATAACGGAAAGCATTATCACTACAAACAAGGAAAATCCTCCGTTGTTTGGCACAAAGTTACAGAGTCCTTCATGGCTACACCTCTGATTTGTCTCCTTGAGGGGATAAGAAATAAACATAGTGCTCCATGTTGCCTCCTTTACCAAAGCTTTTTGCTTGTGCCTTCAAGGCAGATATTGCTTTATTGCTTTTCAGTTTTTATTTTCTCAGCATGAAGGTGACTGGATGGGAGGCTTTTCTTTTTACATTTCAGCCCCCAGTGTCTGTGTAGCAAATAATAGTTTGTTTGGCTGATTACTGATTAGTGTGATCTCCTGGGTGGTTACAGATGTTTCCTCTGTCCTGCATAAACTTCTGAAATATGTTACATGTAGCTCTCAGTTGGAAGGCAGCTGGGAATCCTCTTCTGGAGATCATCATCGCAGGACAAAAAGGTCTGTTAAAGTTCCCAGAGAGGGAATGGGCTTTTTCCAGCTGAAAAACCCGAGTCCAAACCTTCCATATGGCAAATGAAGTTATGTCTTGCATAGAGATCTGACGTATCTTCACATACTGTTTTTGTGAGGAAATTGTCTTATTCCTTGCCTTTAAGGGTTTTCCTCATTGACTTCCAAAACAATGTGCTGCCTCAGCTCCGCAGCAGCAGTAATTCAATAGAGAAGGTTTGGTGACAGGGGCTGCTGGAGGGCAACTCCAACACTGGTCTGACGAGCAACAAAAACTCCAGGCTGACAGATTAGGCTCAAGCATACAGCGGGTTTGTTTGCGATATGTATTAGCCCAAGGGTTGTTTATTAAAATGTAGCCTAACTTGGGATGAAATTTTTAGCCTCGGGGCTGGTCAGGTATAACTGAAATCAAACAGAAGCTATGCAGTTTTGAACTTGTCTGGCCCCTATGGCAGCACTACAGAGCCAATCTTTTTGATTTCCATGCTGCAGGAATGATCCGGGAGGAACAGCCTGGTCTGTCAGGGCTCCTGGTGGGAGCGATCTGGTTTGGTAGTGTGCTCCATCAATATCACCCCACGAATTGCCTTTCTCAAACTAGTCATCCCTTAACTTAGGCTTTACAATGCTATTACCAGTCAATAGCAGGGGAAGACAGCGGCTTGTAGGACGAGAGCTGAGAAGCTCTGCCATTGATCTGAGGAGGAAGCAAGGAGAAGATGGTGTCCAAAGTGTCAGTAACAGGTCTGGTATCAGCCTGTTCCCTTGACATGTCTCTCTGCTTTTTTTAATGTAAATCCTTTGGGCTTAAGTACTGCCTTGTGCTATGTTTAGATCACTAGAGATGGCACAGTGAGTTATCTGAAGCAGAAACATTTTATTCTCCTAAAACTAAATATTTCCTCTGTGTATTCGAGTGCATTATAATAATTAAAAAAAAACAGAAAAAAACCCCCAACCTTCTGTGCCCTGCTTGATCATTAAGCAAGCACTTGACATCTGAAAGTAATCTTGGTAATCCTGAGAGGAGGTTGGACTACCGCAGTGCCAAGAGGCTGAAAGGTGAGAGTGGGAGGCAAGGAGGGGCAGTGTCGCCCAATACATCTGTTAGTGGAGACAGGCTCCTGAGAGAGGCTTTAACATCAGCGCCCTAGGTGAGTCAGTACAAATCATCAGGGATAAATGTGTGTCCATGTATCAGAAAACAAAGTTAATATTCAAATTATCTCTTTACTTTTAAAAATGAATAATTCACAAATGGCCAGTGAAGGTGGTGGTGGCAAATTCATTGCTACTAGGGTGACCCACGCAGGCTGTCTTGCAGGAGAGAAGGAACAGGTATTCACTGCCTGCATAAATAATATTAGTCCAGCAAATAAGAAGGATCCATGTCCTATACATTTTTAGGAAATTTACCAAACATCCCTTAAAAGTAAATATCCTTTTTCATTCCTGCTTCTGATAGGTTGTTTCACAGTCTTGCTCCTTTGCCAGCTACAACTTCTGATTTCTAAATTGCATTTATTCATAAGCAGTTTATATGTGGTTTTTCTTGTGCCAATGTTGTACTTTCTTGTACCTCACTCTTCTTCTTCCTTCCTGATGTTTTTCCTCCCAGTGTATTTATAGATCAAGAGGGGATCTGATTGCTCTGTGTTTTGCTGAGTTAAGTGTGCCAAGTTCCTTTAGTTCTTTTCGTAAAATCAGCTTGCTGTTTCCTGATCTTCCCTTCACGGAGCCTGTTCCATATTAACTGGCGATTTTCCATGGTCTCCCTATGTTACTGAAGTCTAAATAAGCTTTTCTGCACTGCTCTCATCTTAATAAAAAGGCTAAACACAAACCAGCTGTTTACTCAAAGAGAGGTACTACCTAGCCTAATTCTAAAGAGCCAGGCTTAGCCTAGTTGTGATAAAACAGGAATTGTATTGCAATTTCTGGTTTATTTTGGAATTATTCCTTCCTTCATAATCTACTTTAAAGTCTTCTGTATTACTGGGGCCACATTCAGGACCTATAGTGCTGTCCATTTCAGCCTCTTTGCGAAATGACTGTTTAGCTTCTGCTCATCACCAGCCCTTCTGTGACTATCGATTTCTTGGATTTGCTGTAAACCTTTGTTACTGAGTGTCCAGTTCCCATGCCACTTCTGCCAAGGTTCTTCAACTTTATCTTCACAAAGCATGCTGACATCTTTGGGTTTGGCATCTTGGCTGTGAAATTTTCCGAGATTTGTACTCCTTCCCTATAGCCTTCCGATCTGTGTTCTTCATAAAAAAAGTAAGCAGAAGGGCAAAATAGCTTGTTATTTTTGGAGGCAATTTCTCATCTATCATTACTGTCAGCCCCATATCACTATCAGACAGTCCTTTCCTGCACTTCTGTGGTGGAGGACCTCCTGTAACTGTTTTGCTGGCCAAAGCAATTTTTACCTCAGCCGGATTTTCCAGTTTTAGGTGTAGATTTTGACCACCAGGTCATGTTCCTATTCTTTGTAGTTTTTCTGTTCATGCCTCATACCATTTTGGAGAGGTTCACTCATCTGGCCAGAGATAAAGCCCTTGTCTGTGGGATTTCTTCCCAAGCCTGAAATGCAGACAGCAACTGCTTACACAAAGGAGAAGCCATGTCTGTGCAATTGCCTCCACCCAGATAGCAGCCCACCCTCAAGGCTCTGTTGCTGCAGTTGTCCACACAGCCAATGTTCCACTCAGGTGAGAACAGGTCATGCAATCTCTAGGAGAGCTCAGCCCACTAAACCATTCCCTCTTCTGTCGGGTAGATTGGAAGAGGCTGGTGAGAAAGACCAGCCTGTGAGGCCACTTCCCGATAAGAGTATGTAGAGCCAGCTGGAGATGTTTCACTTCATTCAAAGCAAAACCAGAACACTGCATAGTCAGCTGTTCCTGTTGCTTCTCAGCATGATTTATAACATTTCTAATTCAGATAGTACCTCACTGTAACATAAGGAATGGTCTTACAATGTCTAAACCATTTTCCATATACCATCCTGTTAGCAGGGACTGAGCACAGTATTCAGTTGTACAACAGTGTCCCCCAGGGGTCAGTACTCGGCCCAGTCTTATTCAACTTGCTCATCAATGACTTGGATGAAGAGGGTAGAATGTACCCTCAGCAAGTTTGCTAGTAACAAAAAACTGGAGGAGTGGCTGATACACCAAAAGGCTGTGCTGCCATTCAGCGTGACCTGGACAGGCTGGAGAGTTGGGCGCAGAAGGACCTGACAAAGTTCAACAAGGGCAAGTGCAGGGTCCTGCACCTGGGGAGGAACAACCCCATGCACCAGTACAGGCTTGGGTTGGACCTGCTGGAGAGCAGCTGTGCGGAGAGGGACCTGGGAGTGCTGGTGGATGACAGGTTAACCATGAGCCAGCAGTGTGCCCTGGCTGCCAAGAAGGCCAATGGGATCCTGGGGTGCATTAGGAGGAGTGCGGCCAGCAGGTTGAGGGAGGTTCTCCTTCCCCTCTACTCTGCCCTAGTGAGGCCCTATCTGTGTCCAGTTCTGGGCTCCCCAGTTCAAGAAAGATGAGGACCTTCTGGAGAGAGTCCAGAGGAGGGCTACAAAGATGGTGAGGGGACTGGAGCACCTCTCCTATGAAGAAAGGCTGAGGGAGCTGGGCTTGTTCAGCCTGAAGAAGAGAAGGCTGCGAGGGGACCTTATAAATTCTTATAAATATCTTGAGGGTAGGTGTCAGGAGGATGGGGCCAAACTCTTTTCAGTGGTGCCCAGTGACAGGACAAGGGCAACAGGCACAAACTGAAGCGTAGGAAGTTCCAGCTGAACATGAAGAAGAACTTTTTTGCTCTGAGGGTGATGGAGCACTGGAACAGGCTGCCCAGGGAGATTGTGGATTCTCCTTCTCTGGAGATACTCAAAACCCACCTGGACGAGGTCCTGTGCAGCCTGCTGTAGGTGACCCTGCTTTGGCATGAGAGTTGGACTAGGTGACCCACAGAGGTCCTTTCCAACCCCTGCCATTCTGTGATTCTGTAACAGTGTGGATTTTTGTAAAGGTACTCAGAAAAGAATGTTTTATTTGTTATTTGCACTCATATTAACATGGTTGTGTTTTACGTCTTGGTCTCACTATTACTTGTACTGTCACAACCAGGAGATGTGTAGGGCATTGGAGTGGGGAAACGGAGATACTTATCTATGTTTACTGCTGAAGAAAATGTGTGGGACTCTGCGTCATGTGGCAGCCTATGTTTAGATCAGGAAAATCTTCTGCACAATGCACAAACTATGGTGAAGTAACATCCAAGATTCTGGATGAAAAGGAACCTTCATTTTCATGTTTTGGCTTAAGCATAAAGTTACTGTTTCACAATTCCTCCCTGCCTGCAAAGACTCAGAGGAAGCTCTGAGGAGGAACGGATAATATTTGCCTGTCTTATGATTTAAATATTGATATATGGCTTAAAAATAGAGAAGAACAAGTAATGGGTTTTATTCAGTTTCCTGTATGGAGGTTGTTTATTTTAACTGGACAACAAGAGTCCTGGTGATACTCACAGGAGGATGTCTTCAGCTTTTTCTGGCCACCCAAGGTGATGCTGTTCTTTGATCATTCTTGTGATATTTATAACTTCATGTGGAGCTGTTGTTAACGTTTTGCCTGAAACTTTCATTGAAAAATGACTTGTTCTCAAAGATTTTCAGGGAAATTATTCAATTTTAAAAGGAATAAACAGATAAATTGCGAGTTTCTACTGCTATTTAATTTTTAATTTAATCTTCGGGTTTGAGCCTTTAATACTTTCACTGCTCTGTGTGCTAACTCTGGTGAATGTCACTGGGGTGTTGAGGGACTTCGATCTGAGGTCCTCTACATCACTGTCCTTCTCTGCCTTTAATCTAATTAACTGACAGTGTTGCTAGCTTGTGGTACAGGACATTACAATGCACTCAAATGCAAAACTGCACAAATCTTGAAACAAAAGGATATTCAGAAGTCACTTGTTTCTTCTGGGCATAGGACCATTCACTAAAGTCTTTCTTTAGGAGGGATGTATTTAATTCCATGATGGTTTATACCAGCATTGCTTTATGTCCTTGTGTTATGAAGGCCAGACTTTTGGCATTAGGTGCCAAACAATCTGCAATAAATAATTTATTAGTAACTGATTAGTGTCATTCTTTTCATTAAGAATGAAAATATGTTTGGTCACCTATAAAATACAAGTGGCATTTCTGGCTGCATTCCTTAGTATTGCAGACCTTAGTAGTCTCCAGAATTTCGTTACATCTGGACATTTAACTTTAGAGATTATCCTTAATCTGAGACTTCCTTAGGTTTCTATGACTTTTCTATGCAGTTGTTGTTTTGAGCAGTTAAACTTGGTGGGTACACAGGAAGATGTCTGTTTATGACTTCTAGCATATCTCTGACTTTCAAATGAATTTGCCAAAATTAAGGGGATGAACAGGGAAAGGTTAAAATAAGATGAAGAACTAGCTTCTTTATGCCATTACACCTAGTCCATTTTGCAAAGGAAATAATAAAGGCTGAAAATAACCATGTTATGGAGTTACCAGTATTGAAGTATCTTTCTGTGGTTTTGATATCCAAGGCTGTATTGTAGTCAGCAGTTCTAGTCTGGACAAGAAGTGAAGCCTGCTCAGCATCCTCTCTCAGGAGCTGAATGTCTCTAAGACTACTGAAAGTTTTGGCTACAAGATCATTGAATCTGGTACCTTAGGCACCTAGGTATAGTCTCCTCAGCTTTAGATGACTTAACCTGGAGCACCAGCCAAGGCACTGGATATCAGTTACCTAATGAAAGTATTTAGGGTTGCTTGAGGTGCTTCTGAACATGAGACACACAGTGAGGGAAGGCAGACATTACCCTAGCGTGGCTGTAGGTAGACAGTTGGATGTTTCCTGAAGGAACTGCAGCCTGTGGAAGGGTCTGTATTGGAGCAGAGAATGTTTGAGGAGGACAGAGTGGCAGAGAGGGGCTATTATGGGTTGACTGTAACTCCCATTCCCCTGAGCTGCTTGGGAGGAGAGGAGTCAGAAAGAGTGAAGCCAAGCCTGGGTAGAAGGGGGTGGGCGGAGGTGTTATTTTAATGTTTGATTTTGTTTCTTACTACCCAATTGTGAATAAATTAAATTAATTTTCCCCAAATTGAGTCTGTTTATGCCTGTGACAGTAACTGGTAAGTGATCTCCCTGTCTTTATCTCATCCTATTTTTCATCGTGTTTTCTCCCACTGGGGAAGTGACAGAGCATCTGGGTGGGAATTTTGCCCTTAGCCAAGGATAACCTGCCACAATCTTGAGTAGCAAAAATCTAAAAGAGGTAACCAGACAGTTATAGGGTGTTATTCTTAGGAATAAGTCTAGTGCAATAGACGCGTAGTAAAACATTAATATCTGCATACTGAGGAGTGTCCCATTACATTATTGTGACAATCCTTTAGTACCACATTGCTGTTATTTGGAAATGATTAGACTGTATGATAGTCCAAATAGGGTATTTTTGTCAGTTAAAAAATAGTACTGAATACAATTGTAATGAAAATTCAAAATGTCATAAGGCATAATTCTTGCACTTGCTCTTGAAGAAATCAGGAGAAAATAACATTAATTAAAAACTCCTACCATAATGCAAGAACAGCAGAAGGCAGAGAAAGATCAGGCAGTTTAGATTTGATTGCTGTTAATTTTAACTAGATACTGTGTGTTTTTAGAATCTAAGCTTCTTTTATTTTCATTTCTGAAAACTAAAATGTAAATGGAGAGATGTCATGCCCAAGTTCTTGCCTAAAACAGATACATAAAAATGTCAAAGGTTGTGCTGGAATTATATCCAAGTTGGCAAGGATCTGCCAGTTGGACTAAGTAGGGTAACATGAGCTTTCAGCTGTGAAGTACCATGACACAATTGCCTCTAAAGTGTTTTTTTTTTCTTCCCATAAAACACCTTTCTTCAGCTTTTAACCTAGCAGACACTGATCTGGTTAATCCATTATTACACCCTAGCAAAGATTTTATTGCTAAGTGTAACTTGTAGGAGCTGTTTATACAGCAGTTCACAGAAAACTGGTGTTTAAATTGTTCCTTTCCACACACGGTTATACACTTCCGAGGAAATAATTCTGCCATGTGTCATAACACCCTTAAGTGCTGGGTAGACCTTCACAGTTATAATTTAACCTTTATTTTTGTATTTAGAGGCTTAGACACAAATCAGGCCAAAAATATCTGCAAGGACTTGTGAAATATGAGGAATTCATAAACAAATAAACCAAACAAAGGATAGGAGGGAAAATGCAGAGAAAGGGGGATTGACACCAGCATGATGTTACAGCAGGTCAATGGGAGATCTGCAAACATGTGGAGGTATCCTGAGCTACAAGGCAGTGGATTAGGTACTGTGATGTACACTGCCTCTTACTCCTTGTTCATGAAAGTGGTGATGAGGGAAGACTGGGATGACTTTTCTTCTCTGTTTAGAGTGAGTTCATATTTTCAAACTTTTTTCAAAAAAAAAGTAACCTGCACCATGTGTAACTTAAGCCGGTGAATTTGCTAATGTTGTCTTTTTCTGTCTTTCTTCATCTAACATAGTGATCAGCTATGGGATAGCAAATAATTAGAATACAGCTGGTTTATCTATGATTAATGCTAAAATTTTCATGATATGGTAACCTCAATATGGAGCAGTAGAATGATAATCACTATGTATAAATTGAATTTTCCTAGATGTGAGATCAGCACATTTGTTGTCTTTCCACAGAAGTTTCCTCTTTCTTTGTTTTGTATTAAATTTTTGTCACTCCTTGTCTGATGTCCCTGCCTTTTATCATAGATATTCTCTATGTCTCTTTTCCCTGCAAGAAACCAAGACCTTTTCACAATCTTTCCTCATTAGTCACACATCAGGCCATTGTGTCCACTCTGCCTGCTATAAAATAGAAGGGGCCTGATTAAAATCGGTATAAACCCACTTTAGTTAAAAATAAAAGCAGAAGAATAGACTTGTATTTCTGAGCATACATGTTCTCTTGAGCATTGCTCTTTGCTTCAGTCTTCAGTGCTAAGACTGGCCCTCAGGAATCCCAAGCCCCGGAGGTAAAAGAAGAAGCCTACAAAGAGGACGACTTTCCCTTGGTTGAGGAGGACTGTGTGAGGGATCGCTTAAGCAA
>Ga0065711_1043163_pt1 | contig 14895 bp, 15 predicted proteins | sample Hoacrofraction12_FD_59098 | JGI IMG/M metagenome (GOLD analysis project Ga0065711, IMG submission 59098) | Hoatzin crop microbial communities from Cojedes, Venezuela - Epithelial fraction 12 v2 (version 2) | ecosystem: Host-associated > Birds > Digestive system > Esophagus > Crop | place... | reverse complement strand
GGGGGGGGGGGGGGGAAGGTGTCTATAAACACAACAAAAGGAGAAACAATGTAGTTCTTCCAGTTCACTTTTAGGGAGTAAGTTAATATAATGGTTATTATCATTTTTCTTTACAGTTGAGAGGGGCTGTTGGGGGTTGTGGGGAGTGTTATAGAAACATGCTCGTCCTGTTCTCACTCTTCCCCAAGCACAGGCTTGTGTCCGCTGCTGGAGACGGAGTACTGGGAAAGCTGGACCGCTGGGTCAGACTGTGTGGGTATTCTTAGAGCTCTAGCTAAAGCAGGAGAGTTCTGGTGCCAAGTACTAGAGTGAGCCAGACAGCCTTTTAGTATCAGCTGTGAAAAAAATACCTAGGCAGCACTTTCACTGCTAACCTTTTTTCTTCTAAATAAGAGATTTGTCTTTTACCTTATAAAAATTATAGCTTTAGAGTACTCTCATTTTGTAGCTTTTGCTCGCTGCAGAAACGTGTTTCCTTTAGGGCAGCACAGAACGGTATGTCAGTGGCATTTGGTCTCTGGAAGCTGCAGATAAGCCCCAGTTTGTGTTGCTGCGTGGCTGCTTTCTGGGATATCAGCCTAGTTCTGTGCTGCTGCCTTCCCTAACCAGCTGCCTGAAGGTACTGGATATTCTGCTGTGTTGTGAAAGCAGAGACCCGAGATGTTTGTGACTTGAATGACTCTATGATCTGAGTCATTCCTCGTGTGACGGAGGGGTAATCTGTAATCAAACTGCATGGGAACAAGAGACATTCCTATGTTGTGCTCTGTCTCTCTTGCTGTGTGAAATAATTAACCCTTCGTAGGAGCCATGTGACTAGATTTCGCTCATTTACTTTATCAAGTCAGCGAATGTTACTGAAGAGCAGAGCTCAACTTAGCGACTCTGCAAGTAGATACACAGAAATCTGCAATAAAAGCCAACTCATTACTGTTTCTAATAAAGTTTCGGTCTGTGAAGGCTGTTGTTTAGGAGCCCAGCATGCATCCCATCTGTTTTCAGTATCCAGTCATACAAGTAGAACACAAATCTCCAGTAAAAATCTTAGCGGAGCTGAAGAAGTCTAAAATTTTTATTAGCAGTTTTTATTAGCACATTAGTAGGCTGGAAGTCTGACCTCTGCCTGTGGTGATTATAGGCTGTGTGGATATAGCAGGCTTTTTAAAACGGGGAGGCGGATCCCAGGAAGTTTAGAGAGATTGCTTCTCTTTACAGCAATAAATGTGTAAGAGTTTACCTTTAGTTATTTACCTTTCATTTGAGCATTCTAAGGGACTCTTCAAAGTGAAGGTTGAGGCTGACTTACTGTAATTTTGGCACATGGGAAAAACATGGTTCAAAGAAAAAATTTGCGCAAGGGTCGTTTAGTGGGGTTTTTTGTTGTTGTGTTTGTAGTAAGATTCAGGAAAGTGCTGATGTTGTCATATGTTTTACCTGGGAAGTCACCACTTGCTTTGGGATGTAAACCATCTCAGTCCATTTGAAAGTTTGTTCTTGATAAGGAAAGGGGATCAGTCAGCCCAGCTGTGTCTTTAAACTAACCTGCAGGTGAATGGCAGGAGGATTTCTGGACTGTTTTGCTGGTAGATACGTAAGCATAGTGATTACTGTGAGCAAAGGAATGACTTTATAAGGTTATATTGCAAGAAAACCAAGGTCTTTCTCTGACACTCACCACATATAGTGGGCTGAAATATTGCTTTATGTAGTTAGCTGTGATGAAACATTCATCAGTGCCCTGTGCTGTGGTGAGCATAATGACCATCACCAGCACCGTTATAAAGTAACAAACTCTGCTGCTCAGCGTGGCTGGAGCTCTTGCCTGAAGACACGGCTGATCTTTCCTCCATCTGTGTGTGGCAACCGGGCATCTCCCTTGGCCTGTCCCGTCCTAAATGGGCAATGAGACCCATCTGGGAAAAGCGTGGTGAGGATTGTGTCAGAGCATGAGTGTGCTCCCCGCCATGTCCCGGTTCATTAACGAAGGGTCACTTGCACAGCCTTTCCTGCAGAGCTGCAGATGAGGTTCCACAGCTCCTGTTCGAGCTGGTGACCCAGAGGTGAAGGTCTCTTTTCCACTATTTGTTCTCTGAATGTTCAGCCTTCCTAGGAGGCTGTCTGTGGTCTTTGACTGGTGAATCCTGGGGAGTTTCACTGCCCTGCTCTGAGACAGGGCTGCGCCTGTAGCAGGGGTAGGAGGAACTGCCGCATCATGGGTCGATGTGGTGTTCACCTCTAACTGAAGGGCTGGTTTTGGCGAAGGCGTTGTCAAAGCATTTGTTTGCACTTAGATCCAGTAAAATGCAAAGTAGAGACTTTTTGTGTGGGGTGTGCCTGGCCTTTTAGAGGTGCTTTTGTTTAATTATTTTTTTAAACTCCTTTTTTTCTTTCATTCCATTCTGTTTTGTGTTAATTCTAGAAGGGGTTTTCTCCCTATATTATCTTTCTGCGGGATTTTATTTTTTGATCTTTCAGTAGCCTTAGTAGTAACATAATGGTGCCTTTAGTCTACTTCTGTCTGCTGTTCCTGGTACAGCTTTTGTGTAAACTTTGAATAAACTGTATGTGCTGTTGCAGTCTTGACTCTTCAGTAACTGAATATGGTAAAAAGTCTGGTGGTTGTCATGCTGCAGGGAGCTGAATGCAGACAGCTGGTATGAAAGCTTTGTTTCACAAGGGGAGAGGTTGGGGAGCATCTCTTCTTTTTAAAACACTTAAGTTGCTATCAGAATAAGATCCCTGAAGTCTTGCAGTATATTTATAGGCTTGTAATGTTGTGCAGAGAACGTTACAGTATCCTCTGTGGCAGAAGTGCGGGTTTCGGGTTGCTGTGTGGAGCGTGGTAAACAGCTCTGGGTTCCTGTTGCTGTGTGTGCTGCTCAGAGAGCTGTGCTGATCTGCCGTGCTGATACTGTTTGTTTGGGTTTTTCAGAAGCTCTGCGTGTGAAAAGTCTTTGGACCATAGTTTAGGTGCTTAAAGCAAGGTCCCAGATCATCATGTCTTGATCAGTTTATTAATCTGGGCTAAGGCTGTAACATACAAATGTGCATGGCGCTCTGTACAAGAGGGACCTTGCCAGCAGCCATCCTTTGAAATGAGAAAGAAGATGCACTGGACAACGGTATCGGTTCCTGATCATCTGAATCAGAAAACAGCTCTTTGTAATGAATATTCTGATTCTGAGAAGGTGATTGGAAAGCTAGTGGCAGAAATCAAGTTTTGGGAAGAAGAGGAAAATTTCAAGAGACCGTGAAGTGGGAGAGTTGGATCACTTCCCTTTGTATTGAAGCTGCTGTAAAAATGACACTTCTTACTTTTCACCATGCATGAGAGGGCACTTCAAAAACAAGGAAAACCGAATGTATTGATCTGATGGAAATGACTTTGGTGATATGAGTACAACTTGTTGATCATCATCATTGTAACAGCTGATAGCAGTAGGAAAGTTCATCTGCTTCCTAGCAGAGATTTTGTAAGAAAAGATCACAGTATAACTGATTGTGGTATCTTTGTTACACCACCTGCAACATTGTTAGATATGTAGTGTTTCTTTTGCCTCACCAAAATCTTGTTAACCTTGTTTGAGCAGCAGGGAGGCAAGATGAAGAGAAGGAAGTGATGGAGAGGAGAAGGGGCGTGTTGAGTGCAGTGGCTGTTTTCTAAAAGGGAAGCATGCAGCGAGGAGGGAGCTGAAAAGAAAGCTGTTGGTAAAGACGATGCAGCAAGAAGATCTGACAACTTTCACTGCCCTCACTGCTGCTGATCTCAGTGCTAGTTACGGGTGCACCATTGCATATTACAAAGTCTTGAGTGTTCAAGCTGGTGTTTGTCTTCTGCTGCTTTCAAGCAAACAATAGAGCAGGTGTTCCCTAAGTGAAAGTTCTCACCTGGTTGTGTTAAAAATAGTTTTGACAACTTTGTGAATGATGCTGGATATTCCTTTTCTGGTCATTCTGGCCCAGGGCACAACACTGACTGAGCTGTGTGAACCTTGCATCCTAGTGCCAGAGAGAAGGGGAACTGGAGAGGGGGCTGGATTTGAAATTTTGTCTGGTAGATTGACTTCAATACTTGGCCTGCAGCTTGCAGGCAGAGAACAGCTGTCTGGCATTCTGTGCGTGCGTTTCGTGCTTACTGCTTTAAATACACAGATAAAGTGATCAGTTTATTACACGGATGAGTCCTTTAAAACATGAGACATTAAGCTACACTGCAGAAAACACAAAAAAGAATTGACTTCCTGTGCTCTTACTGTAGGCACCTCCTGTTCTTAAAGTTGCCCACTAATCTTTAGTGTCTAACTGTACTTTTGGTTGTGTAACTGTTTGATCTGAACTTTCCCATGTCTGAGCCTATGTTTTTTGGATGAGAAGTTGTTCAAAGTGGTTTAGTCTGTTCCACTAATAAAGCTGAAACAAAATGTACTGCCCGTATTGAAAAAAAAAAAAAAAAAAAGAGGAAAGAAGTTGCAATCATTTTTCAAAGATTGTATTATCCTAAGGTTCGGTGTAGGGCCATGAAATTTGGTGAGGGGGTGACCCATGTTTGAGTGGAGTGCTTTGTGCTGCAAAACTGTTTTTAAACTTGGTGAGATTGTAATATTTTAAGAAACTGGAGGTAGCAGCTAGTTGAAGCAGTGACTGTAGGGGTGGTAAGAGCATTAACTGGAGGCCCATCTGGCAGGGACCTGGGAACATCAGGAGAGGGAACTGGATGCAGTTTTGCAAGCAAACACAGGCATGTCATCTCACGCTGGCCAGATCAGAGAAGTGGATAATGAAATGTTCATCGGTTTATGCCTCAGTTTCCCACCAGCAAGACAAGGGTGAAAGCACTGTAGAAAAGCTAGTGAGGAATTTGTTAAGTAATAATCTATGAATCAAGGTATGAACCCTGAAAAGCAAACAGCAGGAGAGTCAACCAATGAAAGAGCTAAATATTCAGGATGTGCTGAGTGCCATCTATTCTGTACACAGAGTCTGAGGATGTGGACAAATTGCTCGTGATCCTGTAATAAAGGCTTTTCATAACAAGAAACGTGCAAAGATACCTACGTATAAATTCAGATGCTTCCTGTCTTTTGTAGTGGTTGTGTATGCTACTGTAATTTTCCTTTTATGTAGGAATTAATTCAGTATTAAATATGCATTGGCATTCACTTCCAGCTGAGATTTGAACTCCTTTGTATAGAGTACATGCTAAATTTATACAGTGTAGGTTCGAGCCCATGCTTAAACCACTAGTTCTTACCTCAAAGGAACATTTTTTTTAAACTGAATACTTAAAAAATGTGATAAGATTAACTTTGTATGCTTTCCATGTCTACATCTAATCTTCCAGGAAAATAAATGACAGGCGGTGTCTCTTAACATTTTATACCAGAATAGAAACTTTGGATTACAGTGTTTATTTAAACAAAAATCAGAACAATTTCCTGTGGAGTTTATTTTTTAAATCATAAGCCTGTATTACTGCAAAAGTTTTGTAACTCTCTTAATTGTAAGATTTTTAACTGCTGAAGATGTTTACAATTACACTTTCTTCTAAAGGAAGGTCTGAGGAGATCTGATGTTTTTACCCGTGCTGATATCTGACTGTCAGATGGTTCTAGCAGACCCCAGAAAGAGTTTAGAAAATATGAATATTTTAATATTTATTTGTAAACTTTTTCCATAGAGATCAAAATGGATTCTATGTTGTCTTCAATTCTGTAGTCAAGTGGGAGGAAAATTAAGACTTCTTCTCTTTCATTGACCAAACACAAGCTGAGAAACAGTGATGCCAAATAATAATGCAGGTGCAGGTCAGCTTGATTCTTACAGTGTTACCTTTATACCATTTTCATACTGAGCATATTGAAATATTTCATAAATTATTCTTTCATGCTGGGGAATGTGTAAAGCGAAATGTGGAAGTCTAGTCCTTGCTAAAACTTACTTTTGCTAGTAGTATTTCTAGCATGGGGTGTGTGGCTGGGATAAGATCGGCTGGTGTTCTGTCCTCGCTTTGCCACTTTGTGGCCATGGGCAGCTGCTCTCCCTCTTGGCATTTCGGAGTTGGGATAATAGAAGTAGTGGTCCTTGCCTCTGCCCTGGATCTCAAAGCATTCTGTAAATTCTGTATGTCAGTGTCTTTTTTCACGATGGTATCTCTCATAGTTCTTTGAAGAAGGTCTTTAACAGTTGAAGTATGTGGTGTTTTATAAAGTTTTAATGTTTATCAAGTTATAAAGTACGTGACTTTTGTAGATGGGCACACTGAAGTACAGCAGGGATGAAGAAGAGGTTTTGATCAAGATTTCAGCTCTGTAGTAAAGTAAGCCAATGTTGGACAAATGTCAGAAAAGCGGGATCATTTTTAGAAATATCCTTTGGTTTCTGAGTGGAACTGAGAAACTGTCTAAATGCTCTGAGTCTTTAAATAGACACTGGCTGAAGGACACTACACCCTCCAAGTCTCTTTCATATTTGTACTGCTCTTTACATTCCACTTCGCCCTGTACTTTTAGTGCTCTTTTCACCCTCTCCTAACTTGCATGAAACCCGCTTCTCTTCACAGCATCTCTGGTGGTCCTTCCCAGCTGTCTGCAAGCCTTCCTCTTCAAATGTAACACAGCCGAGATCTGCTATAGGGCTAAAACTACAGTGCGAAACTCCTTTCCTTGATTGACGTAATGGTGGTATGAAAAGCTGTCACTGTAGATGTGATAATACTCTCAACATGTGAGCTTTTCAGCTCCTGCTTTTCTCTGAGGAGGCCGCAGTACGTTGCCTTGGCAAAGCACAGGTCTGCTGGTGTAAGCCAGGGCTTACCAGCATGCCACAACGCTTACCAGGTCCCTTCGTGAGTCGCCAGCATAGATGTGGTCTTTGTCAGCGCAAGAGCCCAGGCACTGCGAACCTTCATGTGTGCAAATTAAGTTAAACTCCCAAACTTTGCTTAAAATAATGTTCAATTTGTAAAATAAATAAATGAAGGTTTATAGTGCATTTGTTGGGGCAGAAATGTTTGCTTCTGGTGTACGACTGATCTTTTACTTTCCTGTCCCTTTTCAGGAGGTGCATACCTTAGTCCTCCTGGGTGAAATCAGACTAGATAACGTGTTCCTTGGCAGGTGCTGCAATTCCAGTTTGCTGGGGGATAACTTTTGGTTTTTTATTTTTTGTTTTTCTAACACCTCTTAGTATATAATGCTCATGATAGAGGAAGAATGTTTGTCTGTTCTAGTATCTCTGTCTCCAAGATTGAAGTATTATTTTTAAAAGGAGATGAATCAAACAGTGGGGAGAGTTTGACTGTTTTGAAACGTTTGTTATAACTGCAGCGCAAAGCTCCCTACTGTCATTTGTGGAGAGTGGGCAGTATAACATCCCTCCGCAATCCTGGAGTCCGCTACTGCGGGAGGATTTCAGGTAAGGAGGACGAACTAGGTAACAAAGAAAATGAGCTGCCTTAATGCTTTATTTTAAAATGAGCCCTGTCTGGGATTAGTATCCTAGGGCTGCAGCTGGGATTAGCTTTGTAGGTGTGACTAGTGAGATGCTAAAGCGTGGCCTCCTCGCAAGTCCTACACGCATTCACTCAGTGTAGAAATGTTTTTGTTTCACTTGCCTGCCTCTTTGCTCCGGCACACAATACATATAATCTGATTCTCTGAATGAACCTTTGTTTGGGGAAATACTGTTAGTTTTGGCTCTTGGAGGGCTGAGCTGACAGGCCCAACTCCCCAGCAAAACAGATTGGAGATGAAAAAACAAACTAAAACCACGCCTTCAAAAAAAAAAGAAGCAAGCTGGGGAGAAGCCAAAAAGTTCCTTTTCTGTGTTGCTGAAAAAGCTAATCTATTTAGCTACTGTAATATCAGATTTTTTTCTATTGCTTAATTTAAGAGCCTCATTACCATCACCTGCAGTAAAAAGAAAAATCTTAGTCTGTCTCAAAAGATGGCATGATCATGTACATGAAGGAATCGGGAGGTGGGGGGAAGGCACAGAGGAAGTGGGTTTTGAGACAGGAGTTAACAAGGCAAAAAAAGAGGTCTCTTGGCACAAGGGCAGTGGAAATCTGTTAACTAAACAGGAAAACACAATACATTTCTGTAGCTCATTCTTGTAAACTGAATTTACAAAATTCGGATCTGAAAACAAAATAATTTTTCTTTCAACTATAGTACACAAGACCCCTATGGTCTGTATGAGAATTGATTCCTGCAGGTCTGCAGTAGCTGCTTTTCAAGATATGTTTGCTGTGTTTGAGAATATATATTTGGGCGGCCGACTCAGGCCTATGGAATCTGAGCCGCGGGGCTCAGAGGTTTGTGTTTAAATTCCATGTACGACAGATCTAGGCCAAGTGCTATCTGAATGCAAAAGGAAAAAATAACTTATCCTGAGCTAGAGAGCCAACTCTAGTCAGGGATTTTCCTTGTCCCTACATACCAAAAGAAGTGAAGGATGAGAGGGTGGAAGTGAGAGTTTTACATGCAGAGTATGGAGGTATGTCAGAGAAGAAAAAAAAAAAAATCTGGTGTCCTACTGCTAGTGCTGTCACACACACTTCATAGCCAGGGGCATGTAATTCAGTCTCACTCGTGCCTTCTTTTTAAGCAAGAGATCATGCATTTCTTCCCTCACAGGGGGGAAGATAGTTTGCCAGCTGAAGTTCCTTGCCCAGCAACATTTACACGTCATGGTGTGGAGAACAAACTTCATTTTTTTCTGAATGGGGGAAGGGGTTTTTTCAGACTGATATTCACGGCAGTGTCTTCCCTGTTGTCTTCTATTAGGAAAGGATTTGAAACATAATGCTATGGTATTGTTTTGACCGTTTCTGAGATAGATGAAAACTGGGGAACTGCAAGTGGAATAAGAAACAGCTTAATAAAGCATTTGAACTGTATAAAAAACATAAGTTCTACCGTGCTACACTGTGTAGTTTCCATTTCATCAACAGGTATTCTAACTACCTATTAAATGCAGGTTATGGAAAATGGCCAGACCAGCCTTCTGAGTTTGTCCTTTTTTGGGTGGAATTTATCTTAATATTTTAAACTCTCCTCCTTTGCCCCTTCAGTGCGCTTTGTAGAAATCAGTGTTTCTTAAAATGCTAGCGTTTCTTAATGCAACTTAGTAGTGAAAAAAACCCCAAACTTCTGGGTTTGCACACAGCTAAATGTCGGTTTCTGTCCAAATCCAGAGGGTGGTTGTGTCACGCGGTTTTATGCTGACCGAAGTCTATCTTAAAGTCCTCTGATTTAAGGGAGGAGAACAGGGGATTCTTCTGTTGTGAGTCATCTTATATCAGAGCTTGGTCATGCTTCTACTGATGTCGACAGGAGTTTTTCCATGGAGTTTATTGATGGAATGTTTTTTCGGTGTTATAGAGAGCTACTGGTTTAAGTTTGAAGTCGTCCTAACAGCTGTGAATGGCACCTCAAGTGCCCCGTACCTGTTAAGGAAGAAGGTCACCCGTGTGCCTTGTGCCTACGGATTCAAAACCATCGCTAAAATATCCTGTAAGTTCATTGAGTAATTGCTCTTCTACATGATATTTGTTAGCCATACCCTTAAAACACTGTCCATTGCTAATCACCAGTGGAAGGCAACCCTTTAACATGCAGTCTTTAAAAAAACCACAAAAATCTGTGGAGATGAGAATGGAAGAACCCTCCCTAGGTACTGTTTGCCTCTGTGTGCCTGAAATTCTTTATTTTGTGTGTTATAAACAGAGAAGAAAATTATGAGATTCTCAGAAGCCAAACTGTGCATGGAAATGGACATTGCCAGGGTAAAATCTGTTTTGTACCATGTTAGAATACGTACCTTCTCCCTAGTTACGTTTCAGTTGGTTGAAGAAAAACTTAAAAATCAGATGTGTTTAAGGGACTCGGGTCACACTCTCACAATGGAGATCTGTTTCTTGTACTTTGCTGCAAATCTTCTGGTGTTTGAAGGTTTGTAATGGTTCTAAAAACACAGCTGTTTTCACTGGAATTTTAAAAATTGAGTCAGTTGTGTTACTCCGACAGATCAGTGCTGTGTCATCTGTCTGCTCGGACAGCCTCCAGCCTCTCTTGGCATATCCAGGACTCAGGTGAAAGCTGCAGCACATGGCAGTGGCAGCCTTGATTTTCTGCAGCTTGTCTTCTGAAAACACTGCAACTCCTCCAAAGCACGTCGGGGCCGCAGTGTCCAAGAGGAATTCCAGCTCTGGCTGCTCAGCGGAAGCGTTTGTTGTTGGTTTGCTGTGAGCAAATCACTTGAGGACACTTGGTCTTAGGAGGTGGAGATTTCTACATGGGAGACTGAACTGAGCTGCAGGAATGTGTTGCAGGTTATCTACCAGGTGATTTTCAGGCACTTCGGTTTGAGCTGTGTTTGATAGTGAGGAAGGTACGAAAGTCACATATTTCTCCAGCATTGCTTACCTGGGCTGGCACATCCTGGGTAGCACAGGCTGCGCTTCTGGCAGCAACAACCCCTGCAGAATGCAGCTGAGAGCCTTGTTTGCTCTCCGCTCCTCTCCTTGGGCACTGTCTGCGCAGCACCAACATCGAATCATCAAATGGTTTGGGTTGGAAGGGACCTTATAGATCACCTCGTTCCAGCCCCCTGCCACGGGCAGGGACCCCTTCCACCAGCCCAGGCTGCTCCAAGCTCCATCCAACCTGGCCTTGAGCGCTGCCAGGGGGGGTCAGCCATGGCTTCTCTGGGCAACCTGGGCCAGGGCCTCACCGCCCTCAGAGTAAAGAATTTCTTCCTTATATCAGATGTAAATCTCCCCTTGTTCAGATAGAAGCTATTACACCTTCTTCTGTCCCTACAGACCCTTGTCCAAGCCCCTCTCCAGCTCTCTCGAAGGCCCCTCCAGGCACTGGCAGCTGCTCTCAGGTCTCCCTGCAGCCTTCTCTTCTCCAGCTGAGCAGCCCCAGCTCTCTCAGCCTTTCCTCACAGCAGAGGGGTTCCAGCCCTCGAATCATTTTTGTGGCCCTAACATCCTCTAGGTCCTGCCACTGGCTGGTGTGGGTGCAACTGTCCTGGCTTGTACTGTGCAGCATTTGGTCCAAGCCTCCTCCTTGGGATGCTGGCATCTTCTTCTTTGGAACCAGCACTCCTGCGGGGCTGCAGCAGCCACGGGAGAAAGAGCGAGGACCGTGTATGCACTGATGCTTTCTGCTCGCACGGGCACTGTGGCTATCGAGCTGGTCAGCAAGTTGCTCTGCATTGCTTGTAGGAGTCGCCGTGGTCACAGGAGACGGGGAGCTGGCAGGAGCAGCAGCCAGTGGGTCTGGCTGTTTGGGTTTTTTTTTGTTGTTGTTGTTGTTTTTACTGCTTTAAAATCTGAAGATGGGTTTCAGTTAGGCAGCTGCTCTCAGTCAGTGTGTTGTTCAAAGTAATTGACTTTCCATTAACTTTGGATTTTGGAGTAGTGTCTAAATATTGTTGTCAGCTTCATGCTGATTCCTCTCCACTGAAGCTAAAGTCATTTCACTTACGACCTCAAGCTGGACTTGTGCTTCGCTCCCATGGGAACTAAAAATAATAATTATTTAAAGAATAGGTTCTTAATCACTTCCTTCTTTTGATGCACTAGTTTTGTTTAGCATTTTGTAAGAATGTAATAGAAAAAGTTTTAAACTATTTGTGTTTTACTTCCAGTTTTAATTGGCGCTTTCAAGATGCAAGGAGTGTACAAGAATTAATTACAGTTCAGTTCCTTTTTTTTTTTTGTATAAAAGGATTTGTTCTTGTTATTCTGAGTGAAGATTATTAGAGTTTTGTTGCTTTGGCAAACTGTCCAGTCACACACAGCTATGAAGAGATGAACATTAAGTTGACAGATCTCTTAGTCGAAGGCATGTGGGCATTTTGTCAGTGTTGGTGACGCATCAGCATGTTAAGTCTCTTGTCTCCGAACTGTTAACGAACATATGAGAAACAGAGAGAGATGTACTTTTATCTGGGTTGAGAAAGAGTGATAAGACAAGGTATGCAATGCTTTTGTGGCAGAGCTGGCTGTGCAATGAACGCTGTGAAGGTGATTATATAGTTTGCAGACGTGGAAAATAATAAACACATAGAGGTCCACTGTCTGCCCTGACCCACAGCAGCTGGATAACAGTGATAAAATACTTAATTTGGAGAGCTTTCCATAAACTGAAAGAGTCCTGAAACTTAGAAGTGGGGTTTTGGGAGATGTATCTGGGAGATGGGTGCACTAGTGGGGGGTGGGGAAATATCGACAAGGGCTTTGCTAGACCTCGGTGAGCATACAAAGTGTGGTTGTACTGAGTGTCTTAGTGCCCGGCGAATAACACGTGTACATTAATAATTGTTTTTCCTGTTCCTTGCTAATAGTTTATGTGGTTTACTGTTACTTCCAGTCAGTGAAGTTGCTTGCTCCAGCAAGTCTGCTTGCCTTAGCGGGAGCCAATGTTCTATTTTGAGTACCAAATTTTGTTTGTACCTTATTTCTTCTTGAGCACCAGAGCCCCAAAGGCTGTGGCAGAGCCGTGCGGCGTAGCCTGGTGGGCTCAGCACACAGCATGCTGGGGCGGCTGGGCATGGGGAACACAGGACATGGGCTTGCCATTATCTGCTCTCTCGCTGCTGTGAGTTGTCCTTTTAGTGCAGTTTATATCTGCTCGCTAGACCCACTTCTCTGTGTATACAAAAACATCACAGTTTATTTTTAAAGAGGATGTGGAGAGAAAACCAAAAAACTTGCTGTCGGGCAACCACTCACCTCATGGTGATGTAACCTATCACTACAACTGGCATTGTACGGAGTAGTAAAATTGAAAGAGGCTGAGGTCTGGCATTTGCTCATCTGTTACTGTCGCGGTTGTGGGAACACCTGAGTGGTAACAGCACTTGTGCTAGCAAGGGAGAAAAGAAATGATGAGCCAAATACTTGAAGAAGGTGGTATCTTAATATCCTACTGTTGGCAGCCCTGGCATTCTGACTGATTTCGTGTAGGCTGTGAGGACTTTTTACTTGTTATAGTATTACAGGTTTGATTACAAGTTTTCTTTAAAAAGAGCTGTTATCAGGAGGTTTCCCAGACCAAGCAGGAAACTGGGAATCGGCAGTTCTCCAGCTTCGGGCCTGCCTCTGCAATGGCCTTGGGCCAGCCGAGGGAAGTGCCTGACGCTTCTGTAGGATGCACATCCTATCCTCACAGTGATTTTAGAGCTTAAGTGTAAAACAGGGACTTTAAAGGGAGAATAATTCAGCTCTTTGAGTTCTTTTGTGCTGAATGTGTGATGGCAGGTATAGAGTGCCGTAGCACAGGCCGGTTCTAGTACATCCCTCTCTGGTGCCACTGCAGTTCATGGTAGATGTCACTCCCGATGGACCAGGTGCTCGGTAATCTTTTCGAAGAGGGCAGAGTGTTTGGAGGTGACGTTGCTCCTGTCGCTCGTTTGTGTGCTCTTCACTACAGAAGACCTGGACCTCTTGGCCTGATGCTTGTAGTGTGCAAGATGAACCTGTTGCCTTTGCATGTGTTGTCATACTGATTGTGGTTTGTATTGCTGGTCCGTTTCTGCTGTAGCAAGGATGCTCAAACAGCATAAGGAGGCGTGAACTAGGAAGCTGCATGGCTAAAACCACAAAAAATGAGAGGGGGAACCTGGAATAGGCACAGTACCTATACTTTAATCTGTGGCCTGAAACTTGGCTGACTACATTATGAATATTCCCTACTTGCTTTGCTCTGTCAGTAGTATGGATGAATGATTCATAAAGGTGTGCTTTGAGGGCTGGGTTGTTTCTATTTATACAGCACTTACTGGCATCCCTGTTGCTTCTTTCTTTTTCCTTCCATCTCCCCCCACCTCCCAACATTGTTCATACGTAAGCCATTACTCTTTCCAGGCTTCCCTTTCCGTGGAGAAAAGTTACTGTTTCTAGCCTGTTGGTTCTCCTTTGTGCCCAGCTGTGTTTACCAATATTGTAGAATTGGTGGATAATGGTTTTTCTTGGGCCAGAACTGGCATTTTAGTATTTCTTTCCAGTGTTACCAGCCTGGAAAATTGAATGAAACTGTAGAAATAAACTTGTGTTCGCTTCATACAGCTCCTTGGCAAAATTCAATCCAAAACTATATGTGGCCAAAAGTGCAAAAACCTCTAGGGCAGGTTTTGAGCTTCACTTTGAGCAATCTTGGTTTTAGTTGATGGAAGCTCATAGACTGGCACTTGAGAATGTGGGATAGCGGCAAGGAGAAAAGTGTGGGTGAAATGAGTTTCAGTCTGCTCAAGATGCTTGTGAGACCAGTTGTGACAGTTGTTAGCAGGCAGGTGAGAACATGAAGGAGTCTTGAAAACTGGACTTGTCTCTGGCACCGCAATCAGTAAGCCCTGGACAGCATATGGCAATAGGTTGTCACTGGCCAAGCATGGGTTGTTGTACTTCTTTCTGTTGACAGTTTGGCAGTTTTAGGGGGATGTGTTGTCTCAAAAGGAAGTGGAAGATAAAAACTGAAAGCAGAATTATTTGTTTTCTGTTTTGTTTCAGCGGAAAGCTGGTTTCACCAAAATGGAAAAATTTTAAAGGCTTGAAACTTCAGTGGAGAGACAAAATCCGTCTCAATAACGCCATCTGGAGGGCATGGTACATGCAGTGTGAGTATCGCGCTCGGCTGTGTCGCTTGCTATGAAATATTTTCCGAGACGTGTATGTAAGAAGCAAGAGAATCGAGATTACTGTCTAATGAAAAGCTCAAAAACCTGCTGAAGGCCCAGATGTCTCTGACGCTGTCACTGCAGTGCTTTTGGATCGGTGCTTTCTTTGAGATGTCCACACAGAGGCTGTACCGAGCGGTCCAGGCACAGCCCAAGATCTTCCTGTTTCCTGTTATCTGGAAGGAACCCTGGCTATTCCCCCCCCCC